>Ga0265780_10006345_pt1 | contig 14695 bp, 20 predicted proteins | sample P1T30metagenome_FD_192432 | JGI IMG/M metagenome (GOLD analysis project Ga0265780, IMG submission 192432) | Plant litter microbial communities from East Loma Ridge, Irvine, California - P1 T30 | ecosystem: Environmental > Terrestrial > Plant litter > Unclassified | place: USA: California... | reverse complement strand
GAATTCCACCTGCTCCTCGACCACGCCATCGCCGCCCTCGACCCCCTCTACGCCCTCTCCCCCATCTTCCGCTTCGCCGCCGCCACCTCCAACCAAGTCCTCTCCACCATCACACGTCGCTACGAAATCATCAGCTCCGCGCTGTGGGACATTGACCGCGCCGTCACGCACCTCAACCAGCTCATCACGCACAAACACATCTTGGCAGACCACGCTTGTCGCCACGAAGAAGTCCTGCGTTACCTGCAGTCAACGCACACAGTGCAGTGGTCGCGCCACCTCTCGCACGCGCAGTCTCGCATCGCGAATCAGGCAAAGGCCGCTGTCGTCTCCGACTTCGCGTTCCTCGCTGCCCGCTTCAAGGAGGTGGCCGAGCACCATCAGAATGCCATTGCGATGCTGACGAGCGCTACGGCGCTCGCTGAGTCGCGCAAGCAAATCCAACTCGCTACGCAAGTGTCGAGGCTGACGGTGCTGGCGAGCGTGTTTCTGCCGCTGAGTTTCGTGACGGGCTTGTTTGGGATGAATTTTGTCGAGTTGGAGGGGTTGAGGATTTGGGTTTGGGGGGTTGTGACGGTTTGTGTTGGGGTGGGGACGGTGGTTGTTTATGGGTGGGGGAGGTGGAGGGAGGGGGTTGGGAGGGTTTGGAGAGATGGAATGGTCGAGGGTGGTAGTGGTGGGATAGCTTGATAAGATAGGACGTTGACGTATAGATGTATGTGTCTTGGAAGTCTAGAGCGACTTCAATCTCGAGATGATGTTACTCTTTATCAGCAGCGACCCTTCACGGCAGGCGATACGAAGAGACCTTTCAGCCCATCTGAATCGATAAGTATTATCATTAAACTTTCTCATCTAATGTCGGCAATCCCCCAACATGCCTATGCACTACGCAATCCCATGCATATAGGTGTATAAACGTGCATGACCAATCCATTCCATGAACAATGAATCCCCAATCTCCCCCAAAAACCTAAGTCAAGCAGACGCCGCGCCGTATAGTCGTGTATGCTCGTATGCCCAATATGAAGAAAGAAGAAAGCGACAAAAGTTTGTCCAAATGCTAAACGTGACGCAGGTAAGGTCATCTAGAGGACCAGCGCGGCGCCGAAAATGACAACGAAGGCGCCAAACATGGAGCCCTTTGCAATGCCGAAGGAAGCGGCCGCAGCACCTCCAGCAGGTGGCGCGTCGGCAGCGCCGGTTTGACCAGCGCTGCTGGAGCGAGTTGAAGAGGGCGATCCAGTCACGGATGCCGTCGCCGAGATGTTGGAGCTGGCAAAGGACGCAGAAGGTCCAACAGCACTCTTGCTAACGGTGCTAACAGCGCCAGAAATAGTAGCCAAGCTGCTCTCCACGGTCGCGACGCTGACGCTCAGACTCGACAACACAGCCGTGCTGGCCATGGAGGTTGCACTCGCACTCGCTGACGCCGAAGGGGAAGGCTTCTGCGGGAATGTGACTTGGATGCGGATCTCCTCGCACTGGTCGCCGATCCACTCGTCGTAGAGGTTGTAGAAGCCACCGGAGCTGCATTGCCACCAGCGTGTTGAGCCGCCTATGGCGAGGGACCCGTTGGAGCAGATGCTGAAGCCGCCGGTGTAGATGGCGCCTGCCTGAGGTGGGCCGTCGAACTGGAATTGGCGGTTTGCTACGACGGAGCCAGTGCGGCCGTCGCGGTCGCGCAGAATGCCGTCCTCTAGGTTACAGACGAGGGCACCGTCAGAAGCCTGTGGAATATGCGTTAGTATATTGTTTGGTACAATGTCTCGGGCGGGGAGGTTGCGGTGGAGACAAGGAATGAAATGTGTGTTGTCATGTCTTACCTCTGCAGCAGTTTCGCGCTTGTCCGTGGCATGGTGGACTTTGAGCGTTCCTATCGTGAAGTTGCCGTTGGCGTTGGGTTCGCAGCCAGATGGTGGTCCTTGAGACGGAGCAATGCCCTCCTCGACACCTTGAGCGATGCTGGTAGCCGCGAGGAAAAGTGGAGCGAGGATCGTGGAGGTACGCATCTTTGCCGTGTGCCTGAGTAAGGGATGATGGTAATGGGTCTATTCGATACTCGCGAGATATAGGCAGTAGAATGCTCAATGAAGAAAAGACAACGCTGTGGTAAAGAAGATGGGATGGAAGAAAGTCAAAAACCAAGGCGAGGTTGGGTATGCGCGTCCTCGAATTGTTGGTGCAACGTTCGCGCCCGCCGCTCCGCAAGCAAGGACGGCGCCAGCCTTGGAATCAGGTTGTTCCTGCAGATCAAGTCTCAATGGGGTCTGGTTGCCGAGAACCTACAGCAACTGCCCCCTGTCTGCCTGGAAACACTGTTTGTGATTATATCATTTCGACCAGGATGAAGAGCCGAACCATGGGCGCAGATTGCAGCAATGCAAGAGATAGGGATGCGCGGTATTGGATGCCACATTTTCTTTAACTTGTGGAGACTCAACTTTCGCCATTATTTTCGCCCTGCGCCCAATTCTATGCGCAGACCATTTGGCGCAGACATTAAGGCAGGTACCCGCCACTTGTCCTGCCACATAACGCTGGCTCAGCCGCTGAGGTGTCATCCCGCGCATCTCGATCGTGTCTCTTGGCGATCTTATGAAACGAAACACCACGTCAAGCGCCATGCGCATTAACTACGATTCCCCATGTCGACGATGCCGAGACACCGGATTGTGGATGTGTTCGATAACGTTTGGTGCTCGAGCTTGTTGACGTCAGACGCATTGAAGACGTTTGGTTGTTCAATGTTGTTCACATGTCCCTGCGCAAGTTAGGTACTCCTGGCTTTATACAAACTACCACGACCGCATGCGCGCGTCGTGTCCAAAATCGAACGGAGCTGTTACACTAGCCTGCTGTAACCTGCTGGACGATTTTCATACCTGACATCGCCATCCGCCACAGAACTCACGGCCATATCGTTCGACACCATCTGAATCTCGTGCGTCATTCGAGACATGTCCGTCGAAGGGCCCGGCTGTGCTGAAATCGCGGCTTGTGGGCTTCTCGCTGCCCATGCTGCACCATTTCGCTCTCGCTGCATCGCGATTTTCGCCTCATCGCATACGCACTTGATGGCTGCAGACTGGATCTGCGCAGCTCTCGCTTGGAGCGCAGGTACCTGAGATCCGTCGCGCCGATTGAGGTCGGGCTGGTTCAGAACGCTTGGCTTGTAGGTATCTGCACATATCGCAGATACAAGCTTGCCAATCTCGTCAGGCCCATGCACCATTTCAAGAAAGAAGTACTTGTACCAGCCGGCACGATTGAGTGCGGGCATATATGACACGGGTGTCGATTGGAGCTCTGAAACCACCGCAAGGCCTTCGGCGTGCGAGTGCTGGCTGAAGTTCCAGACTGGTGATAGTGAAGGTTGCACAGGCACCAATACATGTGGCACGCCCTCAAGACCCCACATTCTTGCCAATGCATGGTAATTGTTGAAGGAAAACAGCTCTGATCTGCGTTAGGTATGGACTCATGTCGTGGCACGTTAGTACTTACCAAGTGCCTCATCGTTGAGCTCAACCCAGACTTTCAGAACCTTGGGTGCTTCTAACAACCCCGTATTCTGCGGCTCGAACTTTCTGTCAAGCGCCTCGAAGAGTAAATCGGCGAGGATGTAAAACTCACGAGTTGGCTGTTCTGTCAACGGATCTGCGAATCTCCATGGATCTGCTAGAGGTAAATTACTGGCGCTTACAGCGCGGCGAGAAACAGAAAATCGCTTCGTAGGTGAAGCTGCTTGTTCACCACCCGAGGGCTGGTAGGCTTGATATGGCGGAGATCCTGGAGAGTTCGGTCCCATGTCGCCTGGCAGCTCTGCGATAAACTCAGTGGGTGCAGGCGGAGGGCCCGTGGATTGCATAATATTTGTCGGGGACTGGGTGGACTGCGGAGATGCGGTTGGTGCTGGGGCAGATTGTGCATGCGTCTGTTGCGGAGGCGGGCTTATGGTATGCGGATATGGTTGAGGAGGGGGGCCAGGGGGCAGATGTGAAGAACTCGAGTTGTTCCACTGTGTTTGTTGTTGAATACTCTGTACAGGCGAGGGCACATTTTGGTATGGTTGAGGAGGAGGACCAGGAGGTACATGTGAAGAACTCGAGTTGGTCCATTGTGTTGGCTTGTTCGGAGGTATCACTGGCGACACATCCCCCGTGTGCGGGTTGTGGGTGTTCTGAACATTTCCGGGGCTTTGTGTGCCACCAACGACACCTGTATATTGCCCCGTCTGAAATGGCTGGTCAGGCTGGTATTGCCCTTGCGCTGCTCCTTGATGCTCATGTTGTCCTTGTTGTACAAAGTGCTGGTCCGACCCAGTGTTTCCGCTCGCATTGAACGCCGTGTGGTTGTGAACTGGTACACCAGGGGATGGTGCATTCGAAGGTGGTTGCGTAGGGAAGTAGTTATTCTGTCCTGTAACCCCAGTTGCTGGACCGGCGTAATTGGAGGTTTGGTATAGCGATTGCTGAGTATGGTATGGGCTGGGTGCTTGCGGTGGGGGCGGACCAGGAGGTTGTTGAGGATGAGCCCATTGCTGCTGCTGCTGCTGCTGCTGTGGTTGTGGGCTGTATGTCTGCGCTTGGTACTGTTGCTGCTGGTAGCCTTGGGGCTGATTATACTGCCCGTGCCCTTGTCCTTGATTCTGACCTTGGCCATGGGCCTGCTGGTAATTCTGATAGCTCTGGAGGTGTTGAGGTGGACCGCCAGCTGCTGTCTTCCCTCCCAGTTTCGAGCTTATACTCTTTCCTAGCTTATCCAACATGGGTTTACCAGTATTTACGGCCTGTAGCATCTGCCCATACATGCCTCCAGACTTGCCCGAGCGCGCTTGATTTGGCGCGCCCGGCTGGTGGTTCTGCTGCTGCTGAGGCTGCGCATTCTGGCCGGATACAGAAGAGCCTTGGTTCGGTGCTATATAAGGCCCTGGCGGCGGTATAGAACCATAGTTAGACATCGCGATACTTTTGGTCGCTGAGGCAGTCGACTCGGACCCCGCTGGTCAGCAGGCTGAAGACGCCCAACGGCCTCAGCCGCATTGTCTTGGCAAGGGGGGTGCGAGTCAAGATCAGCTTCCATTACATTCGTTAGTGCGGTGATCAAATGTACTGTATGGCATAAACAGCACTGTCGCCATTGCGCACATGTGTGGTGAAGGAGGCAAGTTGAATCAAGCCCCAGTGGATAGACGGAAGTGACGGCTCACCTTCTCCAGGGTCTGTGGCGCTTTAGTGTGGCGTAACTGTGGCGCGCGCTATCGATAGCACCTGGGCACATGGAACACACCACAACACATCATTCATCACTTGCATACCTCCCATTACCTCCTAATTCCTATGCACTTTAAAACTTCTAAGCCGGCATGTTTGGAATAAATTTCGCACTGTGCTGCAAGAGACACGTGATGCGAGCCAGTCGCGCAGTCATCAGCTCAAGGCGCCCATCAGGCAACCGGTTTCAGCCTTCTTGATTTCAAAATAGAAGCCATTTGACCTCCTTGATCGCTCCCGAGTGAAATATTGTCACCAACACCTTCACTTACATGTCGCTTCTTTTAGGTATCGCCTAGTCGAAATGTTGACCAAGTCTGCCATTGTGCTGTCGCTGGCTCTCTGCAAGGCTGTTGCAGCAGCTACCATATTTCGTCCTGATTCAACAAACCAGCAAAGCACCTTCGCCAGACCGCCACTATCACCATTTACCGAGTCAGGAGATCCTAATAAAGTGCCTGGTCACAACAATGGTACATACGGACCTGTACCCGAGGCAAAACAACTGTTCAAGCTAGAGTACCTCGAGGTCACTCCAACGCCCATTCCTGTGTATGCTCAAGCTTGATTCTCAGTAGACTAGTGCCATGGCTAAGTTCCGCTAGTGACCAGATCTTCTTTACTTTCCTTCGCGGCGGCATACCCTCATACAAAGAGAAGAAGATCCCAGACCTCGACAAGCAACTCCGCACAGCAACAATCAACATTATCGTGTCCGTAGTCGAAGATGACGGCTATTTCGAGCAGACACTGAATTCGACCATTCCCTTTGCTCCGATAGCATTGGATAACAATGCTCATCTCTCCATTCGCAACGAAGAGGGCACTTATGTGCAGCATCTCGTTCCAGGTTACAACGAAGTATTGACTGACTATTGGATCCCGTTTAGGTGGCTGGCAACTGGAACATGGACATGGGAAATTGTAGCTAGGCTGGGGAATGGAGATTGCTTGTTTGCCTTCACGCTCACGCAACGCTTAGAGGGAGCATGGTGAGAGACGAGTTGGCACCGCATGAGTCTCCAAAGATCCTTTACCTTCTCTCCTTCGTCTAGCACCTTTCTCAGGATCATGAGATAGTAGATAGTCATCCACAAAGTCGCAGCTTTTCTCTTACACATCAATGTTCTTCCATCCCACCTCAACTCTCACCACTTCTCTCTCGACCATCTCTCTCGCTTCACCCACGGGAATCCGCACTCGCCGTTACCGATCACCCACACAACAACAAAATGCCCACCCGAACCTCAATATTCCTAACCTTCCCAACCGCTACGTGCAACTCCACTTGCCCTATACAAATACCCAGTCCTCATCTATATAATCACTCCAACCCATCTTCCTTCCATCAACGGGTTCCCATCCAGGTTTCGGCCCCGTAGCGTAGTAGTAATACTACTCTACTCTGATGGCAAGTGACTTGGGTGGTCGCCCGTTCGATACCCCGGAACAGAAAACTATTAAATTAGTTTATATGTCGCCTGAGCTTCGCGGGCTGGCTAATTACCAGTTCGATCGGGGTCGATAGTGCTTTTTTGCTTTTTGGGAATAGAGTCATTTCAGGTCTTTTTTGCTTTTGGGCATTCACGTGATCTATATACCTTCTAAACTTCTTAATTAAGCTAGCGCAAGGTAACTAAGCCTTAGGAAGGCTTGCCTATTTATATATTGCAAATGCAGGTATGCGCTAATCTTAATTAAGGATCTGACCCTAGCGTTAGGCGTTGTGTATCTTCGTATTTCAGATTAACCTAGTTATATCTAACTCACACTACCTATATATCTATCCTAAAAGCTTATTTAAGTTTCTGCTCTCAACGTAGCAGCACTAGTCAGAGCTGCTAACTATCTTTTAACAATGATTTCTTTCAAATACAAGATAGGGCTGTGCTGCGTCTACTAAACGAGATAATTCTTCTGATTATTAGTTCTATTCCTGTTGACCACATTCTCTCTTTCCGAACTGTTTCTCGCATGATCAGAGATCACATCGACAACGCGGTCCTCCTCTTATATCTCTACCGGTCTCGTGTTGTTGCGTACGTAGACCAGCAAACAGTCAACGAAAGCGCGAGCAAATACGTACTGCTGAAGTTCAGCTTGTCGCATCTGGAGAACTTTCCTAAGTCAGGGCAACTTCATGCTCCTTGAGAAGGCTCGCACGCCGTCTTCCAGGTTGACAAAGAGTGGGTCGAGAACAATGAGAATTGCAGGCGCTGGAACACGCAAGGCACGTCGTCTTTGGGATGGCTCATCGATGAAGACTATCATGCGGCGGCGGATGAGTCTGCACACTGGTTTCTAGAGCTTGACCGCGTGGCCCTTAACCTGGATAGTAGTGTCACAACAAAAGACCCCACGGATTACTACGATCACACATGGGAACCCGGATATTTCGCTTTCAACAGGGACGCGCTGACAGTTACGTTCGACTGGCGAATCGTGCTGCGCAACTTCCTCGTCATGGAGACTGAGATTATAAGGAGGATCCGAGAGCTAGACGGCCCTGATCCGCTCTATCGTTTCGAGGATAGCGATTCATCAGCGATACTAGAGGTCAATCCCTCACCGACATACACATATGGTCCGGTAGAGGATTACATTCGCGCCTGTCGCCGTGACACCTTCTTTCGGGCGCTGGATCATACGGGTCCGAAGGATTATGAGGTTGATCGAGGCATTCTGCGTCTCCCCAAGCTATTTAATGGTCATAATTACGAAGGCTGGAAACCTCCTAATTCTCATCACGAGGACGTCAAAAGGTACGAAGACCCGGCCATGGAGATCATCATGGAGTTGCGACAAGGGAACTAAGTGGGCGCGCGCTTGCAAAGTACCTCTCGATTTCCGTGCGAGAGCGAATGAAGTGTCGAAGGAGATGGACGCGGAAGCTTCTCCAGATCGTCGCTGTGGGCTCTCTAGCGCCGCATAGATCCTGCCTGGAACGACCCCTGAAACACGTCCCTGGTCCATCTCCCGTCACAACATCATCGCATGCCGCATGCGCATCATCCTCGGGTGGACGAACCTGTTTCTCAAGCACGTGTAAATCTTACGGTGTGGCACTGCATCCTAGTGAATACTAGCGAATGGCACCAAGTCGCGACTACAGGATAAACTTGAATTACGCACAGCCACTTCTGCAGCATCCGTCACCATTGAGTGGACGACATAGTGCCGGCTATGTGGGCTTGCCGTCGCGTTGGCGCTTGGTCAAAAGATGTAATTGCGCTGATTGCCAACATATTGTCGTGCACTGTATCTCCCTCTACAGACAATCATGGATGTTAAGAATCAGGAACAAATGTAAATTGAACTACCTTGCTGCTCTCCCGATGTGTGACAGGGACTGACAATGTAGTGCGATCGACACATGCATTTCTGCTGTGCAGGTTTACTTGCCATGTGAGGAAAGTTCTCCGCTGAACCACGCCTGTTCGTGCGAGCAGTACGCATGGCACGTCGCGTAAGGACTCATTGGTAATCGCTTGCTCGTAAGACATCCGTATATTGACTGAGGATTAGATGCTACGACAATCATGCCTCAAGTCGCTCAAGTCGCATCAATGCGGACACAGCAATGCGCGAAAGCTGTTTCGCAGCCGCCATCATTGACCCTCCTACGATCCAGCATAGACGCGACCATGAACGCAGACAGCTCGGAAGCTTTTTGAACAGCCTTGGCGGCGTAGCAGCCTCCTTCTTTTCAAGAGAAAGCATCGCACTTCCAATACCCACTGCGATACCGAGTTTACCAGCCCTCACGCCAGCACAAACAACCGCACAAGCGCGAACCTCATCACAAGCCCCGTCTGCAACAAGATCCGTACAAAACAGTGCACCAGCACCAACAACCCTCGCTTCTTCCGTGAGCCCCACCGTATCACAAAAACCATTGTCGAATTCCGCGCCCTCGCAAACTGCTGCAGCGTCGACTTCTCAAAGCTCGAAACCATCCACCGGCCTCATCGCTGGCGCCACAGTCGGTGGCGTAGCCGTCGTAATCCTACTCGCCATCCTCATCGCATTATGTCTTCGCCACAAACGCAAGAAGCGCGAAACACAACTCTCCTGCAAGCATTCTCCCATGCTTGACAACGCATCGCATCGCAGTCTGGACGAAACGCTCGTGGAGCGAACACCGATGGTTGACCCGCGGACACCACACTATCAGCACGAGGTACCTATCGGTAGCTACGTGCAGAACGAGAAGGCTGCGTACAAGGCTAGCCACAAACCGTTACCCATGCCTACGCAGATTGAAATGGAAACGAGCGCGAATGTGTGGGAATTGGATGCGACGGAAGTACCGAGACCGAGACAGGCGGGAGTGGAGTCGCCGACCGCAACACACGGACATGAACGAAATGAAGGAAGGAGAAATGATCGCGACGAATTGCATTTCTAAGTACATCTGTATGCCACATGGAACTTCTTTGAACATGAGCAGCGTGTCTAGTGTATAGCGGAATCTACACGTCCCATTCCACCTACTTCGACCAATATCTTGACGTGGCTTTCCTTGTCGTTGATCAGCGCTTTAATGCCGCCTTCCACGAGATCTTCGATCTGGATCTTGCTGGTGATCATTTTGCTTGGGTTCAATTTCCCTGACGCACCGAATTAGCATTCATACATCCCGGCAAGTCTGACGGCAACGCTTACCGGCAGCGAGCTGATCAATAACAGCTTGGACTTCTTTCCTCTGATACCCAAGCACGGCTGTGTACTTCGCTTCTCGGAACACCAACATGTTCGGATTGAAAGGTACTTCTTTCTCCCAGATAGCTACGTTGACGACGGTGCCACGTGCTCGGACTGCGGTACATGCTGTCTTCAGACTCGCAGGTACGCCGGCGCAGTCGAATACGATATCAGGCCCATCTTGTCCACTCAATTCTCTGCTGATAGCTACAGTGTCGTATGTCTTTGGGTCGATCACATGGTGCGCGCCGAACTCGCGGGCGAAGCGTTGTCGCGCCCTTGATACCTCCGAGAGGATGATGGTCTTGGTGTTCAGCGCGACGAGGCATTGCACAATTGCTAGGCCGATGGGACGGCCGCCGAGCACCATGACGACTGAGTCCGGGGTAAGCGGAGCGGCAGAGATGGCGTGCCATGCTACACTCAGTGGTTCGACGAGAGCGCCAATGTCTAGGGGGACATTGTCTGGTAGAGCGAGGACAGCGCTTTCTGGTACGACGACCGAGTCACTCAGGCCGCCGCCACCACCGGAAAGGCCGATGAAGCCGCCATTATAACATACGTTCTCGACACCTGCTTTGCATGCTTGGCACGTTCCGCAGTAGATGGTGGGCTGTACGACAATGAGTTGACCCACGGAGAAGGAGGTCACACTAGGACCGAGTTCAGTCACTGTACCAGAAAACTCGTGACCCAAAGTGATTGGGATCGTATCGTGTGTCACAGGATGTGGTTTCGTAGGTGCGAATGTCGGCCCACCGAGGTATTCGTGGAGATCGGTTCCACAGATCCCTACGTACGCCGGCGCGATCTACTCTAACATCAGCCAACATGCCTCTTCAAATGGTGAGCATTGCAAAGTACCCTGATCTGTCCTGCGCCGCATTTCTGCTCATCCACATCAGTCTCGATGCGAATGTCTTCTTTGCCATAGTATCTTGCAGCTCGCATGATGTCGGTGTATTTGTTCCTCCTGTACTAGCTCTTGAATTTGTGTCCTTGTCTCGTTCTCGGATGATGACGGTGTTCACAAACGCGCTCTCGATGGCAGACATCTCCTCCTCTCTTAAACTTCAACAGAGCGTGACGGAATCACTGCGCACTTGGCTGATCGATGATTAAATCGAACCCCACAACAGGAGCCGCTCGTACGTTTACGGCGACACTGGCCTTAAGTGTGGGTACAAGGGGTATCAGGCCTTAGAGCAATTGTCTGACAGGACGCACAAGAGGGGTACGTCACCCTTTACGTCGGATACAAGACCATAAGGTGAAGAGCTCCAAGAAATTCCGCTTGACCGGAGCCGCCTGATTGAAGTTCGGGCCATTTGACATTTGGTGCGGGTTAGCTTTGCGGGGGCGGGTGCAAGAGCAATGCGGGGTGAACCAATCGGATGTCAGGAGCACCAGTACGACCTGTACGTATCATACTGCCTATAAATTTGTAGCCCTTGAAACTATTCGTGAATCTCGGTAACGTGTTGCTTCCCATCGAAAGCTCGTGGAAGACATGAGGAACAGTACTCTCTATAAAGCCTGAGGCGAGATCGCCTGGCCCATCAGATATCGCTATTCAGGTCATCGAAGCTGTCCTCCGGGACGGAGAGTGCTTGGTTTGAGGATGCAAGTAATGCGCACATTTGGGCCATAACCTTCTTTTGACTTCTCCACTTATTTACTCGCCCCTGTATCTGCGCGCGCAATCCATCCGGCCATGCGATCGGATTGTAGGGGACCTGCTCCTCCGGCGACGTCGAGACCGGAATGTTATAAGCGAAGCCTGGGAACATATGTGTCCTAAATTCCTCAAACTCTCGCTCTAGATCTTTCCACTCTGTTTCCATGGTCTTTAGATCTTCACTCAACTGGTACATATGTGCAACTTCTTCTGGACTCATAGCCGCTTGGCGACGGAGAAGGAGCAAGGCATCAATCGCGATATTCTCGGCTGCTTGGAGTGGTGCGTGGTCCTGGTAAGGCTTGCCGAACAGTGGGCGTAAAAGACGGAGTGACCACTTCAGGTGACGATCTACTTTGTTGTCTGCGTCGAGGGACGCGTGCAAGCGTTGGCGACGAACTTCCCGTAAGCAATCTTCGGCATGATTAAAAGTGAAACGGCTAAATTTTCGCTGGGACACTGTCAGCATTCTGTGTGGTCGTGAAACTCGGCCTATTCACCTGATCAAGCATGCGGCGAAGAGCAGCCTCGGTCTTCAAAAAGCGGAATATCATATCTTTCCATGCTACTGTGACTGTGCACTTGTTCATATCGACAGCTACATGGAACGAGTGCCTTCCTGCTTCAAGTGGAAGGTCCAGATCAATCACCGCGCGGTCGAGTTTGATGCACCATCTCAGCGTGCCAAAACCTTCTTCAACACCAGTAAGTTCCAGTCGAGACACTGCGTTCCTCCAGATAGTATCGGCGTATTCGATTGTGCTGTCATATCTTGAGCCTGCTACCCCAGTACTAGAGTCGGCCACAAATTCGCTCATGTCGATCTTGAAGACAGCATGCGTGGTGCTCCAAATCGGGCGAGACTCTTGTTGCGTGTATGTAGAACCGGGACTGTCTTTCACATGATCGAATTTTGCATCCAAGAATTGCATGCGGTCATATTGCTCCACCGTAAGGTTTCGCAAAGGCCAGTGTGTTCGTGGACCCACGAAACCAATCAACTGCGTGCGTCGTAGGTGGTGATACAGCGTACGCCCGTCGATGGCGTCGCGGAAGCCACGACAGACCAGGCGCCAGTCGAGAATGTAATCCACAGGAACGTACTCGAGCACATGTAAAAGCAGCTCAGCTGGGAGGTTTGGGATTGAAGATGGCGGATTTTGACTAGAATCAATGGAGTCGATAAGAGCGCTTATGTCATCGTCGTTGAAACCTAAGTTGAAGTGTCGTGAGAGCCATGAAGGGAGCTGTGATGCAGCCGCGGTATCCAGGCTGCCACCTGATGCAAGGGAAGTCATTGTTCGCGACTGGCGTGGTCTGGGTGTTGACACGAAAAGGCGGTACGCGATGTCGGGGCGATGAACGGCCCGAACGGATCGCGCCTTCTCGTCGCGTTCTCACGTGTAAGAACATCACATTTAGCTTTACCTCTACGAAACTTTCACAAGCCCACGCCTAATCACCACCAATTGAAAATACAGTCTATCACTCTTATCTCATCTGGTTAACGACAAATCGTTGGCGAAGTCGACGACGCAGAACTAGATTTACAAAAAAAAACCTGCCCGATGCGCGAGGACATCTGGTTCTCCCACGGCAGGATTTATCATACAAAATTCGGAATTACGGAGCGATGACACCGTGTTTCACACGCCTGATCCTTTTCCTGCGGGGCTAAATATTAGCAGCATCCTTCCAAGTCACTCAGAGCCAGTGTGACCACCCTTGTCTCGATTCTTCATACATGATCGGTGTATTAGCGTGACGGGACGATTGTAGCGACCTTTTTAGCGAGCTGACTGATAAATCGGTTATTGTTAGTTCCCCATGATTCCATCAGTTCCACTCAACTCTCCACGTTGGCCACCTTCTGGAGTGCCTGATAGGATAGTCGGACCGTCATTGCTCATATCTTCGCTTGCGACTCGCTAAGGCAAGGAAGTCCAAAGGGGCTTCTTACTTGCGCCATCGATCACATCGGCGAAGGCAGCATGTCAGAACACAAGAACGCTTGTAAGTGCATGGCGCTGACACCCGTGGAATCTGCGCCGGTTCCCAAGAGACTCATGCTATCGACAAGAAAGTACATCGATAGCACAGCTCAAGTCGGTTCCTACTTTACATGATCAGTCAGTGTTTAGTCACGTCTTGGTTTGGCGAAGTCATACTGGCGGTAATTATCACGAACTAATCCTGAGTGAATTTCCCTGCGGCCAGAGTAGGCTCCAAGTCCTATAGGTGTTTGAAAAGGTGTACGAGCCAAGTCCAACTTCCACACTACACCTCTAGCTGGGAACATGTCCGATCCAGCCTTTGCTGCTCACTCCGCCAACCCTGCTCACCAATGGCAAACTGAGTCAGTCCCACCTGGCGGATAATACCAAAATAATTCGGTTATCACGCGACCCTTCCCAAGCCACAGCGGCAGAGGAGATCATGCTCACAGTCTAAAGATGACAGCAAACTCAGTCTTACGCTCTTTTAGGAACAGGAAGTCGACTGTTTTTACGATCCAGTGGGTCTTGATTGGGCGGACCGCACCGTAGCGCGATCGAACAGATGCATCTCACGTAATCGACTACAGAATCTCTGTCAAGCAAGGCTCATTGCGCCACAGTCAGGGGCGTCTTGCTCGTTCATTATCGCCGAGGTGGAATCGCATAGGTGTCTTGTGTAGTCTTATATTACGCCCTATAGTTGCTATACAAAGAAATTGTACTAGATAACATAAGCTAGACCCTTGGGTTTCCGCCTACCTATAGTTCTATTAAAACCTTTTTAAGTAGCTAATAATTAGATAGCTAGTGTTAAAGAGCTTAAGTTAGTTTTTGCAGATAAGTAAGATAGTACTAGATATAGAGATTAGAGGTTCGTCAGGAAAACCCAAAATTGATCGAATTGTAATTTCTATCGGATTTGTTGAATTGATCGAATAGACGTCGGATCAGCCTACTCAACAGGATAGTGATTACGTAATATATACTAAAAACTTAAAATATAGAGCGGATTTTTCTCTTTAAAATGAGCTTAAAATTAC
>Ga0265780_10006344_pt1 | contig 14695 bp, 12 predicted proteins | sample P1T30metagenome_FD_192432 | JGI IMG/M metagenome (GOLD analysis project Ga0265780, IMG submission 192432) | Plant litter microbial communities from East Loma Ridge, Irvine, California - P1 T30 | ecosystem: Environmental > Terrestrial > Plant litter > Unclassified | place: USA: California... | reverse complement strand
TCTGCTTGCGTGCCAGCACAGATACACGACAATTGACTAACATTTCTCCGCATCGACATGTCTAGCTAACCCTGACGGCCCCTTAGCCTGACCCGAAACGCGACTGCCCTCATTGCGACGCGCTTCGACACCACACTCACCTCCACACACATACACACACGCCTACACATTCGCCATGGCCACCCGCACCAAGGCACCCACGGTTGGGTCTGCTGGATGGATTCTCGAGGAGCGCCACCAATCCAACACGCTTGTATCCCAGGAACTGGAGGATTTTGGCTTTTCTGTGCGCAATGAGCTGGAGTGGCTAAACGAGCACATGTTTGATATCTTGGCCAGCGACAGGCAGTAGGTCGCGTCATTGTTTACTCCATGCGCGCGTCGTACTAATCTGCTGCAGACACAACCTCGATGTCTTCAAGACACCGGGCAAACTACGCGGCAAGACGCCGCGTACCGCGCGCAAGAAGGCCGTGGATCGCCAGGTATGGCCTCTGGTCGCGAGCATCCGTCCCATGTACTAACAACAGGCAGCCTCTCGCCAGCATTCAGTCTGCCACCAACGCGCAGCCCCTCAGCCCTGCTGAACAGAGTCTCCGAAACGTAAAGGCTAGATTCCAGATCGCCGAAGACACCCAGGCGGAGAAGTCGATCCGGCAGTCGCCCAATAAGCGCACACCCATAGCGCGACAGCTCTTCTCCAAGCTCGGCAGCGCCGGCAAGGAAAATGTAAACAATAGCTTCCAGGCCGATGTATACGACAAGCGCCCAGCACAGCCCCTCGCGGCACCATGGAGCCCCATCCAGTCCACACAAGACACTGTTCTTTCGTCGCAAGCCAGCGACGTCTTCTCGCCGCCGCAAACGCAACTGACACAGCCCACACAGCCCGCCGACTCTTTTAGGCACTCGTTTGACGACAAGGAGGAAAGCCGCGACAATGGCGACTCATTCGTCTCAGCAAAGGACTCCTTTGCCAGCAAGCCTGCCTCCAAGGAGAGTCCTCGGAAGGACATCTCTATCATGGATGTGGACGACGAGTACAAGGCAGACCAGTCGCAGTCGGACGTACAGGGCACCATGCTTCATCACGACCTTTCTGATGGAGAGGACGAGGACATGCGAGACTTGTCTGAGTTTCCCGATCCACCGCCACGCGTTGTATCCGAGCAATACAACATTTCCGCAGAAACCCACGAGGCGTTCGAAACGGCCGACACTCGCGCTCCTGCGCCAGAGCCCAAGAACATTTACCTACCAGAGCAGTCCACCACCCCGGCTGGCCCTCCTCCCGCTTCTCCTGAAGCCGAAGTTGAACACGATGGTACCGTTCTTCACCACGACATCGACGATCAAATAGACATGGAAGACGATGTGCGCTCGCCCTCGGACAACTCCAGTCCCGTAAAGCCACTCGTTAGGAAGAGTAGCCTCACGTTTGCGTCCCTCCCCGCGCGCGAACCATTGATCGCGAAGAAAAGCATGGGCAACCGTGTGTCACGTACCAGCCATCTTGATGCGAACAAGGCCCGAAGCAGCCACATGGGTAGGTTCACGGGAGGGAAGAGCTTGGGAGGCTCGCAACTCGCGCACCCTGCCGAGCTACAGCATCATGAGGACACCGACACCGACACCGAACGACCAGAGCTCCAGAGAGAGGAGTCAGAGACAACAAAGGCCCACAACAAAACTTCGACCCAGCGCCTGTTTGAGCGCATCAACATGCTCAAGCAACAGAACGAAGCGCCCAAGCGTATCAGTCAGAACATCACGTCGCAGCAGTCGCAGCCCCAAAGCTACCCTTCCACACAGCCGAGAGAAGATGCGGAGTCTGTCCAAGCATCGCAGCCAGCATACCCTAGTCTCCCACCACCAGAACCAGCACAGGAATATGACGACGACGATGATGACTGGATATCGCCTGTTCGGACAGTAGCACCTGCGCCCAAGTCTGCTAGGCCGGTGCTTGGTAAAGCCCATACTACTCATGTTCATCCTTCTCCACATAAGAATTCGCCTGCGAAGCTTGTCTCAGTCTCAAATCCAGATCTTTCAGCAGGTGCTGAATCAACGACTCCGGTTGGATCGCCGACTACAAGGAAATACATGGATGCCCCTCTCAGCGCATCAAAGTCCAAGTTGTACTCGGCATTCCGCGCAGCAAAGGAGAAGCTTATTGGATCCAGTGCTACAAGCGCTCAGGTCAAGATGGATACGCTCAGAGAGCGGGAGAGCCCAGAGAGACCCAAGCTGCCCTCTCAAGACTCATCCGACGATGTCTTCAGCAGCCCTAAGCGGTCAGAGAAGCCTGCTTCCATATTCAACCACATCCGCTCACCCTCCAAAGACTCGGATAAGTCTAGCAACAAGAGTGCCACGCCCAGCAGTCCATTGAAGAATGATAGCCGCCGCACTCGCAGCTCTACAGAGCGTGAGAAGCAAAAGGAGCGCGAGACACGGGAGAAGGAGGTCAGGGAGGCTAAGCAGGAGCAGCGTGCCGATGATAGACTCAAGCAGATGCGCGAGAAGGAGCAGAAGAAGGCGGCTGCACAAGCCCAGAAGCTCCGGGCCATGGGTGCAAAGACGCCAACCGCCATGTCGTCCCAGTCAAGCCTTAGGCAGCCTACTGTTGGGGCTACAAGCAAGACGCCAGCCCAGTCAGCGCCACAACAGCAGCCTCTGTTCCGTCCTGGTATTCCCAGATCCAACACAGTATCTTCAAGAGAAGATGTCGAATCTGCCGAAGACATGCCGCCACCGCCTGCGCCAAAGAGTCTGCTGCCTACTACCAAAACCACAAAGGCCCCTCTCCGAGAGCCTAGAAAACTTGCCAAGCCATCGAGCAAGGACGGTATAAACAAAGCAAAGGCGCCACAAAAGATCATGGTCAATCTCAAGAGCAGCCATTATGGCCAAGCGCCTCCACCAGCTCCTCGTCCAGCTTCCCAAGCTGCAGGCAAGGTCGCTGCGGCGTCAAAACAAGTCCCATCAGGGACGTCACGACCAGCTTCGGCGCTATCCGCAAAGTCAGGACCTTCCTCCAAGACAGCACAGTCTATGGCTAAGCCTGCGGCTCCTCGAGTTGGCCGCCCCCCGACACAGGGTGGAGAGAAAGCCAAGGCTCCCGCATCACAGCCGCCACGAGCTGACCTTGGTGCGGCGCGACCTGTATCACGACTTCAGACAGTCCAAGATGCCAACCGCATCAACATTCCCCCGATGAACCCTGCAAAGCCACCAAAGCGGCAATTCCCAGGGGAGGGCGATGAGACTCTTCACCGACCCGCCAAGCGACCTTCGCAACAAGCGAAGAACTTGGTTCCAATGACACCAGCTCACGCCCAGTTTGCAAAGGGCAAGATACCTTTTGCCGAGTCTGCACACGCACCGCAGTCTCAGGCCCAACAAATCCAATACCCCAACGGAGATGACATCAAGCTTCCCGAGATCATGACTGACTCGGAAGATGAAGACTCTGAAAACGAGTTTGAGCAGCCCAGCTGGGTCAACACGCCCAACCTTCGCGAGATGCTCAGCAACCAGCAGCTCATGGACCCGGAGCACATTTTCGGACCAATTGCCCCTCTTGAAATGGAGAAGGTCTTCCCCAACAAAGAGCGACACAAGCGCTTCCGTGAGCGCACCAGCAGCGCTTACTGGGCCAACGACGAAGTCACTGCCGAGGAGAAGCGCAAGGAGCGCGAGGCTAGAGAGCGTCTGGTACGTGATGGTGGATGGACGTACAATCCTTCGCCGCTTCCCAAACAATCTGGTCCTTCGCGTTAAGAAGGAACGATGACGCTGCATTGCATGAATGTGTTATATGACTGGCGTTGGACGCGGGGGTCGTGTCTGTGTTCCTAATGGTTGGCGCGTGTGTGTACATATTGTATAGGCGTCGTACTCACGAAATTCGTACGAGAGAGCATGAGCGAGGCATGTTATCCATGGTCATTGTTCAGTGTTCGTTGTAGCATTGCATTCTTTCAACATTAGGCGTTTTCATGGATAAGCAAGCATCGGCCTAAAGGGTCGCTTTTATGATAGTGGATAGGCGTTTGGAGAGAGACATTGGTTCTCTTTTTTTTTCAATTGGTGTTTAATTTGTTTGGGATAGTTTCATGTAATCGAGACTATCGTCATGTGCAAAGTTCTTTTGTTTCTCATTCCTGGTGCTGGTCGTGTTTTAAAAGTACATGTGAATATTTTTGTTCCTGGTGAATGGCTCAAGTTGAACATTGTGCTGTGTAGACGACTCTGTTTGGGCAGATGGATAAGCAGTGGAATGTTACTGTACAGTGCTTTGCCATCATGTCCTATTGTCCCGTAAAAGGAATAATCATACATTTATCTCTTCTGTTTGACTAACTAACAGACTTTGTCATAATAAACTACCTCTCTAACAATATATTGCGTTGAGTTGTAGATGGTACGAGTGTTGATACATGTTGTGTTGTCTGCTAATTAATTGACATGCATATATGCTTGTATCAATCAATTAACCAGTCGATCAATCTAATATTTTCGTTCTTTATCTTAACATCTTTATCGTAATTGCTGCCTCCTTCTTTTATCCTAAGTTTTCGTTATATTTTCTCTTCAGTTTCTTATATGATATAACTTTGGTTACTACTAATAGCTGCCACTATATAGTACATGCCCCTTTTCCGATATACCTCAGCACAACCACACACGCAGAAATTCGCCATATCTCACGCTTACCCACCTCTTCACCGACTATCTACATACAGAAGCCCTTGCAGCACCGACATTACGTCAATGAAAGCCCCCCGGGCCCTTTGCGTGACGTCCCGCGCCATCCGCCATCAAGCACGTGTTTCACCTAGACCCTCTTCACTACCCTGTAACAATGTGACCATGTGACCATGTGACCATGTGACTATTCCATGCCTCTTGTCAGGCAAAAAAAAAGAGACACTAGCGAGGGTGACTTACTCTGGGGGCGTAGTAGGACACTAATGCAACTGGCTGATGTACAGAGAAATACAAAAAAAACCCCTCGCCCTTCTTACTCTTAAGAAAGCACAATACATCCAAATTTTGACAGTTTCAACTCATCAAACGTTGAACCCAAACCTCAAACGTCGATCATCATGAGCAACAACAACATGATCAACTTTGCCCACCAGAACTTCTCCGTGGCCACCATCTTGGGCAACTTTGGCATGTTTCTCATGCTCCTCGTGTTGACGAGGACAATCGGTCTATCGGCTGAGTACATGGCCTGTCTCTTCCTCGTCGGCATAGTATACCTAGTCTACATGACTGCATGCCATGTCCTGGTCCAGTCCGACGAGGTGGAAGACGTCGTCAACTGACTCTCTTGCCAGCAACCCTATGCCTCGTTGGATACCCTGTCTTCTCTTTCCAGACCCGAGGATCCGGCCGAAAGAAGACATTGAAGCCTTTGCCATGGCCTTGTGCCTCCTCGTACCAATGCCGCGTGTCCTTGTCCAGAAGCGTAAGGGATTAGCAACAACAGACAAGAACGAGGGGGGCTATACTCGTCCGTAGAAGGCGATGTGGGTTCAAATATTCTCGGGCTGCTGCTGTTGTTGTGGAAAGCTAGCATGTCTACCCAGTTCCTTCTCCTCCTCCTCCTTGACGATGTAGTGGACGAGGTCCAATGCCGATAATAAAACCTACGCTTTGTTTTTGACACGAAAAAGAACATGATCGGTAGGTCATGACTTGATTTCGTCGGTGTTGTCAGAAAGAGAGAGAAAAAAGGCTGTCCTGCGGGCATGTGCGTGTATATTTATGTGTATATATGGTAGACTTGACCTATCTACTAAGTAACTACACTAAAAGTATATTAAACTTCTAATTTCAGTGTAATGCAAAGCACATGCTTTAGCTTATCAGTACTGTATTTTCCTTTTGTTTTGGGTTGTTTTGGATAGCAACAATATATTAGAACGAGTTCAAGTGTGCAATCAGCAGTGGAATAGGTGGTGGTGGTAAGCATAGGGCGATGATGTCATAATGAGAAAAGCTTTTGTCATGGATCGAACGAGGCAGCTCTATCAATTGAAACTGATAATCATAACATAATCTTTTATTACGTGGTATTACATTCGCTGAAAATAAGTAAAAACGCCGCATGTCATTGTGAACGTGTACTGTTGGTATCAAGATCCTCCTGCCTGTTCATCCTGACATTGGCAGCAAGCACAATGTCTTCGTTATCATAATAGTATACATAATCCACAAGCCAGGCTTCATGTCAACAAGTCAAACCTAGCTTTTCAGACATGACTGGTGTCTGATCGTGTGTTCCAGGACTTGTCCGAATTCCAAGACTTGTCTGAGTACTCTTTGCAGGCGTCCTAGACCTGGCTCATGGAGGGTGCACCCCGGCGGACACCTCCACGGAGGTTGGCACCGCTACCGCGTCCGCTCATGATGTTGAAGAGGAGGGTGGCGACGAATGCCGCCCATCCGAACCACAAAAAGGCAGTAGTAGCCTGGGTCTGGCGGCAGTTCTTCTCCGTGTTGCGTGAGCTGTTGAGGACGCTGTTGGAGTGGGTGTATGCCTGTAGGATATTAGCTGATGCAACAAGGCGTAATAATATGCATTCAGAAACTTACCGAGTTGGAGCAGCTGTGGGCACCAATGTATGAGGGTAGCGCAACGGCGGCGCAGAAACCAAAGATGACGCTCAGCGCATCCAGGGATACGTCGACAATGGCGATGCTGAACTTGTCGATGAAGGAGGTGGGCAGGAAGTACAGCAAGGTAAGGAGCCACCATACACCGACGAATAGGGAGTAGTTGATGATTGAGTGCACACCGGCATTGGCGCGGGCAATGTTGTTACCCATCAACGCGGTAACGATGATGGCGCAGATCAACTGATGCGGTGAGTGCATGTCCTTGGTCGACCATCAGTTGTAACATACCTGCCAGGCGCGCAGGCCCATGGACAATCCTCGTGATACCATTGTTGATGTTGGGGTGGCGTGAGAGGATGTGGTGTGAGGTTATGGGTGGATGGGCGTGAACAAAAGTTTGCAGCTAACAAGCGTCAGGCCTTTCTGTGCTATGGAGAAGGAGATGGAGAGTGGCTGAAGAGTGATGATCTGCTACAGAAGTTGCGTCGGTTGCTGCAGAAATTATAGGCAGTCAGCAAAGGGAAGGGCAGGCCAGCGTCATACAACCCCATACGTCACCAGGGTCCAATCATCCCCACCCCACCCATTCCGGAACAATCGGTACTTACCTCACTATTGGCGCCGATCAGGAAAAACTCAATGTCTGAACGTGCGACAGAGAGAGACTGCCGGACAGGTTGGCATGAGTTTTGGGCGAGGATATATAGTACATCTCCATCACTCGTTACGCGGCTGTGTGCTTCGTTGCTGCGCAACAACAGTGAGGATGATGCAAGCCCGCGCAGGCATGTTCCGGCAAGGCCGCTTAGCTATGCCTCCAAGACGCTTCTCGCATATGCGTGAACGTACAGTGCCGTCGACCCAAGGCTTTTCTCCTACGTAAACCAGCTATGCCATGACATCTGCTGTGCTTCCACACCACCATGGCGCCAAAACGCCGTCTTGACGACACGAGAGCTCGATTTTTGCCCCTCGCCCAGATCGACAGGATCGTCATCGTCACGGGCGTAGGGCGCGCACGGAATCGCCCCATAGCCGGCATCCGTCTGGTCATGGCGATTCCAGCTGCGAACTGCAAACTGACCCCGGTTCGCAAATCATACGGCTGTTGTGTGGTCTAGGCGTTCTACGGTTGCATGTGTCGCGCGCCTATCCGGCACGGCAATGCTTGCGAGTGGCCCGCAGATTGCATGTAAACAACAGCCAAGCAGTGAATCCCCAAGACAACAACAGCATGGAACAAACGGCACGGAAAAGTTTGTGTGGCCCATTTTTGGACACTTTTTCAAGCTTTCATCATGTTTCATCCACTATTGTGAAACACAGCTCAGCTCGTCTGCTGATGCTGTCCTCGCCTTTCTCGCCTCTTCACACCATACAAACAAACATGTGACATGTCGCAAACTTAACTCCAACCTGCGCCTGTGTAATCGCGGCGAGCTACTCTCCAAAGCCCCGACCAATCCTGAAAGAGTCTCATTCAACCGTCTTGTCCTGTCGGCCCTATCGCATGCACTAGGTGGGCCGAGCCATTTAGCTTCAACATGTGCTATTCTTTTTATATCGACATTCTCGTGTCCAGCCCGTATCTGTATTGCAAAGACAAGAATCTCAGTCTAGGCGACTTTTAAAGGCGGGTCGTCTAGATACCCATCGCTGCCAAAGACAGGAGGGTATCTTGGACTGAATTAATCTTCGACAGTCTCCATCTAGCTCTGACAAGCAGTGCCGCCTACACCTCCTCGTACCATTAAAGAGGCTTTGAGAAGGCGGTTTGATGTCGGTTTAGCCTCCGAGTACAAAGCTCGAGTCCAAGTAGGAGGGACTCGACCCTGAACACAGGTGGGCCTTTCGGCTTCCCTCTAACTATGAGCATACCCACGTCCTCGGCGTTATGTAGTGACTACGACATGGAACGCCAGCCGCGACACCCTGATCTACTCCTGCTGAACCAGAACACTATAGACATGTAGGGTAGCTCATCAGGGCTTGTACAACTCAAATATAGGGTATGCCTATCTAGTCTGGGGCACGAGCGCTGGTAATCAAGTTGCATACAGCCAGAGTAAGTACTAGACTGTTGGATGCGTTCCTGGGGAGGAAAAGGATATACTGGGCGCTGCGGCCGAAGTGTTGGCTAAAAAAATATGATTGTTAGAAAAGTCAGCCTAATTGATACATAGACAATGTAACCAGATAAACTTTGAAAAAGTGTGGGCAGGCAATAGCGCAGGGGGTGCCGTGGCAGTATTCGGGTTCTTTAGGCGTCTGCTACGAGACGCGGTCGTGGTATCGAAGATGTGGGCCGGCGGAGGTCTTCGAGGAAAAGATGGAGAAGGCGTTGCAGCCAAAACAACTGCGGTGTTGAGGGTTTGATGGAGGCTACCGGGCATCTCCAGGGAGTGTTGAGCAAGGGCGCTGGACTTGACGCTGCAACTGCTCAAAGCAGTGGAGCTGGCCATGGAGGTCTTCGATGGTCTTTGCGGATAAGATGCAGGAGGCGCTCATGCAGCGGGTGTGTCTAAAGCCTCTCTTACTGGCTGTCGGGGATTCCAGAGGAAAAGAAGCTGTAAACGACAAGAGGGGTTGCTCAGAGCCTTTTGTTGCTCAAAGTCGTGGTGGTGTTGGAAAGACGGAGGAGGTGGCGGGGAAAGGGAAAGTTCTGAGCTGGATTTGGTGTGCGGACTTCCGGGGGCGCTCGAGGTGCTGAAGTCAGAAAAAAGCCCAATAGCTTGGAGTAGACTTGGGGAGAAGGCAACCCCCCCAGAGTGCATTCAGGAGGCATAGACTTTACTAATTACATTCATAGTAGTCCGTGTGCTTGCGTGAATGCCAATGGTGGCGACAGTGCCCTTGTAGTGACTTCGATGCGTTCTTGTTTTACCTGCCTCGCTGTCCAAGGCTCCACCCACCTTGAACAGACAGCGGTCTAGCCTCCCTTTTCTGCCCCTGCATTAAAGGTAAAGGCAAGGGTAATGTACCTTCTCCTGAAAGTGATTTGCCTTAGTGACTCGTGATGTTGGGCTGGTCCTTCCTTGAGCGCTAGGTACTGCGTTGCTGATGGGGCCGCGAGCCTCGAGCTTCGACGAAGACTACCCCACCCCGGGAGCCTAGACATCCCACCATAACCACCAGGAAGTCATCACCAGCCTCGGCTTCCTCTCTAGGAGGGCGGCGCTTCTACTCCTTTCTCTTTCGCCTCCTGGTAGAGTCTTTCCGGCGTTTCGCAGCTCGCACCTGGACGTGCAAAGCCACCAGCCTCAACCAACCACTATCCAACATTTTCGATCAACTCTCACGGAAAAAACACCCCTGCGGTGACGGCGGCGACCATGCTGAGGCCACGCTGCCTCACACGATACCCCTTCCTGCTCTATGCCAGGCTGGTAGGACACCAGGACTGCGGAGACTCGCCGGAGGTCTCAACATGCCCCGTCACGACCATACAAGCTCTTCCACACACCAGGATTGGACGTTATGACAGGGCCGAGTATAATCCTATAATGAACACGACCGACAGGCTTGGTGGACCGACCAAACGACACCAATGGAGGCTGAAACCCTTTCTGGGTACTGTCCGAAATGCATTATACACATACGGAAGGTCCGTGGAAGAGAGCGGCAACGCACTGGGGGGGTACCATGGCCTGCTCAACATCTGGCTACAAGACCAAGAAGCTGACACATCCGGGTCCTAGGTCCGAGTATAATTGCGAAAAACCCTTTCACAACCCTCAAATCGCAGTGTTCGCCTGGAAAACGTAGCAGCTACAAGGATGGGGAACATCGGTCCACTCAACGTTCCTGCACACGGCAACATGCGGAACACGTAGCAAACATCCACCCGGTAGATCTGTACAAGTATATGAGGCTCCAGAAGCCGAGGGAGATATTGCTCTTGGCCGGGATCCGGACTAGAGCATCGGTCTTGCCGTCCAACGACAACCGGGCAGCCTCGAGTCGGACCGGGGCCTGTAAGCAGCGTTCAAAAACGAGAATATCCATCGTCGACTACAATCCTTCACACTCGGCTCATCGGCCTGGAAGGATGGTGCTCCTCAACACATTCTAGGGTCCCCTGGAATCATTGTCGACGATACTCTTCTGTCAGAAATAGCAAGGATCGAGCTGGGTCGTTCGATGGGACGAATCGCGGAGGTGCCCGGTCATCTGAAAATGATCACCAGGCAAGACCTTCCAAGCCGGCGGCATCGTTGACGGGAACTACTCTCGGACTCCTCGGAGCTTGGCTGGCTTAATCGCCAATGCTATGCAGGGAAATGCGGGGTTGGGCCGTTGCTTGCAGCCAATATGCAGAGCCGTAAAGAGGATACTGTTCAACAACATGCCGTGCTTGGTGTGCCGGGCACCAGCGCAAAACACATTGTAACACCCTGTCATCTACAAGCAAGAAACAGTTCGCGGCCTCTTGAGGACGTCTCCGCGCAATCGTACGTGGCTAGCTCCAGGAACGCTCGCTGTGTAGCCATGAGCTGCTGTGAGTACGTCAAGGTCGACGGCGAACAGGGGTGTCTAGAAGCTGTCCAGCGGTGCCCACACGATCACCTGTGTGAGCGGGGTATGCCGCAAGTAGGTCAAATGGCTAAGAGCTTGGTATCCCGGTCCAGGATGTTGTCGAGAGAGATGGCGAGAGAGCGCGCGTGACATGGTTACACTCTAGGGCTGAAGCTGTCTGTGGCATTGCCGGTTCAAGACGCAACGGCCTGGCGAAGATGCAGTGTGACGGATGGCGCTTGAAGCGAAGCAGAGTGGTGTGCAGCAAGAAAAAGCGACGGACGTCTTCCGACGGGCCCAACCGAGTCCAGACGGAAGAAATGAGGGGTTCTTTGACAGGCCCCTGAGCCCGCCGCCCAGCGCATCGTCGATCAGCACCTGAGCTAGGGATAGAGGATAGACTTTGGTGAGGGTTGCTGAGAAGCGGGTGTCGTCGAAGACTGGTTACAAGAGGATGACAGGGGAAGATGATTCGAGGAGCCGGCCCTGTCCGGCGAGCTTCGCTACCCCCCAATGGCCCAGCAATTTGCAAGGAGTTCGCCTGAAGCATGCACGACTAGCCTCAGTCGGCCTGGACGTCTCCGCATTTCCTGCGCAACGACCCTTCAGAAGCCCCTGATCCTTGGCCAGCTGTGTGAGCTGCAGAAGCCTCAAAGGCATTGGATGTCTGCGTGTCTCTCTGGGCCTCCACCTGTTCTCCTGGAATGAACTGTCTTGACACGACGTCTTTCATCCTGCCCTGCTGGCTTCCGCCTTTTGAACGCCGTAAGATCGTCGCGCTTGTGCTGACGCTGTCTCCTGATCTGACAAGGCGCGCGGAACCCTGGGTGTCCTTTTGCCGCGTCTCGCTCCCAGCGTTTCGAACGCGATCGCCAAGGCAAAACTCCGCTGCTGTCGGTCTGGCCACTGTGGACGCCGTCCTCCTTGTCCGTATCCATATCTTCATCCTCTGTCGTCTGGGGCATTGGTCGACATGTACTCGCTCCAGTTGTAACTCGTTCCATCCTCCAAATACTTGTCTTTGATCTGCGGGACAGCCTTGGGTTTAGCAGCGTGGCGCTTCCCCACACCCTTAGGACGCGGAGCCCTCTTGCCGATCCTAGGCTTGTGTAAGCTCATGCGACGACTGATGCTATAGCGTATCTGTCCGTGTTCGATATATTCGAGGAGAAAGACTAGGGATAGACTGGTTCAAGAGTTTGGCGCTTGGTTTGCGTACGTTTTGAGGTATGTGTCCGCTGAAACACCGTCAAAGTTATCTGCGCACCTCGCACCGCAGCGTCTTATAGCTTACATCTGCTGCTAGTTATCTTCCGAATCGGTTTATTATAGAGTCATTGTGGGATAGAGCTTGCCCGGTAAGTGTATCCTTTTTGCCCCTGCCTGCCCGGCCTTGTCGAGCTTGTCGTCGACGTTGACGGCAGCCGCCATGGGCGTTGGGCTTCGGGCTTCCTTTTCGTGCGCTCTAGTAGGGCGCATGTATGCAGGATGATACACCGCTAACAACGTTGAACAGGATATACAGCCCGTTCTTCTGATAGATCTGCTTTGGGCATCGAGCTCTGCGTCGCGTAATTTTGTAGACAATATCCTGTTATTTAGGTAAGCAAGCTCACCCTTTTCTTCTCAGTGCTCTCGCAGCCCTCCTTTCAGTCATCATTTCATCTGTGGTTTGTGTGTGTGTGTGTGTGTGTGTGTGCTGCCAGTCGGCATGGTGGTGTGGAGAGTGTCGGGGCACGGTGTAGCGGCGTTGGCGGGGATGAGGCTACAGAGAAGCAGGTCAACGCCGGAGACGTCAGGCTCTGCATGCGTTCTCAGACGTATCAGAGCATTCCGCCTACCTCAAAGGAGCCTCTGCATCGCATTCTGAAGGACGGGCTTGCCTGTATCGGAGTTGGGGGGTAGTGCTCGATTCGTGTGCGCATGGTCGGCCGGGCAGCAGGCAAAATCTCCTTGAGCATCACCAGAACGGAACGACGGCATGCCCTCTCACCCCCTCCCCCGCCTCCCCTTAGAGCAAGAGCAAGAGCAGTGCAGGTTTCTTTGTATTTTGCTTAGTCTGCAGACCCCACATCCATCTCTCGTGCCCCATGTTCATTGCTAAGACCATGGCCAACAGTAATCTCTAAAGCCATCCGTGCTGAGCGTTCCTGCCTCCAGCATCGCCGACGGTCTTTCCTCCAACGCTTCAAGGCAGCAATCGAGCTACTTGACTGTGACAGCTCAGCAGTGGATATTAAAACCCCGCCTCTGGCATCATCTCCTCCTTCTTTCTTCCCCTTTACCCTCCACCACTACTTTTTCACTCATCCTCGCTCTTATACTCTTCAAAACCCCCACCATCCGCTTCTACTTGTAGCTTCAGCTCCTTCAAAGCCTCTTACAGCCCCTGGACACCCTGTCGTTAGGTGTTGAGCCTGAAGCCCGCAACCACGAGGCATCTACCTTCCAAACGACCCACTATCCTTTCCCCTCCTCAGCCAGCACCACAAATCTACTTAGCAACCTACACCTGTAATAGGTCATATTTTTTCGATACAGCTCTGTGGGAAGACAGCATTTAGTCCTGTCATCGACTTGCGTTGTTGCAGGCACACATCTCCATAAAAGGGGCAGGTACGTTTTTTGATAAGCTCACCCTCGGATATGCCAACACCTATCCCTCCTTTCCCTAACGAATGCATCACAATTGGTGTCGATCATTGGGGACGGCTCCCTCTTTTGCATGTCATCAAGCTGACGTGAACCACTAGAACAACATCTACTTCAAAGGCTTGTATTGGGCTGCTATCGGGATAGTTACATCAGCTACTCCATTCCCCAGCTCGCCAACTACACGTCTCACAATCAAACGAGCTTGGGCTCTAAATCGACTCATATCTCCAAGATCTACGGCTCAGGTATGTACCAACCAGACTGCATGATCCTCAACGCCCAATACATGGCACCATTCTCCTTACCCTGCACATGCCTGGCAAACCTCAATGTACCCACTAGCTGCATGGCACTCGGACACGCCGACCCCGCACCTGCCTTTACCATTCACGTTTGCCCGTACCTTTACCTCTCTTACCTTTAATGCCCCACTTTTCACCGCTACCTTTCGTAATGTCTGTGCTGTCAACTAATATGTTTGCCTCTGCAGGGTGAAGACGACTTCTAGACACACCGTCTACCTAGACATTACATCATTCTACATACCCTAGCACAGGGTCTAACCTATACACTGTGCACTAGAGATATCTTCCTTGTGAAGACAGCGTGGACATAGACGTGTATTCATTCTTCACCATCTCTACTAGACCTAAGGTACGTTACATCTGCCTTATGCCTTTGAAATACATAGCTGACATCTGCAAAACAGGACAAGGCAAGATGAGTTCCAACTATAAAGGTGGTCTTGCTGTTGGCGGCTCTGCCCTCGACAAGTCGAAGCTCCAGCTGCGACGTCCCACCCCTGACAGTGACGTCTTGGCATCTAGTGATGATGACCGCGAGCACGTGGCACCTGTCGTTCGCCCAACCCCTGGTGTGTATCCTGCTG
>Ga0265780_10006343_pt1 | contig 14695 bp, 12 predicted proteins | sample P1T30metagenome_FD_192432 | JGI IMG/M metagenome (GOLD analysis project Ga0265780, IMG submission 192432) | Plant litter microbial communities from East Loma Ridge, Irvine, California - P1 T30 | ecosystem: Environmental > Terrestrial > Plant litter > Unclassified | place: USA: California... | reverse complement strand
TCGTGGCCGGCCTGCGCCAGGTAATACGCGGTGGTGACGCCGACCACGCCGCTGCCCAATACGATGACTCGCATATATCCCTCGAAAGCTGAATCCAGAAAAGGTTGCCATCGTAGCGCGGGTAGGGGGATAATTGTTCCTGTTAATACGCCATTTTTCAGTAACTATTTCGGAATCGACCCATGCGCGTGCAAAAAGCCTCGAACCGCATCCTGGACCGGATCGACCTGCACATCCTGTCCATCCTGCAGCAGGATGCGCGGATCGTGATGAAGGACCTGGCCGAGCAGGTCGGGCTGTCGCTCACGCCCTGCATCGAGCGGGTCAAGCGCATGGAGCGCGACGGCGTGATCCAGGGCTACTACGCACGCATCAATCCACAGGCGCTGGGCATGCAGATCCTGGTGTTCGTCGAGATCAACCTGCACCAGAAGTCCGACAAGGCCTTCGAGCGCTTCCGGCGCGCGATGCTGGCCATTCCCGAGGTGATGGAATGCCATCTGGTGTCGGGCGACTTCGATTACCTGATCAAGGCGCGCATCCCCGAGATGTCCGAGTACCGGCGCCTGCTGGGCGAGATCCTGCACGTGGCCGACGCCGGCCAGTCCAAGAGCTATGTGGTGATGGAAGAGCTGAAGGAAACCCTGGCGCTGTCGATCCCGCGCTGACTTCTGTCGACAATCCCGCAAAAACCGCAAGGATGTGACCGGCTCACCCTATAATGGATGTTTCCTTTCTGGAATTCCCATGCCCGCCGTTGCCGGACCCGTCCTCTCCCTCCGACACCTGCTGATCCTGCTCACGGCGATCGGCCTGCTGCCACTGGTCTTGCTGGGGGCCTGGACCATCCACGGCGCCGGCCTCTACCTGGAGCAGGAACAGGAGCGGATGATGGTCGGCCATGCGCGCGCGTTGTCGAGCGCCGTCGACGCCGAGCTCGATGCCACCGTGGCCGCCCTGAGCGGCATCGCCAAGAGTCCGCAACTGGCGAGCGGCGAGCTGCGCGCCTTCCACGAGACCGCCAGCCGCCTGTCGCGCCCCGACTGGCTGGGTGTGGTGCTCAGTGACGCCGCTGGCCGTCCGCTGTTTCGCACGATGGCGCCATATGGGGCGCCGGCGGCGCGCATCGCCGACCCCGGCAGCCTGCACCAGGCGATGGAGCAGCGCCGCCCCATGGCCGGCCGCGTCGCGCGCGGGCAGGCCGGACGCCCGGCGGTGCCGGTGCGGATCCCGGTCACCGGGCCCGATGGCCAGCCCTGGGTGCTCACTGCCGTGGTCCAGCCGGACCGCTTTCTCGACGTGATCGCGCGCCAGAAGATTCCGCCCGATTCGGTGATCGCCGTGATGGACGGCGGCGGCGCGCTGGTGGCGCGTTCGCGCGACCAGGACCGCACCGTGGTGGGCTCGCCCAGCGCCTCGCTCACGGCGCTGATGAAGAGCGGCGGCCCGGAAGGCGTGGGCGCCACCAATACGCTCGAGGGCGACCAGGTGATCAGTGCCTATACCACCTCGCCGCGCTATGGCTGGGTAGTGGCGGTGGGCGCCCCCAGCGCCGGCTTCGGGGTGGCCTTCTTCCAGCGCTTCGCGGTGTATATGCTGGGCGCCTGGGTAGTGCTGAGCGCCTGCATCGCGCTGGCCTCGTGGCTCTCGGGCCGCATCGTGCGCCGCATCGAGAGCGTGCAGGCCGGCGCCGCCGCCCTGGGCAGCGCGCGCACGGTGCGGGTGGCGCCGTCGCGGATCAAGGAAATCCGCGAGATGGGCCAGGCGCTGGAGGCCGCGGCCAGCCGCCGCGCGGCGCAGGAAGAAGAGCGTTCGGGCCTGCTGGCGTCGCTCGAGGAAGCGCTGGCCCGGGCGCGCCAGGCCGGCCAGGCCAAGGACGCCTTCCTGGCCATGCTGGGCCACGAGCTGCGCAATCCGCTCAGCCCGATCCTGACCTCGCTCGACCTGATGGACTTGCGCAATGAACCGGGCAGCCAGCGCGAGCGCGCCGTCATGCGGCGCCAGGTGACCCACCTGCGGCGCCTGGTCGACGACCTGCTGGACGTCTCGCGCATCGCCTCCGGCAAGCTGGCGATCGAGACCCGGCCATTGAACCTGGCCGAACTGGCGCGCCATGCGGTGGCGGCCCTGCCGGACGAGCCGATCACGCTGGAAGCGCCGCCGGAGGTCTGGGTCACTGGTGATGAGACCCGCCTGGCCCAGGTGCTGGGCAACCTGCTGTCGAACGCGGCCCGCTTCGGCAGCAGCGATACCCGCGTCACGCTGGGTGTAACCGATGGCGAGGCGGTGCTGGGGGTGAGCGACAACGGCGCCGGCATGGCGCCGGAACTGCTGGCGCGCGTGTTCGAGCCGTTCTACCAGGCGCCGCAGCCGCTGGCGCGGCGCACCGGCGGCCTTGGCCTCGGCCTGGCGATCGTGCGCGAGATCGCCCAGCTGCATGGCGGCCGGGTCGCGGCGTACAGCGCCGGCCCGGGCGCCGGCAGCCGCTTCGAGGTGATCCTGCCGCTCGGCGCGCCGAGCGCGGCGAGCGAGCCGGATGCGCCGGCGCCGGCGGCGCCGGGACGCCGCATCCTGCTGGTCGACGACAACGAGGATGCGGCCGCGGCCAGCGCGCTGCTGCTGCGCCACCTGGGCCATGCGGTGCGGGTCGCCCACAGCGCGGCCCAGGCGCGGGCGCTGGCCCTGGTCGAGCCGCCCGACGTGGCGATCCTCGACATCGGCCTGCCCGATATGGATGGCTATGCGCTGGCCGCGGCCTTGCGGCTCGATGCGGGCGCCTCGGCGCAGGCGCCGGCGTCGGCAAATGCGCTGCGGCTGGTGGCGCTGACCGGGTATGGCCAGCAGGCCGACGTGACGCGTGCGCTGGCGGCCGGCTTCGACGTGCACCTGACCAAGCCGGCGACGATCGAGGCGCTGCAGGATGCCGTAGCGGCGCCTGGCGCCTGAAATTGCGCGGCGGCCGGCGCGGCCGGGTTTCGGGCCTGGGCCGTGGGCACGGCGGTGAAGGCATAGCCGCGCCCGGCCACGTTCACGATTGCGCCGCCGGCGTCGCCAAGCAGCTTGCGCAGGGCCGCAACCTGCACCCGCAGGTTCGTCTCCACCACCACCGTGTGCGGCCACACCCCGGCCATCAGCGTGCGGTTGCTCAGTATTTCGCCGGGTCGGGAGGCCAGCAGCACCAGCAGGTCGTAGGCGCGCGACCCGATCGGTAGCGCTTCGCCGGCGCGCAGCAGCTGGCGCTGGGCGAGCAGCAGTTCGAAGTCGAGGAAAGCGATCCTGGTGGGGGTGGGTGGGCCGGAATCCATGGCAAACCTCGTGTCGGGTGGGGGCAGCGGAGTATCGAGTTGTATCGAGTCGCATTGTCCGCCGCTGGCACGCGCCGGCGCTAGAATTTTTCTGCTGTCGTGAGCTGTCGTGAGCTGTCGCGGCAAGCGTACGCCAGGCGCGTCCAGGCAGGGCGATAATATGGCCGGGCTCACGACGGGAGAATGGATGGCAAGCAAGCACGACCTGCCGCTGCACGAGGTGCGGCGCTACCTGGAACCGGGACCGGTGGTGCTGGTGACCTCATGCCACCAGGGTGAGCGCGACGTGATGGTAATGGGATGGCACACGGTCATGGAATTCAGTCCCTCGCTGATCGGCTGCGTGATTGCGTCAAGCAACCACAGCCACGGCCTGATCCGCGCCAGCGGCGAGTGCGTGATCAACCTGCCGACGAGCCAGCAACTCGAGGCGGTGCTGGGCGTCGGCTCGACCACCGGCGCCGAGATCGACAAGTTCGCCGCCTTCGGCCTGACGCCGGAGCCGAGCGAGCAGGTGGCGGCGCCGTCGATCCGCGAGTGTCACGCCCAGTTCGAATGCCGGCTGCACGACGACAGCCTGGCCGGACGCTACGATTTCTTCATCTTCGAAGTGGTGGCGGCGCGCGCCGCGCCGCGTCCCCGCCATCCCGAAACCCTGCACTACAAGGGCGACGGCACGTTCATGGTGTCGGGCAAGGTGATCCGGCGCGGGCGCGACGGCCTGAAGTAGGCTAGCGCGAGCGCCACCCAGCATGCCCGCCACGATGCAGCAGGATGCGTGGCACCCGCCCGCCGGCGCGGCCGGCCGGGGCGTGCGGCGCCGTGGCCAGCGCCAGGTCGGTGCTGATCCGGTGCAGCGACAGCAGGTCGAGCAGCGCCGCCACCAGCTGGCGGCCGAGCGTGACATCGCCATCTTCCACCAGCGGCAGGGCGCGATGCAGGGCGGCCAGGATGGTGGCGTTTTCGGCGCGGTGCTCGTGCAGGCGTTCGTAGTCGAGCGACTCCATCACTCTCTCTTCGTGCCGGAACCCGACCTCGACCGCAGTGACGACGGCCGGGAAGGCGTGCACGAAGCGGTCGTCCGGCGTGCAGGTGCTGTCGGCCGTATCGGCCAGGCGGGCGCACAGGTGGCGGCGGGCGTGGCGGATCGCGGCGCCGATGGCGCCGGCGCTGCCTCCTGGGTAATGGTGAAAAGTCATGGCGGGATAGCGATTAGTGGTGGTGGAATTCAATGGGCGATGAGGAGCGGCACAGGCGCGTGCTCGAGCACGTCGCGCGTGACGCCGCCGAGGATCCATTCACGGTAGCGGCTGTGGCCGAAGGCGCCGGTGACCATCAGCCCGGCGTGGCAGTCGCGCGCCATGTCCATCAGGGCCTCGCCCTCGGTGGCGCGGGTGTGCTCGACGGCGACGTCGACCTTGAGGCCGTGGCGCGCCAGGTAGTGCGCCATGTCGGCGCCCGGTTCATCGCCGTGCAGGCCCGATTGCAGGTCGGGATTGACCAGCGCCAGGTGCACGGTGCCGGCGTGGGCCAGCAGGGGCAGGGCGGCATTGATCGCGCGCTGGGCCGGCATGCTGCCGTCCCAGCCGACCAGCGCGTCGCCGGGAATCGGCTTGCCGTGGTAGGTGTCGGGTACGACCAGCACCGGACGGGCGCCATGCAGGGCGAGGTATTGGGGCAGGCCACGTTCGGTCGTGGCGCGGCTGCGGCCGTGGCCATTATCCTGGCTGACCACGACCAGGTCGGCATAGCGCGCCTGCAGCAGCAGGCCGTCGCGGTCGGCGTCTTCGACCATGCGTGCCTCGGCGCCATGGATGCCGAGCCGCCCGGCCTGGGCCACGAAATCGTCGAGCAGGGTGGTGACGGCGTCGCGCAAGTCCTGGAACTCGCGGTTGGAGACCGGCATGGCCATCGAGCCGTTCAGCACGGCAAAGCTGGCCATCGACAGCCCGGTGGCGGCGCTGCCGACCAGGTGGGCGCCGTGCTCGGCGGCAAGCAGCGCGGCCGCGCGCAGGCGGCTCTCCTGGCAGGGGCCGCCGTCGACATGGACGAGTATGGTCTTGAGCATATGCTGACTCCGTTCGGTAATGCTTTGGAACGTGGCACACGGCGTTTCACTATACGCCGCGCAAGGGGGCATGTCAGGCGCACGGTTGATCGCGATCAAACATGATTTGAATTTCGCGGCAGCCTTGGCCGGAATGGTTTTGTTGACAATGGCGGTGTCTGCCGGGCCGCGCGAACCAAATCGGGTTCGCGCAATCCTAGCTAGCTTAGGGAGGACACCATGACGGCTTTCCAGGGCGGCGCGGCCCCGCTGTCGAGCGCAGGATTCGAGCAGGCCAGGCAGTCGCTGGACGCCGACGCCGAGTCGCTCTGGGCCCTGATCGCGGTGGAGACCTGTGGTTTCGGCTTCCTGTCCGACCGGCGGCCGAAGATCCTGTTCGAACGCCATGTGTTCCACCGCCGCACCGGCGGCAGGCATGCCGCGCATGCCGACATCAGCGCGCCGGCGGCGGGCGGCTACCTCGGCGGCGGCGATGAGTATGCGCGCCTGGAGCGGGCGATGCAGCTCGACCGCCAGGCCGCGCTCGACAGCGCATCATGGGGGCTGGGTCAAATCATGGGCTACCATGCGACCGGTCTCGGCTACCCGGACACCGAGGCGATGGTGGCGCGCTTTAGCGAGGGCGAAGACGAACAACTGGCGGGCGCGCAGCGCTTCATCAGCGCCAATCCGCCGTTGCGCCAGGCCTTCGCGCACAAGGAATGGACCCGCGTGGCCTTCTTCTACAACGGCGCAGCCTATGCCCGCCACGGCTACCACCGCAGGCTCGCCCAATTCCACGATCTATATGAACTCAAGGGCACGCCGAGCATCACCGTGCGCATGGCGCAAGCCTGGCTGACCTATCTCGGCTACCGCCCGCGCGGCATCGACGGCATCCTGGGGTTGGGCACCGGCATGGCGGTGATCGACTTCCAGAAGGCGCAGGGACTGCCGGTTACGGCCGATCCGGACGACGCCACGCTCGAGCGGCTGCGCCTGGAAGTCGTTAGTGTCGGTGCCAGCGCCGATGCCAATGCCAATGCTGCCCGGCCGTCCTAGGCCGTCAGCAGTGCGAACAGGATCAGCACCAGTCCGGCCAGCGACACCATCCACACCAGCGTGCGCAGCACCGGGATGCCGGCCGCGTACAGCGGCACGTAGACGATCCGCGCCAGCAGGTAGAGCCAGCAGCCCCACAGGGTCAAGGCGCCGTGCGTGCCAGAGACGTGGGCGATCAGCACCGCCGCCGCGAACAGCGGCAGGGTCTCGAACAGATTGGCCTGGGCCCGCTGCAGGCGCGCCGTCACCAGGCGCGGCGGCGGCGCGGCGTCATCGCGCGCGCTGACGTTGTACTGCGCGCCGGTCTCCTGGGTGCGCAGGGTCGAGGGCAGCAGGATCTGGACCAGGGCCAGCACCAGGGTCCAGGCCAGCAGGGTCAGTTCGGTGGTCATCTATCTTCCTTTCGGTCAGGAGCGCTCTGCGCTCGATCATACGTCAATGCATGTAACAGCCCGCTCTGCTTTAGGGCATACGCCGTTTTCACGCCATCTCCAGCGTTAACCTGCTTGCAAGAAAGAGAATGATCGTTTATTCTAAAAAAGAGTAAACGTTCATTCATATTTTTTTGTCCATCGTCGATCCGTGCACTTCCCGGTCGCCTTTCAGAGGTAGTTCAATGCCATCCCTACACCCACCCGCCAGGCGCGCGCACGCCTATCTGATCTTTGGTTCAGCCCTGCTCGGTTCCGCGCTCCTGTCCGGTTGCGGCAAATCCGGCGCCGCCGACGAGCAGGCCAACCAGGCCCCGCCGCCGCAAGCCGTCACCGTCGTCACCTTGAAGGCCGAGGACGTTACCCTGACGCGCGAGCTGGCCGGACGCGCCACGCCTTCCCTGATCGCGGAGGTGCGGCCGCAGGTGAGCGGCATCGTCAAGGGCCGCCTGTTCGACGAGGGTGGCACGGTCAAGGCCGGCCAGCCGCTGTACCAGCTGGCCGACCTCGAATACGCCGCTGACGCGGCCAGCGCCCGCGCGGCGCTGGCGCGCGCCAAGGCCACCCTGCAGCAGGCGGAGCTGAGCGCGCGCCGCTCGGGCGAGCTGGTGAAGATCGACGCCGTCAGCCGCCAGGACGACGAGAATGCGCAGGCGACGCTGGCCCAGGCCAAAGCCGATGCCGCCGCCGCTCAGGCGGCGCTGCAGCGCAGCGAGGTGCTGCTCGGCTATGCCCGCATTGTCTCGCCGATCAGCGGCATCATCGGCCGCTCGAGCGTGACCCAGGGCGCCCTGGTCACCGCCAGCCAGGAGCAGCCGCTGGCGCTGGTGCAGCGTCTCGATCCGATGTACGTCGACGTGACCCAGTCCAGCAGCGAACTGCTGGACCTGCGCCGCGAGATGGCCGCCGGCACCCTGAAACAGGCGAACGACCTGCCGGTCAGGATCCTGCTCGAGGATGGCACGACCTATGCCCGCGAAGGCAAGCTGGCCTTCACCGACGTGACGGTCGACCCGACCACCGGCAGCTATACGCTGCGGGTGACGGTGCCGAATCCGGATGGCGTGCTGCTGCCCGGCATGTATGTGCGCGCGCTGGTGGGCAATGGCGTGCGCAGCGCCGCGGTGCTGGTGCCGCAGCAGAGCGTGGCGCGTGACCCGAAAGGCAATATGTCGGCGATGGTGGTCGGCAAGGACAACAAGATCGTGCAGCGCCCGCTGGAAGTGAGCCGCACGATCGGCAACCGCTGGCTGGTGGACAAGGGCCTGAACGCCGGCGAGCGCGTCGTGGTCGAGGGCCTGCAGAAGATCGGCCCGGGCGCGACCGTGGCGCCGGCCGAGGTGGGCGCAGCAGCGCAGGCCAAGCCGGCGGCGGCTGCCGCCAATGCGGCTGCGGCGCAGCCAGCGAAGTCGTAAGGGCAGAACGATGGCACGCTATTTTATCGACCGCCCCATCTTCGCCTGGGTCATCGCGATCATCATCATGCTGGCCGGCGGCCTCGCCATGGTCAACCTGCCGGTGTCGATGTACCCGACCATCGCCCCTCCGACGGTCGAGATCCAGGCCACGTATCCGGGCGCCTCGGCCAAGGTGGTCGAGGACTCGGTGACCCAGATCATCGAGCAGAACATGAAGGGCCTGGACGGCCTGCTGTACATGTCGTCCAACAGCTCGGCCAACGGCCAGGCCACCATGACGCTGACCTTCTCCAACGAGACCAATCCCGACACTGCCCAGGTCCAGGTGCAGAACAAGCTGCAGCTGGCCATGCCGCTGCTGCCGCAGGACGTGCAGCGGCAGGGCGTCAACGTCAGCAAGGCGGCTTCGGGCTTCCTGCAGGTGCTGGCCTTCGTGTCGGAAGACGGCAGCATGACCCGCGACGACATCGCCGACTACGTGTCGGCGACCCTGGTCGACCCCTTGAGCCGCGTCCCCGGCGTGGGCAACCTGCAGGTCTGGGGCGGCAAGTACGCAATGCGGATCTGGCTCGATCCGGCCAAGCTCGAGACCTTTGGCCTGGCCACCACCGACGTGGTGGCCGCGGTGCAGGCCCAGAACGCGCAGGTCGCGGTCGGGCAGCTGGGCGGCGCGCCGTCGATCGAGTACCAGCAGCTCAACGCCACGATCCAGGCGCAAGACCGGCTGCAGACGCCGGAACAGTTCCGCGAGATCGTCGTGCGCAGCAATCCGGACGGTTCGTCCCTGCTGCTGGGCGACATCGCGCGGGTCGAGATGGGCGCCGAGACCTATGAATTCATGACCCACCTGAACGGCAAGCCCGCCACCGGCATCGCGATCTCGCTGGCCACCGGCGCCAATGCGCTGGACACCGCCGAAGGCGTGCAGTCCGAGGTCGAACGCCTGTCGCAGTTCTTCCCGCCAGGCCTGAAGCCGGTGGTGGCGTTCGACACCACGCCGTTCGTGAAAGTGTCGATCGAGGGCGTGGTCAAGACCCTGATCGAAGCGATCGTGCTGGTGTTCCTGGTGATGTACCTGTTCCTGCAGAATTTCCGCGCCACCCTGATCCCGACCATCGCCGTGCCGGTGGTGCTGCTCGGTACCTTCGGCCTGCTGTCGGTGATGGGCTTCTCGGTCAATATGCTGACCATGTTCGCGATGGTGCTGGCAATTGGCCTGCTGGTCGACGACGCCATCGTGGTGGTGGAAAACGTCGAGCGCATCATGTCCGAAGAGGGCCTGAGCCCGAAGGAAGCGGCGCGCAAGTCGATGGACCAGATCACCGGCGCCCTGGTCGGCATCGGCATGGTGCTGTCGGCGGTGTTCGTGCCGATGGCCTTCATGACCGGCTCCACCGGCATCATCTACCGCCAGTTCACGGCCACCATCGTGTCGGCCATGGCGCTGTCGGTGCTGGTCGCGATCGTGCTGACCCCGGCCCTGTGCGCCACCATGCTCAAGCCGGTGGAGAAGGGCCACCACGGTCCCAAGAAAGGTTTCTTCGGCTGGTTCAACCGCAAGTTCGACGCCGGCAGCGCGCGCTACCAGCGTGGCGTCAAGGGCATCCTGCACCGCAGCGGACGTTTTCTCGTCATCTTCGGCTTGCTGGTCGCCGTGATGGGCGTGCTGTTCGTGCGCATGCCGAGCTCCTTCCTGCCGCCTGAAGACCAGGGTGTGCTGCTGGCGACGCTGCAGGCGCCGGTCGGGGCCACGCAGATGCGCACGATGGACTCGATCCGCAAGCTCGAGCAGCATTTCCTGACGGACGAGAAGGACAACGTCGAATCGGTGTTTACGGTGCAGGGCTTCAGCTTCGCCGGCGCCGGCCAGTCGAATGGCCTGGCCTTCATCCGCCTGAAGGACTGGGACCTGCGCAAGGATGCCGAGACCAGCATCGACGCCATCGCCGGGCGCGCCATGGGCGCCTTCGCCGGCATCCAGGATTCGCTGGTGTTCGCCTTCGCGCCGCCGGCCATTCCCGAGCTGGGCGTGGCGGCCGGCTTCAGCTTCTTCCTGCAGGATAACGCCCAGCAGGGTCACGACGCCTTGCTGGCGGCGCGCAACCAGCTGCTGGCGGCGGCTGGCAAGAGCGAGATGCTGACCAATGTGCGTCCCAACGGCCAGGAAGACACGCCGCAGCTGCGCGTGATGGTCGACAAGAAGAAGGCGGCCGCGCTCGGCGTGCAGATCGCCAGCATCAACTCGACCCTGTCGACCGCCTGGGGCGGCCAGTATATCGACGACTTCGTCGACCGCGGCCGCGTCAAGCGCGTCTATGTGCAGGCCGACGCCAAGTTCCGCATGGTGCCGGAAGACTTCAAGCGCTGGACCGTGCGCGCCGAAAATGGCGAGATGGTGCCGTTCTCGGCCTTCGCCAGCACCCGCTGGGACTATGGCGCCCAGCGCCTGGAGCGCTACGACGGCGTGCCGGCGATGGAAATCCAGGGCGAGGGCCGTCCCGGCATCAGCTCGGGCGCGGCGATGGAAGAGATCGAGCGCCTGGCGCGCGAGCTGCCGCCCGGCTTCAACGTCGAGTGGACCGCGCTGTCGTACCAGGAACGCCAGGCCGGCGACCAGACCACGATGCTGTATATCCTGTCGCTGCTGGTCGTGTTCCTGTGCCTGGCCGCGCTGTACGAAAGCTGGAGCGTGCCGACCGCGGTGCTGCTGGTTGCGCCGCTGGGCATCCTGGGCACGGTGCTGGCCAATACCCTGCTGGGCATGAACCGCGACGTCTACTTCCAGGTTGCGATGCTGACCACCGTCGGCCTGACGAGTAAAAATGCGATCCTGATCGTCGAATTCGCCAAGGAAAACGTGGAGAAGGGCATGGAGCTGGTCGACGCGACCATGATGGCAGTGCGCGACCGCCTGCGTCCGATCATCATGACGTCGCTGGCCTTCGGCCTGGGCGTGCTGCCGCTGGCGCTCGCCTCCGGCGCCGGCGCGGGTGCGCAGCGCGCCATCGGCACCGGCGTGGTGGGCGGCATGCTGGTCGGCACCGTGCTGGGCGTATTCTTCATCCCGCTGTTCTATGTCGTCATCGGACGCATGTTCAAGCGCAAGAAAGTGGCGAACGACGAAGCTGCCACCGCTGCCACTGGAGTTGCACAACATGATTAAGCCTGCTACCAAACTTGTCTTCACACCGGTCGTGCTGGCGCTGACGCTGGCGCTGGGCGGCTGCGCCATGCTGCAGCCCGAGCTGCCGCAGGCGCAGCCGGACATCCCGGCCGCCTGGCCAGAGGCAACTGCGGCCGACGGCGCCGGAGCAGCCGATGCCATCGGCTGGCGCGAGTTCTTCACCGATCCGAACCTGGTCGAGATCATCGCCCGCGCGCTGCAGAACAACCGCGACCTGCGCGAAGCGGCGCTGAACGTGGAGCGCACCCGCGCCCAGTACCAGATGCAGCGCGCCGACCGCCTGCCGTCGGTGGGCCTGAGCGTCAGCGGGCAGCGCTATGGCGGCCCGGCGGCGGCATCGAACGTGACCCCGGACCTGTACACCGCCGGGCTCGGGATCTCGGCCTTCGAGCTGGACCTGTTCGGGCGGGTGCGCAACCTGTCCGACGCCGCATTGCAGGCTTATTTCGCCCAGGAGGAAGCGCGCCGCGCTGTGCAGATCAGCCTGGTTGGCGAGATCGCCAGCGTCTACCTGACCCTGGCGGCCGACATCGCGTCGCAGCGGGCGGCCCAGTCCACCCTCGAGGACCAGCTGGCGCTGTTTGAGCTGATCCAGAAGCGCCAGGCGATCGGCGCGGTGTCCGGGCTCGATGTGGAACAGGCGCGCACCACGGTGGAAACGGCGCGCGCCGACGCCGCCCAGTTCGCGGGCCTGGTGGCCACCGGCCGCAACGCGCTGGCCTTGCTGGCCGGCGCGCCGGTGGAAGACACGCTGCTGCCGGCCGGCTTCGACCTGGCGCTGTCAGGCCTGGCGCCGTTGCCGACCGGGCTGGCGTCGAACGTGCTGCTGCGCCGTCCCGACGTGCGCCAGGCCGAGCACCTGTTGCGCGCGGCCAACGCCAATATCGGCGCGGCGCGCGCGGCGTTCTTCCCGTCGATCAGCCTGACCGGCCTGTATGGCTCGGCCAGCGGCGAACTCGATGGCCTGTTCAAGTCGGGCACGCGCCTCTGGAGCTTCAACCCGACCGTGAACATCCCGATCTTCCAGGGCGGACGCCTCACCGCGCAACTGGGCGTGGCCACCGCGGACCGCGACATCGCGCTGGCGCGCTATGAAAGGTCGATCCAGGCCGGCTTCCGCGACGTGTCCGATGCGCTGGCCCTGACCCGCACGCTCGATGCGCGCCGCGCGGCCAGCCAGGCGCTGCGCGATGCGGCCGAGCGCACCCACCGACTGTCGAAAGAGCGTTATGATCGTGGCCTCGACAGTTACCTGGTCCTGCTCGACGCCCAGCGCACCCTGTATTCGGCGCAGCAGAACCTGATCGCCGCCCAGCTGGCCGAGCAGGACAACCGGATCCGGCTGTACCGGGTACTGGGTGGCGGCTGGAACGAACGGATGGAAGGCAGTTAGCGATATGGAGCAGGCGATGGAAAGTACGCGAATGCAGGCGGGGAAGACAAGCGAACGCGCGCGGGCCCAGAAGGACCGGATCCTGAATGCGGCCGAAAAAGCCTTCATCGAGCACGGTTTCCACGCCGCCGGTATGGCGCTGATCGCGGCCGCGGCCGAGATGAGCCCGGGACTGATCTACCGCTACTACCCGGGCAAGCACGACATCATCCTGGCGATCATCGAGCGCCAGCTCGAAGAAAACCGGGCCGGCATTCGCGAGCTTTACAAGTGCGGCCTGGACTTGCCGCAGGCGATGTACGAGACCTATACCCATTGGCGCAGCGCCGATCCGCGCGAGATGAACGTGGCGCTGTTCGCCGAGACCAGCGCCGAAGCGACCCGCAGCGCCTCGCTGGCCGAGGCGGTCGCGCAGTCCGACCGCGCGGTGTGCGAAGACCTGGAGCGCTGGCTGGCGACTCCGCGCGCGCAGGGCGGGGGCGGCATGCCGCCGGAGCTGGTGCGGGTGAACGCGCTGGCGCTGCTGTATTTCATGAACGGACTCGCGGTAGCCGCGGTCCGCGACCCCGGCTTCGACCCGGATACCGTCAAGGCCACCATTTTCCACTTCATGAAGGGATTGTTTCCTTCGCTGGTGTGAGTGGATGTGAGGGGATGCGCGGCCTGGCCCCACGACAAAGAGACATGGTTCGTAAAACAAAAGAAGAGGCGCTGGAGACGCGCCGCCGCATCCTCGAAGCGGCCATCGCCGTATTCGACAAACGCAGCTGGAAAGACGTGACCCTCGAGGACGTGGCCAGCGCCGCCGGCGTGACGCGCGGCGCGGTCTACTGGCATTTCACCGGGAAGGAATGCCTGTTCAACGCGGTCTGCAGGGCCACGCCGCTGCCGGCCGAACTGATCGACGCTGGCGTCGACGCCTGGTGCGGCGACGACCCGCTCGGTCACTTTCGCGCAGCCTGCATCGCGGTACTGGCCGACGCGGCATCGCTGGAGGGCGCGGCGGAGGTCTTTTCGGCGCCGTCGAACCGCGAGGAGTTGATCGACCCGGCCGGTAGCCTGCTGCTGCGCCACCGGACCTCGGTCGAGCGTTCGCGCCGCTCGCTGCAACGGGTGCTGCAAGCGGCGATCGACAAGGGCCAGCTGCCTGCGCAGCTCGACACCGAGCGCGGCGCGCGTCTGCTGCACGGCATCGTGGCGGGACTGCTCGGCGACTGGCTGCTCCATCCGGGCAGTTTTGACCTCGCGGCCGAAGGCGAGCGCGCGCTTGATGCGGCGCTCGTGATGCTCAAGGCGCCGTCACTGCACTAACGGCCATCGAGCAAGTCCTGGCGTGGCCGCTCCCATTGGGGAATTCGGGACGGCGCCGCGCAGGGCCGGTCCGCCATCTCTGCGTAGGGCAGGGTCGAGAAATTATCGACCCCGGGCGCGCTGAAGCGGATATCGGTGGCCTTGCCGTCGATCAGCGACGGCACGCGCGCAAAGCGCAGCCAGCCATCGACATGGCAGTTGTCCTGCTGAAGCGCGCGCAGGCCGGCCAGACTTCCGTCTTCCTTGTACTTCCACGACAGCGTGCGCTCGGCCGCTCCCGGTTCTCCGCCAAAGCGCGCCGGACAGGCCGCGACATCGCTCACGCCTGGCGCCAGGCTCAGCGCGCCGATACGCACCGCATAGCTGCCGGCGGCGCCGTTGTCGGTGACGGTCGCGAACGACCAGCACAGGGGATTGGAGGGGAAGGCCGACAGCGGCATGTCGAGGATGCGGCTGCCCGGTTCGAGCCGGGCCAGGGCCGAGCGGATCTGCTCGCGCGCCAGGTGGGCGGCCACGCCCTGCACCGCGATGAAGCCCAGGCAGG
>Ga0265780_10006341_pt1 | contig 14701 bp, 19 predicted proteins | sample P1T30metagenome_FD_192432 | JGI IMG/M metagenome (GOLD analysis project Ga0265780, IMG submission 192432) | Plant litter microbial communities from East Loma Ridge, Irvine, California - P1 T30 | ecosystem: Environmental > Terrestrial > Plant litter > Unclassified | place: USA: California... | reverse complement strand
CCCCCCCCCCCCCCCCTTGGTGGTGGCAGCAAACTCGTCAGGCAAGTCATCTGCTGTGTGCCTCGGTGCTGTCGTGCCCGGCATGGTTTCGCTCGTCAGGGTGGTGGCTGGTAGCAGAGTCCTACGCTCGCTTGCGTGCATACCTACCGCCGTACACTCGTCGCGGTAGGTAGCCTCCTTACCCTGTCCCTGCCAACACAGTGCCCATGCAGCGCCCTTGTCAACCGCATCGTCGGCGGATCAGCCCAGTCAGCATGCTGCATGGCGGAGCCTGTGCGTCTCGAGCGAAACGGCCTGCCTTTCACGGGATTGCTGCTGCTCGCGGGCCCAGGCTGCGTGTGTGCAAGCCGGGCCACCCCCATGCCCATGGTGCGCTCACGCTCACGCTCCCTCCCCACCAAGCCCGATGCGAATTTAGATAGTGTGCTTCGCGGCGGCTCGTGTGTATGCTGCTGCTGAGTCCCCCAGAAGATCTCCACCACCCGTCTCTAGGTACAGCACAGAGCCTGCATCTTGCACGCACCCGTCTCTGGCTTCAGGCGCTTCATCTCTACCGCATCGCCAGCTCGTGAGCCGCTCCTGCAAATTCGCGTCGGCCCGTCCGCGCACCTACAGCTCGTCTCGCCCTCCCACGGAACAACTTGCCAGCGACGCCCACGGCGCACTGACAGTGTAGAAGCATTGGACACGCCGTCGCTGCAGAGAAGCGGCCACTTGGATCAGACTGCGGGGCGGGGCGTGCGTTGCTCGCCTGGCTCGGTCAGCCCTCTTAGCTGCGGCCTGCCTGCTGTCGAGCGCTGCAGAGAATCCTGCAGCATTGCCGACGAGAACGACTTCCTTCTCCACACCCAGCATACCCTCCCACCGTCCTTGTCGTCGTCGCCGTTGCCGTTGTCGTTGTCGTCGTTGTCATTGTTGTTGTCGTGCCCTCTTCGCCGTCGCCTGTTCGCTCGTTCGGTACCCGTTTGGTGAGTAAGATGGGCCTCCCCCCCCTCTCGCTACCCCAACTTTTCCTCTGGTTTCCGTTCTTTGGTCTGTCTCGAGCGCTGCCAGCCGGATCATTCGCCGCCGCCTGTGTTTCCCGTGCACTCGCTTGTTTGTCGCCTTGTCTGGTTGGACCAGCGCTAGCATCAAAGTCACATCCCAACCACCCTTCTCCGCCTCTAAACCTCCGCCTCCCCACCGTAGTCTGCGAGAAGCCGCCTTTGGCTTTCTTGTTTACCTCTCGTTTATCGGCTCATGTTGCCTCAGCCAGCCCTTTTCAATCTTCTTTTGTATACAAAGCGAAAACTAACGCGTTGAGCACCCAGTCTTTTCTTGCAGGTGCAGCGGCTATCAGTATCCCTACAGCTCGGCCCGCATTAACGAAGCGCGACGACGTTACGACCATTTACGACGACATTGCTCTCCTCGACCCAAAGCCCCTGCTATTTTGCTGTCGAGACACCCTCCAGCTATTCTTCCAGGCCGGCTTTCGTCAATTCGTCTTTTTGCCTGTTTTGCAGCCAGCCGCTACAAGCATTGCCTACCCGCCCAGCTCTTCCCTGCCTCACGACTGCAACGACGTAACGACTAGCTTTTTGAAAACCCCCAGCATTGTTTGCAGCGTTCAGATCCATCTAGCAGCTTTCGCCCGCGCATTGAAGCTTTCTGTCGCGCCTGCCCGTTTGGGAACCTCTTCAGTGAGTCTTCCCACTTACCACTCACCACCACCACCATCACACCCCAGCGCACCACCTCCTCCTCCTCTTCGTACTCCTAGATCTTGCCCATACCACACCATACGGTACCCTTCTCACCGCGCCTCGTAAAGTGCCCTTCAAGTCGGCATTGTTTGCATACGTGTCTGGCCGCTTCTCGTTGGCCTCGCTGCAGTTGACCGAAACTCACCTCTGGGAAGCAAACAGCTAACTTGCGTTGAAGATTATTCGTCTCGCCAACCACCTACCGCAAACTATAACACCCTCCCCGCCATCATCTTATCGGATACGTGCGCAGATACTGCAATCTACTGTTGTGAACGTCGACCGCTTGTTCCTCCACACGAACGCGCTCGGTTATCAAGAGAGCTGACTCGAGCATCTTTGCGAAGACTTCTCGACGTCCCACACAAACATCACACCCAAAACCACATCAATACCGTAAAGCTGGAGCTCCCATCGATCTCGTCGGTCCACGCCCGCGGCCCCGTCGACACTTGGTACCAATCCCACTACGCACCAAAGCCCACAGTGTCGAGTGAGCGTCTACCAGCCCTTCCCCAGATTCAGTCGCACCCAAGCGCCTCGTCCAACTCTTCCTCGCCGCGAGGTGGTTCCATCAGTTCGAGTTCTGTCGGTGGTGGAAGCATTGGTTCCAACACATCTTACGCTGCGTCTGTACACGGTCAACATACCGGATACAAGACACCTTCTCCCGAGCAGACTCATCAGTCTCTCAGTCGCGACGCGCAGCCAATCCAAAGCTCCCCGTTTGGTACTCAGGACGGATACGGCTTTGTTTCAAACGGATACAACAGCATGAACCAGATGCAATCATATGCTGACGTGCATCAATCCCACATGGCTACCGCTACTCACGCACCGTCTTCGGCTCCTCCGACAGGGCTTCCGCACTACTCTTACCCTTCGCAGCAGCCCCCGATGATGCAGCCTCAACACCAGTATAACCAACCCCCACCTGGATATCCCCCGTACGGATATCCAGGCGGCGTTCCTTCGCAGATTCCTGCTTCTTCGTCAATGAATCCTGCTATGGTGCCCTCAACACTTCAGCTTCCTGGTGAGACCTACACTCTCCCCACTCTTCACCAAAGACTAACCCTTGCAGCCATGTCGTCGGGCGCCCCCTCATCAACACTTCCGGGTTCGCAGAGCTATCAGACCCAGACCTTCGATCACACTGGTCAGGTTGCCCCGCCGGGCATGAAGCCTCGTGTGACTGCCACGCTCTGGGAGGACGAGGGCAGTTTGTGTTTCCAAGTCGAAGCTAAAGGTGTTTGTGTTGCTCGTCGTGAAGGTAAGCTTTGTCTGCTAAACCCGATGAAGGGCCGCGAGCTGACAGCCATAGATAATCACATGATCAACGGCACCAAGCTACTAAACGTTGCAGGCATGACGCGAGGCCGAAGAGACGGTATCCTGAAGAGTGAAAAGACGCGTCACGTCGTCAAGATCGGTCCAATGCACCTCAAAGGTGTTTGGTAAGCTCGACTCGAGCCTCTTTCTCACTGCAAAGCTAACATGTTACAGGATTCCTTTCGAGCGAGCCCTAGAGTTTGCCAACAAGGAGAAGATTACCGAGCAGTTGTATCCTCTGTTCGTTCACGACATTGGAGCACTGCTCTATCATCCCTCGAACCAGACGAGGGCAAGTGTAGGAAGCGCTGCCATGGCTGTTGTAGACCGGAACCGAAGACCTGACCCTATGCAGACGCGATACCTTGCCGGGCCACCGGCATCCCAGCCCCCATCGCTTCACCACCATCACTCGATGAGCAACCCTATCGGCGCTGCAATGTCGCAGCCCCCACACGCTATCCAGCCGCACCCATCATCAGGTCGTCCAGGTCTTGATCGAGCTCACACTTTCCCAACTCCTCCTACCAGCGCGTCCAGCATCATGGGCATGGGCAACCAGGGCAGCTCGTACGAGTGGAGCAGCGCCAACGTGCAGAATACCCAAGGTGGCCAGCCGCTATCCATTGACACTGGACTTAGCAACACACGCTCCGTGCCTACCACTCCAGCAAGCACACCCCCAGGAGCTGTCCAACAGGGTATGTCGTACGGTGCGGCTCAGAGCTTCGACGGCTCCAGGCCTCTGTACTCTGGGGCACCTTCTCAGCCCGGCCAATATGCTCAAGGTCAGCCTATGATGGGATATCGACAAGACGGTGCTTACCCCAAAACTGAGATGGCACCCCCATCTCGTATTGCCGATGTGCCGGACGAAGGTGAAGTCAAACAAACCGATGGCATGATGCCACAAGGTAATGACCAAGTCACCGCACCTTCTACTGGTAACGAGAACGAGCATGATCACGAGAATGAGTACACACACTCTAACGCCCCGTACAACGGCAACAGAGGTCCATATGGATACAGCACCAACGGCCCAGCTGGAGCTATGCATCCTGATCATGCGCACTTGTCTCCAGAGATGACGGGATCCCCCCACCAAAATGGCTCTGGGCGTGGCACCCCTCGATCAGCCGCCGCAGGACAACAACAACAACAACAACAGTGGAACTCGGGCTACGCAGCACCGCAACGCCAGGCTCCTTCTAGCAACCTGTACAACGTTATGAGCGATACCCGTGGTGCATCCAATGGCAATGCACCTCACGATGCCTACCAGGCTCCTGGTGCTGTGTCGCAGTATACCACTCAAGGATATGCGCCTACCAACGGCGTGAACAACACGGGTAAACGCGGTCGTGACGATGAAGACCAAGACCCCTACCGGCCTGATAGCGTTCAGGGAGATGATATGAGCGGCCTCAAGAGGCGCAAGACCTTGGAGGGCGGTGCAGTGGGCGGAAACTACGCTGATCCAACCCCTGGACTTCAACGTGCACACACCATAACAGCCCAGCGTGCCAGACGGTAATTGAGGCTATTTACGCGCTTATCCAGGTGGTCAGTCTCCGATCCATACACTAGAAGGTTGTTTGGCCTCCCATCTCCAGCACTTTGGCAGCATCGAGTGAATGCGTTTTTTTCTTTCGAAAAAAAAACAGCACAACACAACACGCTACAACGACATTTGTTCATCACATGTGTTGAATCAAAACGAGAGGATTCAAGACGACGTACAACCCCAGGTTTCCGCTCTCTCATATTTCCTTGTGTCTATTTCTCTCCTTCTCGTTATGTCTCTTGTCTACATTTCTGCACCTGGCATTCACGACTTTAACGACCATTTGTTTCGTGGAACAGCTCTGTTCCGTTACATCGTGTCTTGGGCCTTAAACTCCCAATGGCATTCGACTCTTGCATGCGGCATGTGCACATGCAAGTCTTGTACATTCTAAAAACCCTTGTTTTCCTTTCTGCTAGCTCGGGAGGGTATGAGGAGCTCACGCGCGTCCGTCGCACTGCCACTTGGATAATGGTCTCGCTCGACATGAGCCAACTCAATTGCGGTTAACACGGCAAATCTCATGGCATTGCGGCGGACAAAGTGGGCGACCACGCCCCATGACTCTCCCTGGCTCTGAAATCAACGGCGCGCGCCATGTTTGACGAAAATGCAGGCGTATACGAAATGATGGATCTTCACGCAATCATGATGTGTATTTGGTGAGCGGCGCAGTGCTCCAAGAGGAAGGCCATCGCCTTGATGTTTTCAGTGGGGAGGTCCGGTCAGGTTGAAATATACAAGAACCGTCGGATCTTGTTTGATATTTTGGCGGGGGGTGGGAAGGCCGGCATTAGTGTTTATTTTTTGTTTGATGAGCCGGCGATAGGGGCCTTATGATGTTAATGAGGGAATCAAAAGCTCTTTTTTCACTGATGACTCGTGCCCCGCCTTTGCCATGTTGTTGTGATGGGTGGTGGCTTGGGTCTCGAGTGCGCGGAAACGAAGGAAGAGTGCAATGTTGTACAACATGTACAGCATTCATGAGGGGTCAATCGTTGCTGGCACACACTGCTGGCGTTGTGTTTGGCATTTGTGCATGTACAAAGTAATGACAGCTCTAGTGGCAGATGAGGTGGCAATGGAAGTCACCGCTACCCAAGCTGGGGGACCCATGAAGTGGGTTGGGCATTGTCGCTTCGGGCACGTTGGCTACGCAAGTCAGAGGCCATTGCGTCTTGAAAGGAAATCGGTATACGCAAGAGAGGCCGCTTGGTACTCGGGATGCTTGCAGAGAGTGCAGGACAAGGTGAGTTGCATTACAGCAGTGAAGGTAGCCTAATGCAGGGAGCGGGTGTGACATGCGTACGTAATCCGGGAGCAGGTTGTAGGCGGCAGGTTGCAGGTTGCAGGTCGCAACTGCCCCTCGACTGGCCCGTCTTGGCAACCGCCCCACGTCGTCATCGGGTAAGCAAAACAAGAGGCACGAAGCCGTCGAACGCGCAACCCAAGAACGAGGCTGAGCCAGGCAGTCGTTTGCCGCTTAGCACATCCTTTTTCTTTATACCCGCTCCCGCCTGTTCGGCCTGTCTTGAGCAGAATCCGCCATCATGAACATCATCAAGCTGCAAAAGTACGTAGGAGAGACTTGGGCTCTGGCCCTTCTTCTATCCACATCCTCGCGGTTCCACGCAAGCTAACCGCGCATTGCGAACAGAAAGTACCCTCAATTCGAGCAGGGCGAGATCTTTGGCCTACAGGATGCCTTTCGTAGGCTCGACGTCGAAGACAAGGGCTACCTCGACGAGAGCACAGTCATCAAGGCAGCACAGCAGTCGGAGCACCAGCCGTACGATGTGGTGCGACAAGCTCTGAAGGAGGTCGAGCTCGACAGTTCACGAAGAGTAGAGCTAGACGACTATGTCGATGTGCGTATCACCCAGCCTGGACCAACCGGACCAAACTGACTGCATCAGCTCATCTCTAAATTGCGTGTCTCGTCCCCCGCCCAGCAGCGCATGTCCACGGGCCCAACCCGCCCTCGAGCAGGCACAGCCTCCAGCGTCAACTCACCCTCAAACCCCGGCCACTCGTCCAAGAACAGCGTCAGTGGTGGTGGCAGGATTCAAGTCCAGGGCTCTTCTGCAAATGTTACGCATACTATCAACGAAGATGAGCGAACAGAGTTTACCCGCCATATCAACGCGGTCCTCGCTGGTGACCCAGACATTGGCGATCGCCTGCCCTTCCCCACCGACACATTCGAGATGTTCGATGCCTGCAAAGACGGTCTTGTGCTGTCCAAGCTCATCAACGACAGCGTACCAGATACCATTGATGAGCGTGTGCTGAACAAGCCCGGCAAGAAGATCAAGTCGCTGAACAACTTCCATTTTACCGAGAACAACAACATTGTCATTCAGTCCGCCAAGGGTATTGGATGCTCTGTTGTCAACATTGGCAGCGGAGACATCATTGAAGTCCGAGAGCATTTGATCCTAGGTCTGATCTGGCAGATCATCAGGAGAGGTTTGTTGGGAAAGATCGACATCAAGCTACACCCCGAGCTCTACAGGCTATTGGAAGACGACGAGACACTGGAGCAGTTCCTGCGCCTGCCCCCGGAGCAGATCTTGTTGAGGTGGTTCAACTACCACCTGAAGAACGCCAAGTGGCACAGGACGTATGTTAACCTGCTGATGCCCCTTTGGGGGAACTAGAAAAGGCTAACATGTGCAGTGTCTCAAACTTCTCAACAGATGTCAAAGATGGCGAGAACTACACCGTCCTCCTCAACCAACTAGCGCCGGAAACCTGCTCTCGTTCAGCGCTCCAGCAAACCGATCTCCTCCAACGCGCTGAGATGGTCCTACAGAACGCCGATGCCCTCGACTGCCGCAAGTTCCTCACGCCCTCATCGCTCGTAGCCGGCAACCCAAAGCTCAACTTGGCATTCGTCGCCAACCTCTTCAACACACACCCATGCCTCGACCCCATTACCGAAGAGGAGAAGGCTGAGATCGACGACTTCGATGCGGCAGGAGAGCGCGAGGCTCGTGTCTTTACCCTGTGGCTCAACTCTCTTGACGTCAAGCCAGTTGTTCAGACTTTCTACGAGGATCTCAAGGATGGTACCGTTATTCTGCAAGCATATGACAAGATCATCCCCGGCAGTGTGAACTGGCGACACGTGAACAAGCCACGGGACGGCCAAGAGCTGATGCGCTTCAAGGCTCTCGAGAACACCAACTACGCCGTTGAGCTCGGCAAGCAGGTCCAGTTCTCGTTACCCGGTATCCAGGGAGCTGATATCACCGATGGCCAGCGTACACTTACGCTCGGTCTTGTATGGCAACTAATGCGCAAGGACATTGTCTCCACGCTCAATGATCTCGCCCAGAGTCTCGGCAAGCGCGAAATCTCCGACGCGGATATGATCAAGTGGGCAAACGACATGGCACGCAAGGGCGGCAAGGGAAGCCAGGTTCGCTCCTTTAAGGACTCCTCCCTCAGCAATGCCATCTTCCTGCTCGATGTTCTGGCTGGCATGAAGCCCGCATATGTTGACTACGACCTTGTTGCTCCTGGTCGCAACGATGACGAGTGCTACCAGAACGCTAAACTGGCCATCAGCATTGCGCGAAAGATGGGTGCGACTATTTGGCTTGTGCCAGATGACATTGTCGCAGTACAGAGTAGGCTTATTACTACCTTTATCGGTAGCTTGATGAGCACGGGTGAGAAGTTGGGTGGGCAGTAGGTTGCCGCACGCCGTTTTGTTCAGACTGAGCGACATGGTAACCAGTAGGTGATGCAGCGGCTCTATAGGCAAAGCGTATCAAACTTTGGGAACAAAAAAACCAGCCATTTTCTAGTTAAATCAAAACAGTCTTCTTGTTTACCAGCAGTGTTTTGTGTATAGCTGATATGCTTCTTATGGGCTGCGGGCTTGATGTTTTGCACTTATTGCCTGAGCGCCATGAGAACTGTAGTTGAACGCTTAGTGCCGTATACCTCGACTCGGCAGAGGATGAGGTGGAGAGGCTTTTTAACTGTGACTTTGGCGCAGACGGACAGTCTCGCCTTGAGTAGAACACAATGACCATATATTTCACGTGGAGATGGACGGCAAACAGGACATGAGTGTTGGCATGGGATGGGATGGGGGTTGTTATTTTGCACCATCTAATCTCCCTACTCAAGTTCTCATCTCCCCACTCCTCATACTGATACTCTCAGTCCCATTACTTTTCTCCCACCCATCCGGCTTCCTACGTCCCATCGCCCTCCTCAATATCCACTCCTTGGCCGTGACCTGCTCCTCCTCCTCCTCATCCTCTTCCTCTCCACCATCTCCCATCGCCTCGCTCTGCACCAAACTCCTCAACACGACATCATCCTCTGGCCGGCAAAAATACACCAAACTATATCTCTCCACGCTGCCCTGTTGCCCCGGCGGCGCAACAACACGATGGACATTACTCCTCAGCCGACCGTTTGAAAACTTGACGAGAGCGTCACCGAGGTTGACAATGCAGTGACCGGCCAACGGACGCACATATGCCCATCCATCAGCGCAGAGTCTACCCTCCACCTCTGTCGGCGGCGACATTGACACGGGAGGCGAGGGAGTAATATCCGACGGCAGACGAACCTGCAAGCCCCCCAAGCGATTGAACAGCACCGTCACACTACCGAAATCCGTGTGTTCGCCCAGTGCCACACCCGCGACCGAGGCTTCCTGTGCCGGCGCCCTGACGAAACGGATCTGGTCGCCCGACGCGGCATGGAGACGGTGAATGGCTGGCAGACCGCCGGCTGCACGGGCTTGGTCGGTGAGCGGCAGTCGCGCGGAGAGCAGCGAGGCGACGAGCATGCATATGGCGTGCGAGGACTTGATGTACGATTTGTACACTTGGGCGTGGGCGCTGAGCACCGTGGGCGAGGGCAGCGGCGCGCTGAGGCCGAGGATATCGTCTTTTGAGATCTGGGATGATGAGATTATAACATACACGTACATATATACACCAATGGTATTGATTTGGTCAGAGAGGAAATTGGAGATGAAAGAAGAAGAAGAAGAAGAAGAAGAAGAAGAAGAAGAAGAAGGGCGTTTGGGGAAGGAAAGCCAAGGGACGAATGGGTAAAGTAAGAAAAAAACTCTCTCTTACGTTGTAGAATTCATTTCGGTCTTTTGTTCCTCTTGCGTCGACGATGCCTTGGCCGTAGCCTTTGTAGCCAAAGTAGCTGCCTTTGTCTTTGAAGTCGTATTTGCTCTTTTCTTCAACGTCGAGTTGGTAGAAAGACTTCATCACGGAGAACAAGGTGTCGACGTCTTGGAGTAGCGCGTCGCCGTCAACGGCTTGCTCCGAGGACGACTCGTCGGCGTTGTCGTCGTCGTCGTCATCGTTGTTGGTACGAGACTGTGTGGTCGTCGCGTTGCACACATCGAGATAGAAGAAGCCAAGTTCACAGCATGCTTTCCAGCACCGGTCCTGCTCTTCCTTGTCGTGTTGGAGGAGCTTCTGGAGCGATATGCGGAGAAGTGGTGCGGTGGGGACGTTGTCGGGGAAGGGTGGAAGACCGGGGAAGGCATCGTGTGCTGGAGACGGAGAGTGATCTGAGTGTGGCATGGTCAGTAGTTGTCAATGTTTGATGTTATGCGATGAATGCACGGAGGCGCCGACTATACATACATGAGACGAACGACAGGGTGGGGGAACTACAACACGTCAAGGTACAATAGTGGAGTGCCGTGGAGAAGGCGGGGTAGCCTCGGGTGGTAGCGATAACTATGGGTCTGTCTCTTACCGAGACGCATTGACAAGAGGTACAGAGAGGAAGCATGTATAAGAGGACACAATACACAATCACAGTTGAGCACAAGCATGAGTTGAAGGAGACGCAATTCATTAACTATCCACAGATGTAGCTCCGATATTTCCATCACTCCGACAAGAAGACAAGCGCGACACCTTGAACACCAGAAGCGAGTGAACGCCAACCAATGCACAAGGGGAAGCTCAATGCCACCTGCCTAGTGACCATGCAAAAGTTATGAACACAGTTGATAAGATGAGTGGCCGTTGGGAAGCAAACGCCTGAGAGATGTAATTATCATACGTTTGAATGAGACCTGAGTCATGTTAGCTGAAGCGCAACAATGAGGTGATGACGAGTTGTGACTTACCATTGACGAGAGGCTTCTACAACCTGGAACCGTGGACGACCTTGTAGTCGACAGCCATCTCCATACCATCATCCTCGATGACGAGGATGCGGACACTGCCTCGGCCGTTGTCGAAGGACTCGCTGAGGCGGGTGTGGAGACCGCTCTGGTCAAGGACGGGAAGACCCTGCTTGACATCGCCAGACTCGGTCATGGCGACAACGCGACCGTCCTCACGGATGTCGAGAACACGGTACTGCTTGAAGACAGGACCGAGCATGTTCTGGACAACGACGGACGGGGCCGGGTTGGAGATGAAGCTGGACTCCTCATGGAGCTGCTTGGTGAACAGGTCAACACCGAGGTAACGGTGCTGGCCAGTCTGGGAGGAGGTGGTGATGCGGATGACCTGGCAAGGGCGGCCCTGAAGGATCAGGAGATCGCCAATGCGGATGTGGTGGCAGGGGATGGTGATAGTCTTGGAGGAAGCCATCTTGCGTACGGGGCGAGCAGGAGCTGCGGCGGGTGCGATAGAAGCAGAGATGGGGGCTTTGGGGGCAGGTGCAGGTGCAGGTGCTGATGCGCGAGATGCGATAGGAGCAGATGCGCGAGATGCGATGGGAGCAGATGCGACAGAGACTGACGATCTAGCGGGGGCTGAGGGGGAGGAGTGGATGCGAACGACCCTTTCGACAGGAGCACCTGATTGAACGGGGCGGCTGGGGGCGATGGAAGGAGTAGCGGTAGTGTACTTCTCCTTAACGACTATTTCTTCGCGTTCGTCGTCGTACTGAGCACCAGTGAAGGACTTGTGGTGAGAGTGTTGATGGCGGTGAGGGTGGATGGGGTGTTGGACGCGGTCTGCTACCTTGTGGGCGGCTTTGGAGATTCCTTGACGTAGACTGTGGTACTGGCCTTCGTTGTCGTAATATCCCATATCACGCTTGAACTTCTTGGGCGCTTGCGCAGTGGAACGAGCAGATTGTTCTACTCGGACCTCGGCTGGGTAGTTCTTGCCAACACTGTCAACCTCCCTGTTGTTGGGGTAGGTGTTGTGCTTGGTGATGAAGGTCTCTTTAGGATAACCAGCACCGGCGACGATAGGACGGGTACGTTCGCGAAACTGATGTTCAGTAACGTCGATTTGAGAGGGTGCGTAGTCGGTGGCAGGGCCGTGGACTGTATCGAAGTGTCTATCGTAGGTTCGGTCTTGAACCTCGACTTGAGAGTGAGATGAGGAGGGTTGGGGTTGATAACTGAAGGGAGAAGGAAGGTCAGCTTGGGGTCGGGCAAGGAAGAGCTTAGAGGAGGTGAGAGAAAAGTGGAGACTGCATGTCGCTAGGACAACAACAAATGAAAGGGGCTAGCGGCTAGCGCGTGGCTGGCATGCGCTAAAGTCAGGGGGTTGGGGATGGGTCTGTTTTGTTGATCCGTGCGAATGTGCTGGCAGAAAAACAATGGAGCGGACTTACCGGTCGTGGGATCGTCCAAACTCTACGCGGTCAGTTACGCGGTCAGTACGCTGAGCGTGGTGAGAATGAGGCTGGGCCTGCTGAGGGAGAGGCTGGGCTCCCTGAGGTTGTCTGTACCGGGTTTCCTCGTGAATGTGGATTTCCTCACGTTGCTGCTGGTGCGGCTGAGGCTGCGAGGGCTGTCTGTAGCGAGTTTCCTCGTGGATACGGACTTCTTCACGATGTTGCTGGGGGGCAGCTTGCTGGGGCTGTCTGTAGCGAGTTTCCTCGTGGATATGGACTTCTTCACGATGTTGCTGGGGAGCAGCTTGCTGTGAGGGCTGTCTGTAGCTAGTGTGCTCGTGGACGCGAACCTCTTCACGGTGCTGGGAGGGCTGGGCAGGAGGAGGAGGAAGCTGCTGGGAAAACTGTTGGGGAGCTTGCTGGGGAGATTGCTGGGGAGGCTGCTGGTATTGCGAGCCGTGTTGAGAACCACCGTGACGCTCTTCTTCGTGGATGTGAACCTCTTCCTTGATGTGAATGTCGTGGTGTTGTTCCTGGGGCGGGGGAGGAGGAGGAGGTTGCTGGACGGTTGCGGAGAAGGATTCGTGGACCTCTTCGTGACCTTCCCGTCCGTGTGAAGCGTGCTGTTCAAAATGCGCTTCGCTTTCTACCACTTGAACACTGGCAGAGTCCTTCAATTCCGCGTTCCGATACGCAGACGGGAAGACACTGAAGGGGATCGGAACCTGTTCACATCAGCACAAATTACTTATTCACAGCCTTACGGAAAACACTTACTCGTGCTTCAAAATCCAGTTTGGCGGAGTCGGGTCGCTCTTTCTCGAAAACCCTTCGAACTGTTTAAAACAATTCGAAAGGAATCAAGAAAAGAACTTCTTGGCTCCTTTAGGGTCTCACGTGGAGATTTTTTTGGAGTTGAAGATCTACTGAAGAGTCGCCAGCTTTTTGGTGTTTACGTGCAGCAAGTGAATATGCGCAATTGGACGTAGTAGCGGGGTGTATCGGTGGAGGAGTGAGGTAGTCACGATGACCGAGGAGGGGGCTGAAGTAGATTGGCGGTCTGTGGGATCACTGTTGTGTCGGCGTTTGCCTGATCGCAGGGTTGTGGAGGCTGGGAAGCTTTGGCAGAGCTGTCCAGGCCAGGCCTAGCGCTATTGACATGGAGCAGTAGCGCGTATCAGTTTCCCCTTTCTGTTTGCGCCACCGACAGAGACACCCCAGCCAACTCGGCACATCACGTCGTATTTCGCACCGAGGCAAGTTTTGGACGCGCAATTGGGCTCAGCACGGCTGTTGACCCGACGATGGCAATCAATCCGTGTCGCAATCGCCTCACAAACCGGATCGAAGCTTCACACGCCTGCCGGGGAGCTCCCCCCGACCTAGCTGCAGCTCCACCACCAGTTGCAGGGAGCGTGGTCCGACTCGGGCTTGCGTGGAACGTCGCAATTGGAGTAGGCCAGCCTCTCACATGCATTATGCGGTAGTTCGTACGTCGACAAGAGGCATTTTCAGCTGAGCCTATCCATGCATCCTTCGGCGAAGCGGTTGATAGCTTGGATAGCTCCCCGTCTTTTCCCAGCCACCTCATTTCACACGCGCCATGATTGGCCGAAGCTCCATATTGCCGCCGCCCGAAAGGCCATGGTGCAGGTGGGCTGATGATGATCACGGATCCGCCGGACTATCACGTGCTGGACGGTTCCTCGATCGCGCCCCACGATGGGTGGAGCGTGCATTGGGCGCCGCTGCCCATGTTGTTGTTGTTTGGTTGTTGTTGGCTGTTGGGCTTGCCCGCGAGAGCTGGAGCTGGGAACCGTGGTTCCCAACGGCCGCATTATCGCCCCGTCTCCACGCAGAGTGCGCGTCTGATATGCAGCTCATGCTGCAGCAATAGTTTCGTGATTGTGGAGGGCTCAATGATTGGCATTGCTCCACTACACTCCAATGTGTCGCTTCGTTGCACCCTTGCATTGCTGTGAGGAAAGCGATCCGTGTAGCGTGTGCGAAATATGCCGTGTCAACAACTGACACACCTTGCATCAATCGAAGGTCGCCGTGTTCCTCAGCGCAGAGTAGGTAGTTGGCCAGGTTGGGGATTGTCGTCACGTGATCATTGAGATGACTGTCCTGTATCCATCTCTTCCCTTTGCAATGATTCCACTTTCCCGCCTACTTGCTTGCGAGTCCTTTTGTTTCTACTTTCTGTCACCATTCCATTAGACTTTAGAGGCCGATGCATAGACGTAAGAGTAGTCTCCAGGGTAAGGAAGTGATGTGATTCGTATGACGACTCCGGCCTGGAACTGTGGGAAGAGTTGGAGGTTTCATCACAGCGTAGTAAACCACTAAAAAACAATGAATGTAGTTGCCTAGGATGCGGTTCGATCTTTCCCTATGAGTGGCGTGGCGTGTCTCGGCTACAAAGGGTAGGAAAGAGCGACTGTAAGAGCTTAGGGAGGAAGCTTCCCGCTAT
>Ga0265780_10006340_pt1 | contig 14703 bp, 13 predicted proteins | sample P1T30metagenome_FD_192432 | JGI IMG/M metagenome (GOLD analysis project Ga0265780, IMG submission 192432) | Plant litter microbial communities from East Loma Ridge, Irvine, California - P1 T30 | ecosystem: Environmental > Terrestrial > Plant litter > Unclassified | place: USA: California... | reverse complement strand
GAGCACCTCGTTGCCGCGCAAAACATCCGCGCGAATAAGCCGCGTGCCGACGACGGGGCGCACGTACACGTTCGGCGTGGCCATCATGTCGCCGCTGTCTGTCGCCGGCGGGTTGTTCGGGTCCGGGCGGGGAATCGTCCACGTCCTGTTCGCGGTTGCCGGCGTGTAGCCGTCGGCGAGGTAGACGGAGTTTTGCGACAAGACGGGCGTGGAGCGCATGCTGCCTGCAACGCCTAGGTAGGGCACGTGCAGCTTGTCGCCGATGGAGATGAAGCCGCTGTACACGGGCAGCAGCGTGGCGTTGAGGTTGGCGGGCGGCGTGAATGTGACGGTCAGCGAGGCGGATTGGCCGGCGGGGACGGTGATGCTGTCGGAGGAGAAGGAGGCGGAGGCGTATTCGGTGGTGATGGCGTTGGGGAACATGCCTGTGCGCAGGGGGTTGGATGAGGGGCTCATGGTGTACATGGTCACGGCCTTGCGGTGGCCGATCTGAAGGATTGCCTCGTCGGAGCCGGTGTTCTTGATGCTAAACGTGTGCGTGCCGGCAAAGTGTTCAGTGTCGTTGAGCATCAGGCTGTCGATGTCGAGCTCGATCTTGGTGTGGGCGGCCTCCCAGGCTTGCACGAGACCAGCACCCTGTTGCGCTACGGGTGCAAGAATCTCAGGGTGAGCTTTTGTGCCGTCGTGCCATGCCAGAGGCTTAGAGGTGTGTGTCAAGATTCGGCGCAGACGCTTCGGTTCCAGCTTGCCGTATACTTCACCGAGCATGGCGTAGATGCCTGCAACCAGCGGAGACGACATGCTCGTGCCAGTCAAGATGCGGTAGGTTCCAATGGCCGTGGGATAAGTGCTGAGGATATTCTCCCCAGGCGCAACAACCTGAGGAGTCATGTCGAGCTCCCAGCTCGGTCCCCAGCTCGACAATTGACCTGCGACGTATCCTCCACTCTCGTTATTCACAAGCTCCACAAGCTCTTGGGAAGAGTTGGCAGGAACCGTGACCGAGACGGAGTTGCCCTCGGAGAGCAGAGACAGCCAGTTCTGCGCAACATATGGCACAGCCTTGGCCACACCCAAAATTCCATCAGAGTACACAAAGACATCGTCACGCATCGTCGAGTTGCTCTTAGTGTAGTAGATCATGTACTTGCCGCCCTTGGCTGCGATGTTGGCACCCTGGTCTTGTGGATAGCATCGCGTGGCTCGTGAATCCAAAAACTCCAGAAGCACAATGCGCTGGCTCAGGTCTGGGGTGTCATCCGGCAGCGGGTTGCAGGCATTGTTTGCATCAACCGCAGACCACAGGGAAAGTGTGGTATCGGCAGTGAATGCGGGAGTGCCCATCAAGAAGGGGAAGTCCGTGGTGGTGGAGTTTCCAGTCTTGTACGAGCCCTGATTGAGGAATGAAGGAAACACCGAATTCGAGACTGCTCCTGTTCCCGTGACGCTGTCGCCAGTCGCAGGTGTGGAGGCGTAAAAGAGGCCTTGGCCGCCGTCGTTGCCTTCGGAAACCACGACGGGAATACCAGAGTCGACGATACGAGAGATGATGACAGCACGCACCTCTCCCGCCCAGCCAGACTCGTAACCGTTGGAGTATGAAATGATGCTTGCTCCATCTTCAACGGCCCGAGCAAATGCCATTAGCTCAATCTCGGTCGTGGATGTCGATGTGCATCCCCACATGCGATATGCACCCAGCTTCGCGCCAGGAGCGGACCCGGTGAAGCCATACTTGTTGCCCTCGAGCTGGGCAGCAGCAGTCCCTGCAACGTGAGTGCCGTGTCCAACGCAGTCGTCCATGGGGTCATTGTCGGGACGCAAAGGTCTTGATGGATCTCCAGGCACATAGTTGTCGCCCGTGAAGTCGTAGCCAATCTCGACAAGACAGCCCGGGCCAAAGCAGCCTCCCAGTGCCGGATGCGTGTAGTCGATGCCGCTGTCAATGATGGATATGCGGAAGCCCTTACCCGTCACGCCTTCGGCATGGAGCCTGTCGACCTGGGTCATTACATGCGGTGAGAAGGGGCGCTCCTCTTGGGTTTGTCGCTTGACGTGAGAGTTTCGTGCTGGCACTGTACCGCCCACATCACGCAAGTGTCTTGTGACTCGGGACGGCCAAATGTTTCGGATAGAAGGGTCGGCTTGCATCTGGCGCATAAAGTTCCAGCTATCGGTCGCACTCGAGTTGGAGCTGGAGCCTTTGACTTGGAAAGAGACGCCCTTGAAGAGGCGGAAGCTCAGGTCCAGTCGGGGCACAGCATCCACTCCATTGGCCGCCAGAGATGCGAAAAATGACGATGGCGTCTCATTGTCATCCGCGAACTCGACAATGTAAGTGTCGAGGAGGTTGCCGCTTTCATTTGTCGCTCGCTGTGTGATCGCACTGTTATCGAGCCTCGGGCGGAGCGGCGTGGAGACGGCAACTTGCGCACCCAAGAGAAGGGCCGCAATGGCACAAGAGACCTTTCCCATTGTCAATGTCGATGAACGGTAGGCTGCGTGCATGGAGTTGCATCCACGATCTTGATATTTGTATCACGCCGTTGCGGCGCGCGGTCCTCCATTTCTCCACATCACTGCCATGTAGACTCTCGTATAACACGGCAAGGCTCCGCAATAGGCCCTGGCGGAAGACACAAAATAGAAACACCAAGGATGAAGATCGCAGGTGCTGTCCACTTTCAATATTAAACTTCGGCCCCCATGCCTGTTTCAGCGCGCGACCGGGATGTCTAACGCACCACGCGGGCCGACCTCTATCTCTACGACGTTACATTCTCGTCTTCAATTATCGATTTTGCTGAATGACCATGTAGTAGGGCTTGGTACTCGTGTTGCGAATGCTTTTGGGAGAAGACGAGGATGGAGTGTGAGGGTGGTGGTTTTGCTGGCAGCTCTTTCCGGCAGGTCCGGGGCGATCATCATTGAGGAGCAGCCGGCAACATTTCGGTAGACAGCCTCGCAATTTCGAGGATGTTGGACGAGACATCTGCATTTCGCTGTTCGTTTGATGTTGCCCGTTTCAAGCGTCGCATTACCGCGTGATGCACGTGGCTCGAGATTGCAACTTCCGAAGTCACCAAGGGGATCACAAATACAATATGAACGACACTTGATTAAATTCGGTAATTATAAAGCCGACTTCTTGTATACTCCGTCTACGAGCAGCACTCCTCACCACTTCCAACTCAGTGCATGACAACAGCAACGTGGTCGTCCATGTACTTGGAGATGTCGCCCAAGAAGCACGCCGCGATGATGCTGACACCGCCAAAGGCAATACTGACATAGTACACGTACTTGTATGCCTCCGCATACGCAAGCTGGCCAGCATACACGACCAATTCATACGCGCCCGGCACGCCCTTGATACCTGGGAGCTCTTCGAGGAGCGGAAGAAGTGAAGAGCCGGTGATGAGAATCGCCTCCTCGATGATCTTGGGGGATGTGATGTTGAGCTTGGTCACCATGGCGCCGCCGATGAACTGCGTAGCTGCCGGGACAAATTTTGCTGGAGACGTTAGCCGTTGCATTTCTTGAAGTCGAGGAGAATACGTACAGATGAAGACGTTGTAGTAGACGCAGTAGCCGATTGAGCCGCCGATGACTCGTATTGCGAGAGTGAGGGCAGCCACAGTGGCGATGAGGTCGTCTGGGCAGATGATGGTGGCTGATCCGATTAGCCACTGTTCGCAAATTATGTCATGTCAAACTCACAGATAATGGACGCGGGCACGACAATGCCGCCAATACCGACACCAGCGAGGACCAACAATCCCCAAAGTTGGTACAAGTTATCGACACGACCAACCGCGAGCGCTCCACAGCCTGCAGTCATCAAAACCGACGATGCGATCAAAAGTTCCTTGTTGTGACCGCGAAGAAGAGAAAGCAGCCACAAGACGATGCAAGCTCCAGCAAGGATAGAGAAGCCGACTGGGATACCACGAATACCAACACCGATTGGGTCGTGTCCGTACACGTTGAAAGCCTGAGTCGGCCAGAACATGAGGATGGAGAAAAAGTTGGCGCCGGAGATGAAGGTGATGACGAGCGTAAGACCAAGAATGCGCGGCTCCTGGCGTAGTCTCTTCGGGAACATGGGATGCTTCGCTCCGTAGGCTTCCCAAAGCACGAATGCCACAAGCAGACTGACGCCCAGGATGAGTGGAGCGAGCACGTGGGCGCTGGACCACTTGTACTGGTATCCTCCCCACTGCATGCCCATCATGAACAAGAGCATTCCAGCGACCGAGAGAAAGCCGCCGACGTAGTCAATCTGGGCAAGGACTTCACGGCGAGTCATGCCAGCACTGTTGACGCGGGGAGGCGGGTGGTAGAAGACTGTCGTCAGAAAAAGGCCAATGAATGCCCAAAGGCCGCAGAAGAGCCCAATCCATCTCCATGCTCCAGGAGATTGAGAGGCGATGAGTTGCGCCCAGAGCACCGAAGGGCAGAAGGGGATGATTGTGAAGACGAGGATGGCGACGTACTTGCCGCGCTGGCTAGTAGGTGCGAGTTCAGACGTCACAGCCAATGCAGTCAACTCATTGATGCCTGCTCCCACGCCGGAGAAGACCATGCCGCAGATGAAGATGTTCATGGTTTGTGCCGTGGAACACACTATCATGCCCAGGATGAGGAACATGGCTCCGATGATGGCAACCCAGCGTCGTCCCACAATATCGGAGATGGATCCAACGAACGGACAGACGGCGGCGAGCGAGAGAAGGTTGGCAAGTACGAACCAAATCCAGCGGTCGACGCCACCAATGTCGCCGTAGATTTGGGGAGGGACGCCGCCGAAGAGGTACACGGGGATCTGACTGCCGGTCCATACTATGCAGTGTTAGTGAAGTCACAGAAGAAGAGGAAGAAACTTACGGAAAGCCATGGCAATCAGAGCCATGATCCTCTTGAAGTTCATCGGGACATCTTCGTGGTTTTCGCCATCGCCTTCGGTCCTCAAGCCGTTTTTCTCATAGTAGTTGTGGCCCGGCACGAGTTCGTTCGTGTGAACCTGCTCGACGTGGTTGAGGGCAGGCTTTGATGTCGATGGCGAGTGGTCCGAGACATCTGCAGCGTTCAGTATAAGGCTGGGTGTGAAGGTGAAGTGACTCACCGGAGCTGTCACTGTGGCCTCTCATCGTGCTTCTCTTCAGTCTAGACTCGTCGAGGAATGAGAATTTTGGAGAGTGGTGAAGAGCTCGATGCGCTGAAGATCACTTCAGTTTGGAGGCTCCATGAAGCTCTTATGGATCGGCAAAGACAGTCCACTACCAGCGGCTACATACATCCATCTCGACCCTAATAGCATTCTAAGCCCTGGCAATTGAACAATGCGGGGTACCCCATCTGGACTGAGTAGTGGCTTGCCTCGTGGGTTTGAGGCGCGGTAGCCGCAGTCTGGCCCTCAAGCTCACCACCAACGACATCGATGGGATTGGGCCTCCACAAGATCGCCGCGGTACTTTTCCAAAACTCCATCCCGCACGTTGTTGACACCTCCTAAGCCATCCAGGACCATGACCATGGGACTCGTGCCCCAGATGCTAGCGTGGTTCTACCCCGCATTGCTTGACGAGACAAGCATGGGGGCGGCAACCAAGCTTTCGCGTCTGGCGACCTTGGACAAAGAACGGGTTGCAACCGACAATGGATTGATCGTCGGATACTAATGTCTGGGAACAGAATATCTTTACGAAGACGAAGCTGACAGCAATGCACTGAGATGCTATTCGCACACCATCTGTTTTCGCGCACTGCACAGCCCACGAGCTCAACCTTGCTGGTACTGAGCCAGTACGACTCTGCGGAAGAAGATCCGCATTGTCACCGAGAAGTACCGCGGACATCGTCTCTTGTCCTATCGTCTGACGCTCGCATAATTGCCCTCGCTTGTGATTGCCGCCACAAACTGCTGGCTCGGTGGTTTGATGCACTGGCCGGTTACACTTCAAGTAGGCTACTTGCTTAGTCTCCTTCATGTTGGCGGGATTGTCGGATACTACGGCTAGCACTTCGAAGCTATGAGTCCAGCTTGTCGTATTGCCGCGATCAGTTTGTTCATGATGACTTCAAGAGTAGAATAGATGTTAGAGATTCTTGAAATAGCAGGCGTCGAATGACATAACCACACGCTGGGGCTTTTGTCGACCATTCAACCTTTGAGACGATTGAGGTATGAAGATACACAACGCACTGAAGTACAAAGTTGCGGACATATTTCAGTTGGTTGCTCCATAAACGCTTGGGAATCACACTGGCTACGTTGCAACGTCAGCAAGTCTTGTCAATGAGGAGGAATATATCCTGCATACTACAAGTTCGGTGAAGGCTTGCGCTTCCGCCAATGGTTTGAAATGTCCCCAGTCTCCTACATCTAAGCTAACTCGAGCGGACTAGCACACTGCCGAAATACTCCGCCAAGTACACGCCTCAATCACTTCAATTCTGCTACACGACAGTCTCATAACGTTGCAGCCACGGACACAGCCTCGTCCTATCATTTGGGTCCTGCCGTGCTGTCTGTCCCTCAGGTATCAAATCTGCCTTCTCTACAATAGTCTCATGTTGATCGACGCAGTAAGTGGTGCCACAGCTACTCTGCGGGCCTCTATTGAAGAAATAACCAAACGACAATCGCGACGAGACGCAAAAGTTCAAGCTATCATCCGGATCCGTGTAGTATCCGAAGATATAGTATTGGTACTTGTTCCAGATTGGATCACCATCGCGAGGAATTGTGTCGTGGAGCCACTTTGCGATGCTACGCGTCTTGTAGGGAAACGCATAGTCGCAGTCCCAGTGGTATGGGCCCATCTGGGGACACGATCCATCGTCGAATGTCTTGCGAAGAAATGGGCCGTTCCAAAATCCTTCGTTAGTGATTGGATCAGGCTGCGTGAGAACGTAGGCTTCAAAAGCTGCGATCTCTGTCGGCTACGGTGCGGTGGCGGTTAGTGCAACTTAAGGCATGCCTAGACATATTGCTGTCACGGATGCGACGAAGATTGAGCTGTGAAACGTCGAAATAGGTAAGCTCCACATGTCGATGATCGTCTCGTTCTTTCGTAGTTCCTGCTCGATGAAAAGTACCGTCTAAACGTCAGTGGCACACTCTTGTCTTTAAGTAAAACATCATCTTTTGAAATATCTCGGCGTGAGCGAGGAGCCGGATAACCTCATACCCTTGGCGGTCCAGGCTATCAAGTTGATACATCGGCGAGGCAGTTTTCGTTTTCTCTGCGGCGGTTCCTTATTCATGACGGAACCAATGCTGTTTCATCCCTTCGTGGAGCAGCATCACTTCTTTGTGATCTGTTTGAACAGTCAGATGGACAAATTGGGGATGCTTACAGACCGTCGGATCGATGGCATGATTACGGGTGGTGTAAATGACGAAGCACATTATCTCAACGCCCTCGAAAAGGAGGTTGACGATATCGATACTGCCAATCGTGGCGCATGAAAATCCATTGGCTACTCTGAGTTGCGGCAATTCTGCGAAGGAAAGGAAGGGATGGAAATGATGAAGGAGAATACCCGTACCTACTTCCGCAAGCAGCTTGACAAGCTCTGTAGCTCGACTCTCCCTCAACTTTTTCAAAAGCAACGGGAGTTTTGTGTTTTCAATGTCGAAAGAAAGCGAACATTTGAGCATGACGTTGAGCTGACCGCTATCCAGAAGTGTGCGACGTAGCTGGTTCATACTGCAGACTCTCCGCACCTGATTTAAGGCGATTGCAGCTTGGCTTTTTCAAAGTCCTGCATATAGAAACCTAAGTAGATCTTGCAATGTCAGTTTCCTTAATATGACTTATCACGGGACGTGATGCAATTACCAGTGTAAAAGTCTAGAATTATCAAGTGAAGCTGTCCTCAAATTCGAATGTAAACGCTGCGAAGCATTCTGTTGTATCCGGACAGTCAGTAAACACAAGCATAGAGCAATTGCAGTCAAATTGTTTCGAGCCACTGATGCGGAGGTGTCATAGATAGTTTGTGTAGAGTAAGCCCGGCCAAGAGACAGAGTATCTTGGCCAATGCGACGAGTGCGTTTTGAAGAAACAGACCTCTAAAACAAAGTACCATAATTATCTCCTGCATAACCTCTGTGAGACCTCTGTACTTTCCTTTATAGCCTCAACTCTATAGTGCAAGCAAGGCGCATAGAGATGCTCCGGTTAACAAGTCTTGGAAGTCGCTTATGATTTTTGACATGGGGGGCTGGAGAGAACGCGTAATTCACCGCTAGCATAAGCAACTACTGTAAACTAATATAAGCCCAAGCTCGGAACAATTCGACCGCGATCTTATTGGGGTATTTATCTTACCGAGGTGTTCATTTTACAGGCAGGCACGGTATTTAATGGAATTTAGTTCCAATTCACATTCGACAACCCACTACACCTCTAATTCCATTGCCTTCCCAGCCCCGAAACATGGATAGTAACAAGGCAGCACTTGATGGGAAACCACTGTCCGCCGAGCAGGCCTTCGATTCTATTGGCCCGGCCTACGAGACGGCCTTCGAGGGTGACCCCGAACAGTTGGTTTCAATCAAGTGGTTGCTCTCCCAGCTCGAGGCCGCCAACATCAAAGGCGCGCACATCGTCGACATCGGTTGCGGCACCGGGAAGCCTGTGTGCGGGGCACTCGCCGCCGCAGGTCACGACGTGCTGGGCATCGACATCTCGGCCGCCATGGTCGAGTCGGCGCGTGAGCGTGTTCCCGCCGCCCGGTTTGAGCAGGTCGACATGCGCGACTTCATCGCCAGCGCGGCCGAAGGATCCTTCGACGCCGTCACCGCATACTTCAGCATGATCGTAAGCGTGACGCAGGAGGATATTAGACAGTTCATCGCTGGCATCTACAGGCTCGTCCGGCCGGGCGGCTTTTTTGTGTTTGCATCTGTGCCTGTCCACGTCGAAAACCTCCAGATCAAGTTCATGGGTCGGCCGATACAAGTATCCAACCTGGGCCCCGAAGAAACTCTTGAATGGATGAAGAACGTCGGGTTTGAGGTTGAGCACGAGGCGATCACCACGTTTTTGCCAAAGGGCGTCGAGGCGGGCATTTGCAAGCCTGAGGAAGTATCGGAGGAGCCACACTTGTTTGTTTGTGCGAAAAAGCCTGCCATTGAGAAGACCTAAACTAGAGTAGGAAGATAGGTGGAATGGATTGCGGTACACGCTAACTTTACGGATCATTCTTGAATCAACCCGACCTTGACTAATTGAACAGCTAATCGCTGCCATTGCGGAATTACCTCCCTTTCTAGTCCCTCGCCTCATAAAAGTCTTCGGCTGCTCCCGCTTCTAGCGCTCTGTAGGACGGAACGTACACCCCTGTTTGTTCAATCTGTCACCTACACTAATCGCCCTTTTCACCTTCGTCTATCTTTCATGGGCGACACGATCGAAGTGTTTGGGGCGCCTGGTTTACAAGCCCGCAGCTGTTACAGTCGATATCATTAGGTTTTTGTGTTCCGCGCGAGGGCGAGGTGAGTACAGCCACAAGACACTAAGCGACCAGGATCAGAGACGTTCCATGTTGAACTGCAATCCTTTGTGCAGCAACTCATCGCCGCCTGTCCACTCCATGTGCCTCCGGGATGTAGTGTCGTAATCGATCTTCAACCCGTACGTCCGCAAATCCAGCATCCACTGCATCGGGCCATGGCTGCCTCGCACCATGAACTTGTCCCTCATCTCCTACACCGACTGCAAACACCCCTTACGCCGGCATTAAGGCCGCTGGCTGCTGTCGCTCTCTGAAGCGCTGTAGTCTTCAAATGTGACGTCCAACGGCTTGGAAAACTCCAACGCCTGCTGCACCATCGTGAACCGTGCAACGCTATCAACGGGCAACAACGGGTTATTGGTATGCACTGCGGCTATATGAAGATTACTGTCCAGACGTATCTGGCACACTCTTATTTTTAAGAACCTCGCACTGCAACAATTTGCTAATGTTAAATCTGGGCATTCTTAAAAACTAATTAATCGAGACGGATGATCGACGCGATGCTGTTACCCAGGCGGGCGCTTGCGGTAGGATCCTTCAAGTCTGCAATGGAGCGCACCAACCAATACACCTTGTTGATCGCGCGAGCTCGTATTGATAGCGATAACAGTGTTACGCAGTTCTCCAGGACAGTCGAACTGATGAACTAAACAGCATTGCCTGATCATGTCAACACTGGCACACTTTGTGCGCAACCGGAAAGATGGACGCATACTGAAGTCGGAGGCCTTTCAAATCCGCCCATATGTTTTGATGAGCACATGAAGAGAATAAGACGGTGACGACCTTGGTAGTACCCGAAGAACATGCTTGTGTGGCGATGCATTGCCAATTCATCCAACGTCAAACAACCATCGTTTTCATCAAAAAGAGTGATTTCCTGGGACGTGGACTTTGGCACATACTTGTAAACCGCACGGCTCGGTATTTTGAGGTCCGACGTTGTCGATGTCACGGGCAAAGTACCTTCCTACTTAAGCTGCTCGCCGAGCCGCGGAGCAACGGCTTGTCGAAGCTTGACCTGCCGCACCTGTCAGCTAACGGCATTCGACTCTAGGAGGCGCAAACATGACGACTGTGGAGAAGTGTGGAGAGGTGCTGTGCGGAGAAGCCGGGGATAAGACGATTCGGACGTTCCACCTCGGGTTGAATGACGAAGTGACGCCGCATTCTACCGCCGGAAGTTGTCGTTATAAAAAGGCCCGTTCCGCGATGATGGAAGAAATGCTGAGGCCTTTTTTCGCTAATCTCGTCGATCTGACATTACTTCGTAAAGTAGATTCATTCATTCAGCCTTGTCGTCTACCTCCAACTATGTCCGAAACCTCGAAAATGGACCACGAAATGACTGAGCACAATGGTGTTAATATTAGTGGTAATGGTACCGAATTGAGTCGACAAGTCACCGTGGCCCTCAGTCCAGAGCAGTACGAGCGACTCTTCTTCCAGCCATCAGCACCTCGTCATGGAGATCTTGCAAAGCGGTTTGGTATGTCATCGCCTCAAAATTGAAGGTATGACGCTAACACCTTGTCAGCAAATCCAACACTTCTTGGACTCATTGGCTTCTTGATCCCTTATACGTCCACAATTCTCATCCTGTGTGGCTTCCAAGGCGCAGTTGCTCCACAGTCACTAGTTGGACTGAGCGGTGACTACTACTTCTTTGGCTGCGTCGCGATGAATGTCGCCGGGATTGCCGAATTCATTCTTGGAAATAGTCCGTCTCCTACACACTCGGGTTCGATCATAGCTGACTATGATGAAGCATTTCCCATGGCCGTCTTTCTCATCTACGGCTCCCACTGGGGCAGTCTCGCCTACACGCAAGACCCGATTCACAACACCACTGCGCCGTTCGCTGAACTGGGTGGCGCGCATGGTGCGGCGTACAATTCTTCCCAAGGATTCCACAATGTGACAATGTATGTATCCCGTATCTTTTCTCATTACACACTAACTTTGAACAGGGCCATCGCATCGTTTGTGTTTCTCATCGGCACACTCCGCGTCAACCTCTTCTTCACGTTCACATTCTTCGGCCTTGTGATGTTATTTTCTTTCATCGCTGCCGCCGACTTCAGCGTCGCTTCGGCCACCACAGAAGCAGGTCTCTTACACGTTGAGAAGCTTCTTCGTATCGCTGGTGGTTTCGGGTTCTTGGGACTCGTTAGTGGCTGGTATCTTGCGATCTTGACAGCCTGTGAGGCGGTCGGCATTCCTTGTCCATTGCCTGTGCTGGATCTAAGCAGTAAGGTGTTTCCTTCGAAGACGAAGACAGGCAAAGACAGTTAGGTGTATAATTAGTCAGTTTGTCCAAAGAATTCCCTGCTTGATTAAACCGAAGAAACTGTCATCGTATAATGGGTATCTGTGAAGATCGGAAAGGATGATCAGGGGTCCAAATGATTCTAGGTATATTCTAGCGTAAAAGCGAACGTAGTTATCGTGACAAAAATGTGAAATGCAGAGACTTAACACCGTATAACCCTCCAATCCTTTACCGTCCATCGCTATCCATCTATACCGCACACGAGAATCTGCAAACCAAACCCGCTAATTTACACCTCCTCGCACTTCTCAAACTTACCATCCTTCCTACCCGCATGTGTCCACACTCCAATGAATGTAGCCTCATCCGAACCGATTGTATGCTGGTACACGACTCTTGCGTCGCTGGTCGGCTTTTGGGTTCCTCCAACGAACACGGTCTTGCCATCGTGCGTGAGGGGGAAGTGATCAACATTGGTCTGACCCTTGTAGTCTTCAAGACCTTCGATGGACTCAGGGGTGTTCAGCCACCCCGGGTACTTGCTGCTCCCAGCCTTGTTATCGCCGTTGTCACGGAGTTGAAGGCCGTATTCAACGCTCCTTTTGATGTAGTCGCCATCGAACGTTTGCGCTGGGAATTATCAGTATTTGTACAGCGTGGCTTTTGGGCGACGCTTACTCTTGTCGTTCTTTTGGGTAAGCTTGCACTTCCAGTCCTTTGGTGGGAAGCCCTTGATTGTGCTTGGGAGCTTGGTGGGTGGAGACCGCGCGACGACTTGCAGAGTAGTTGGGACATTGTCCACAGGAGTGGGAGTTGCGCAGACCGAGGTGGTGACTGCGAGGAGGGAGAGAACGAAGCCGGTGAGCTGCATTGTGGAGAGGTGATGGATGTTCGATCTGTAGATAGTTGCAGAAGTGTTGAGATGCAGGCTCTGATGAAGAGGCAGATGAAGACTGGAGTGATTGTGTGATGAGCTTTCTTCGATACTGTTGTAGGGCTTATATACCGTTGAACACTCCACATCGAATCGGTAGACCCAAAGTCGCTGTCGTCATAATTGCTTCAACAGTAAGATCGCATTGAACGAAGACACGAGGCTGACCAGGCGTCCAGTGCGTAGCTCTCCACACCACGTCAGCCACCGTGAAGGTGACGCCTGAAGTCGAGGACGAGATCAGGCGCCCACCTCGCAAAGTTCCCAAATGCGTGCAACTCGGAGTTGCGACACTGGTGATTGTGTGTCATCATCCGGGCCATACGCGCATTCCTCTCCCCGTTGTAGGGATTGCTGTCTCTGATCGTGGTTTCGAGCGAAGCGCGATACACAGTAATCACGAAACTTCCACTTTCCTTTTCGAAATCGCGATTTACACATGTCCGAACGGCAAGCCTCCTCTAATGACTACCTGGTGAGAACATCAATGTCGACCCTCGAGCGAAAGACTGCCCGATCGTGCATCCGGATCTGCATTCACTGCCTCGATGTTCGGACCCCGAGTAGCTGAATACCATCATCGGATGAGGCTGAGTAGTCATTCTTTGTGTATCGGGGACGTTTTGTGTGGAGGCGAGAGGCCTGATGTTCCAAGTCACTGTCCGTGATTGGTGGTTGCTCATCGGTTTAGGAGGCCTTACCCGCCTACCCGCCCCCACAACCATGACCTTCCGCTGACTCCAAACATAGAAGTTGCGTCATGACATCATTGCTAGGCATCAGCCGCGCACAAAGCGTGCACTTAATGCAACCTCTGGCTGCGACACACATATATTACCTTGTATTTCCCAAGTGCGAGGGAAGGACAGAGCAATCTTGTGCAAGAAAATCTACACATCTCGCAACCACAGCATGGCATGTGCATTCTTGAAAAGCGCGAAAACCACCTTTCCGGGTTGCGACATCATCGACTACCAAATCGAGACGCTAAAAGAATGTCTCAACGACACAATCACAAGCGGAGATGCAGCCAAACGCCTGGCATTACATCCTGAAGCGTCGTCCACACCTGTCGAGCTACAACAAAGACTGGTTGGACTCTGGACGCTGCTCAACGAGACCGCCGTCAATGGCAAGTCCGCCCAACCGAAGATTATCTCCGTCTTGCAGGCGATACGTCAGCTGCCGGAAGCCAGAGTTCCTACGGGCGAAGGCGAGGGTGCGATGGATTTTGATGACGGCTACTACTGGCGGGAGCTTACGGGCTGGGCCAATGACTGGGCGGATGCATTCAACGCGTACGCCTCAGGCTACTTGATCGAGGCCCCGGAAGATGATCAACGAAGGACCGACTGGACGAACGCCTGTGCGTTTACAGCTCGACTTGCTGTGGCGGGCGATGAAGCCCTCTCTTCGTATGGAGCAGGCTTGGACCGGGCGATGACCGCCATATCAAGGGTCTTGGAAGTGGACGCAGGCGAAGGAGAGCCAAAGGGTCTTGAGGCTGCCGCGCATGTATTCATGTACGCAAGCTCAGAGCTGTATCGAAGGTGCAAGGGAGGCCGAGCGGAGGGCTTGCCGACAAACAAGAACGGCCTATGGCAGGGAGGGGATGGGTACTCTGACGGTCGCTGGAAACTTTGGATGGACAGGTGGATTGAGTTTGCTAGAAATGATGCTTTTTCGGAGCATGCTCGTTCATTGGCGCTGCAAGCTTGGGACGCGATAAAGGCTATAGAGAGACTAAGGGAGTAATAAAGTCGTGTAAGTCGCCCTTGCACTAAGGTTAATTAGATATAGCTATATATTTATATATATTAACGTATCTTATAGGTTAGTAAGCTACTTTTGCTAAGCCTCTACTTAGGCTAGCAAATAGGTATAGATAACTTACTTAAAGTTAATTGTAAATTATAAGTATAATATTAACTTATTAGATAAGTTAAGTATATTAACTTAACTTATT
>Ga0265780_10006339_pt1 | contig 14704 bp, 15 predicted proteins | sample P1T30metagenome_FD_192432 | JGI IMG/M metagenome (GOLD analysis project Ga0265780, IMG submission 192432) | Plant litter microbial communities from East Loma Ridge, Irvine, California - P1 T30 | ecosystem: Environmental > Terrestrial > Plant litter > Unclassified | place: USA: California... | reverse complement strand
GATATCACAGTGGCAATGTAGGATGAGATTTATTGTCACCCAACCGGACTCATGCACGAAGATGGAGATGTGTGATGAGGGGTAATCACTTGAATCCGGCTCCAAAACCCGCCGAACGAGCCCGAGTGTAGTCCTGAGAGCAGATCAAGCTAACGCCACACCTTGACTCGTGGGGTTTAGGACTCAAATGTTATATCCTAACGTGCGGGAGCTTCCTTTCGACCCTTCATCCTAGCCTGGCTCCTGTTATCGTTGTGGTCAAATGTGCAGCTCGTCCTGTTTCTGTTGCATTCCCCGCGGATACGACAAATTCACTGCGCCCAGTCAGCAAGGATTCTGTCTCTACACATCCGCCTGGAAAAGCTCTAGACTTGGGCTTATGCAGTCGCAGACATGAAGTTCTTCTTGGCACCGCTGTTCTTCGTCTTTGCGCTTGTCTCTTGTGCGCAGAGTCAGAATGGTTCTGATGTCCTGCAACTCGCGACAAAAGAGCTGCCACCATGCGCAGTAAGTGAATCATCTTGGAAGTTATGGGAGTATCTGGCTAATAAGGTTCTAGCTCAAATGCACACTGTCAGTAGTTGGTGCCTCGTCTTGCCAACTCACTGATATCGGCTGCATCAAGAACAACAACTTGCTTCTTGAGGAGTTGACATTATGTGTCAGAGCGAGCTGCACAATCAAGGAATCACTCAGTAAGTATTTCGCTGATGGCGGATGACTGATATGTTAACATTGATAGCTGCCAAGAAGTTCCTTGCTGAAATGATGGGCGCGCCGGTTCGCAACGATACAGCGCTTGGAACCTATACTTCTCTCGTAGTCGGAGGAGCCGCGGTCCTATTATTCCTCTTGCGAGTGATCGCACGTTTACCTTTTTTTGGTGGTGCCTGGGGTCATGACGATTCGGCCATGACTATAGCTATGGTACGTATCGAGAGCAAACGTGGATGTTGTACCAAGGCTAACGTGGACTAGGTGCTCATCATACCTCTCATGATTTGCGCATATATCTGTGAGTTTTATATCCGGCATCCATCTCAACTTGTCACTAATGATATTAGTGAACCAAATCGGCATGGGACAAGACATGTGGCTAGTGCCCTTCGATAATATCACTAAAATCCTTGAGGTATGCAAATGCAACTGCTTGATGCAAAAGTTTGGTTAGCTAACAGCGCTTCAACATAGATCTTTTACTACACCGAGCTACTCTACCTGGCATCAGTCGCACTGACTAAGATCTCGATCTTGCTCTTCTACCTCCGCATCTTCCCGCAGACAGGGCTTCGAAAAGTCATCTGGGTTACGATCGGGCTCTGTGTAATTTACATCATTACATTCGTTACGGCGACTGCACTTCAATGCATACCAATCCGGTTGGCATGGGAGCGTTGGGATGGCCAGCAACACGGAAGATGCATAAACTTGAACGCCGATGCCTGGTGTTCCGCCGCTGCCAATATTTTCCTCGACTTGATCGTCATCATCCTTCCGATGAAAGAAATCAAGAAACTCGCAATCAGTAAGGGTCGCAAGGCTGGTGTCATGCTCATGTTCTTGGGTGGTCTCTTGTACGTCCACCATTCTATCTTGATGAGCTTTGCTGACACAAGTCCAGTATCACCGTCGTCAGTATGCTGCGCTTGAAGTACCTCGTTCAATTCGCCCACACGGACAACGTAACATGGGACTACCTGCCCATCGGATATTGGTCAGCTGTCGAATCGTATGTCGGCGTTATGGTTGCTGCCTTACCTGCGATCCGCTCGCTTCAACGCGCCATCAGCGATTGCCTGTTCCCTAAGCCAGTCACCGCCACCAGCTACTACGAAGACGACACAAAGAACAGCAGCCGAAAGGCCAGTCGTAAAGACTCAAATTCCCACATCCTGAGCTCTCTGGCTCGGAGCCACATCGACAAAGACTTTATGCGCCTAGACGAGTACGAGATGAGAGTTGGGGCAGAAACCAAACATGCACCCAGCAGCCTCAACAGCCTCAACAGCCCGACATTGAGTCACTTTGAGAAATCCATGGGTCGGCGTTTCAGGCCGAGTTATTCTGTCGCGCCATTGGCTTTTGCGGAAGCACCCATGAGCGAGCCGACGGATCGGGAGATGGGCCACTCGATGGGCCCATCTATGGGCGGCATCATGGTACAGTCCGAGTTCAGCGTTAATCGGGGGAGTCATGTTGGGCAACATATCAGTAGGACGGACTCGGGTGAGTTGACGCATAAGATCAGAGGTCGAATTTGAATTAAACGACCCGCTTTCAATATACCCAAATAATTAAGACGTACCCAAAGTATGGTATTTTGACTTCTACTTGACTTACGAGACGAATTCCTCATGTTTAGGGGAAACCTTGATCCTCCCGCATACTTCAAGTTAGACGCACAACAACGACTGCAAACTTGAACCAGGTTTCTGAAAGGTTGCATTGCAAGAACCATGTGTCACGACTCACTAGAGTGAGGCACATCAAGCCCACGTAACTAGTGGTATATTTCCACGATGAAAATATCCTGGACGGTGGGACTGTCCATGGGCTTCCATCTTCTCATATACACACGCTCTACAGTCACAAAGATCCATAGGCGCCTTCAGCCGACATCGCATTTGTATACACCCAAGAACTTCCTTGATGACACAAATTTGGTGTTCACACACACAATAGCTTCGATAAATTCACCGCCCGAGTGTTAGAAAACGTCTTCACGCTTTTTTTGCGTTCAATGTTTGTTCTACTGCAACACGACCACTTCTTTCCTCGCCCCTGATTCTCTCCACGCGTACTTGTATATTTTACCAAGACCTATGCGTTCCATGAATTTTGTTCCGCCTTCCTCCCCCACTTGCTTGACAAGCATGATGTTATACAAGGGATAGCCTAAAACATCTGGAGTATTTTCGTTGCCCAGATATTGCGCTTCTGACAAGAGAATTGCATGTACGCATTTGATATGAATTGTATCAATTCCGGCATCGAACTTTACGGTCCCGGCTTGCTGCTCTGTTCCAACTTTTATCCAGTATTCATGGGACTTGGTCGTTACAATTTGTAGATCTGACTGACTTGCTTTATCGGCCTTCACTACTGTTCTAGCGGGGTCTCTTTCGTGGAAAGCGATGGTACACCGCTCAGTAGGAGGGTGTGTGGTCGAGGTCGAAGTCCGGACTTTCCAGCAATCCTCGCCCAGTTGCAGCCTTGCCATCTCCGTATTCACGACGAGATGATGCTCGCTCAGCTTTTCCTTCAGTGCTTTTTGCAGTCGTGGTGGTGGTACTGGAGTTTTCTGTGCGGACTCCCAGTCCTTGAAAACTCCCTTTTGCATGTTTGGAGTACCGAAGAGACCCAGTTCCTTCAACGACACACCATTTTGAGTTCTGTGGCACCCGTAGAATGTCCCTTTGCGGGGGCGGATGCGCTCTTCCCCGCACCAAGAGAAGCTTCGCACGATACCAGAACCCAGAGCCAGAATGTCGAATGTTTGTTCGTAGTGAATGAATGCTCCTCGACTGCCAGACTTGGAAAGCTGCTGCACGGCTTCCCAACCGGCCCAAGTCCAGCTAGACGGGCATTTCTGAAGTCTGTTTCCCTCGTCGAAGCCATGACTGCGGCGTTGTATAGGCTCATCTGCATGCCACAAGAGTGCGACATCGAGGAAGTTGCTCGGCAGCCCCATCCGAAACGGTGAGTTCAGGAACCCAGGGCCACTAAGAATATTTTTGAGGCCTTCAAATGCACGAAGGATTTCCCAGCTCTTTCCTATGGTCCTTCTACTGAGGTCCTCTACTACGTCGATGTATTGGTGCATTGATGGTATTCTCATCATCCTCATGCTTTCATCCGTCATCTTCTGTAAGCCCTCTCGCGTCATATCGCAATTCGGAAGTGGCAGGTGCGCAAGTCTTAGCCAAGGGAATGGTGCCAACGACTGGTCTCCGTCCAGAGCGTTAACATCCTCTCGCCACGTGCCTCCCCTACAACGCCACACGGCGAATCCTCTGGTAAATAGCAGAACTCTTCTGGAGAGTAGCTTTTCCTGAAGGCACCATGCACGCTCTTCCCACGGGTCGGAATCCAACTCCATACGCATCGGTAGTACTAACCGGAATCCCTTCACAATACTGTTTTCCGTAATCTGTTCGCCGCGGCTCGAGTGGCCGTAGAGCCCACTTAGTCCTTCATCGGCGTCCGTGCGATCTCCAGCAACGATCGTGAAAAGGGCGTGATTATATATCTGATCCATGCGTTTGATGTTGGCGTGCTTATCGTCAGGGTCACCCTCTTGTAAAATACAGAGTTGGTCGACCCAAAGATATCGCTGATCCATGGCTTTGACGACATCGATGGCGTCCTTTATTGTCTTCGGGATATGGATATCCTCACGCTTGAGACTTCCCTTACACAGCAGTGCATTTCTGTTCTCGCAGGTCAGACACGTGGGCCTTGGTCGAGACCGTGTCGCGTCTCCTGTCACATTGTTGTGGTAGGAGATGTTTCCCTTTTCTTTGGATCCACCCAAGCCCTGCTGTAGTGGCGAGGTCCCCCATCTGTAGCTCAAAGCCACATAATCCTTGATACCTTTCGGTAGGATTGTGTCCAGGAACTTTTTTTCCACGACACACATATCGTCCACGTCAACCAGTCGAAATTTCGCCCCCTCATACGACTCCGGTTCCGCCGTGTTAGAACTCGCTAAGCCGCCCAACGAGTCCCCGCAATTGTGTCGAAGTCTGCACGTTTCAACGCAGTGCTTGAAGAACGGAACTTCTATGTGAGTACGACTAAGCTTCCTGCTATACCACATCTGCTGCTCTGCAACCCGTGGTATCCCTTCATCCGCGAAGCGTAAGCTAAAATGACATATCTCTTTCAAGGGGGCCAGAGCTTCGCGGCCGTGGCCATATACACGCACACTCAGTGCGCCTTTCTTGTTTCCGTCTTTGTGATACGCCTTGAGCATGAAGATGCACGGGAAACGCTTTCTCGTCTTACTCAACAAGAGATCCAGTTGACCTAAAATGAAACGTGCATTCTCCATGCTTTTCTGCGCCTTATCGTCTTTCTGGTCCATGACAAGACCCATGAATCCAAGACTCGAGTTGGCTACAGTTAGTGTATCAGCCAGCATATCTCCGGATTTGTACATTGTTTTGATTTCGTCCAGATTACGACTTGTCATTTTGATGTCCCGATCTTCTGCAGCAATGAAAAGCTTCCTCGCTAGCTTTTCTGTCGATTTGGCAGCTTCCCGTCGGTCGATAGCGTAACCAAAGGGCCAGAAGCCGGCGCCCCCTACCAGTTCTCGTTTCCAGTAGGGATTCTTCCTGACCCAATCCGAGAAGGTCTTTATGTCGCTGTCTGGTAGGTGGTCCTTGATATGAGGAGCTTTCAAAAGATCGTATTCTGGTTTTGCAGAATGCGCGGTTCACCAGGATATCAGAAAGGCTGTTGAAATGTAGCAGTGCGTCAGGTACGCGATCATCAGCGGCAGCTTCTCCGTCCTCTCTCGTGATGCCTTTATCGTCTGTGAGGCATGCCATGAAGGGTATCTTTTTGCACGTTTCACAAAGATCTTGCGTCTGTATCCCAATCCCCTTTTTAACGATCTCGATGCTATCAGAACCGCTTCGGCGCATCGTCGACAGCGCAGACTTCATAGCCGTTTTTCCTTTCCTGCCATCTTCTGAATTTAGCGACTTCGAGTCATCGCTTTTCTCGCCCTCCAAAGATTCCTTAGACAGATCACGGCGTCGGAATAGCCTCCTTGAAGTCATCGTGAAACTGAATGGTACCTAAATGTACGTGGTTCGAAGATCGCACAAGCGTCGGGAGCCTGAGCAAGCCAAATGTCGGGGAACTCCACAATTTCCTGTACATAATAACTCCCAAGATCTGACATGGTGTGGGGCGGAAACAATCAAGCTTATGGCTGTAAGCACTGCCTGAATATATCCGGGCAAGCAACAAGCTCAAAACTATTGGTCGTTAGATAATATTGCTTTTGTGTTACCAGTCAGCGTCAGATGTATTAGCCTGTCAGATCGATGATACCGCACTTCTTCTATCACATGCATGGTCGCGCTTGGCCAGATTCCCGAGGTTTCATTGCATAACACCCCGCAACACCACCTTCCCATTCTCATTGCTATTCTTACTCATGTCGGCAGAGTATTTTTTTAGTCAACCTCCAATGGCCTCCACGTAGGTAATTATGGTATGCACGAATCACGGCCGTCTGTCTTTTCACGAAAGTGCAAACCAAGCATTCAAAGCCGATCAACACGATGCTAAGTAGCAGGCTACCTGTACCTGTTTACTATTTACACCAAAACAAACGTCTCCCTATTCCACCCAAACCACCTATTCAGCCGATTCCCCATCGACTGGAGCATGATTGGATCAACAGTCGGATCAGGATGCGGTCGATGAAAGATGATCTTGCCCCCACTAGAGACATTCTCAAACGTAACAATTGATCCTCCGCCATTCCTGACTGCAAAGCCTGCATCGATCATGCTATCCACAAACGTAGTCCAAGGTATGCTCTTTTTCCTCTCTTCGGACGTGACTGGGAACATGTAGCGGAAGGCTGTGTGTGAGCGTTTGGAGACGGGGATGGTGATGTGTGTGGAGTCTAGTTCTGTGGCTAGATCCTCGACCTGCTCATCCTCGGTGCGTGCTTCGCCGCGCGTCTTGATTTTGTCCCTGGATTTCACACTGATTATGTCTGGCTTTTCATTCCCTGATGCAGGCAGCGGTAGAAAGACGTCCTCGCTCTCCGTGACCTCGGGCTTCTTCATGTCGGACAGGATTTGGTTGCGTTTAGCCTCGAGTCGTGCAGTGTATTGCGGGTCGCGCCAGGCAAGCAAGAACCGCATGTCCAGCTCAAAGTTCACAGTCAGGCGTGGATCGCGGTAAGACTGTCTATATGCCTCCGATACGGCCCTCCAATATTCCTGAGATGTGCTGTGTAGAGCTTCGAATTGATTCAGCCATTGACCATTCCGCGGGCCACTTGGTGGCGCCGTGTTCTGAAATTTTCGCAATGCCGCGCGGGCACCAAGCGAATCTGGTGATTTCTCCCTGTTGTTGGTTTTCCTAAGTTTCCAAAAGAGGCCACGCTCAGTCTGTACGCAGTCTTCGGCGGTGCGACTAGCGTACAATGGCATGTGAGTGCGAATCGTCAAAAGCAACTCAATCAGCGTCACAAAGTCCGAAACGATCTCGTAAAGAACGTCGTCCAACCTTCCACGTTCGGCAGAAGAGGAAGCTGAGAGGTGGTCGTCCAGCATATCCAGCAACATAGCATAGCGAAACCGTTCATTTTCATCGGGGGAACCCAGCAGGCACATAAGGATCCACCATAGTCTTTCTGTGCGGTATACCGACAGGTTTCCGGATCTACATGCAAATTCGGGGTTGAGTTTTGACAGGACTACCCACTTAGTCCTGTCATTAGCAGTTTGGTTAATACCCCCGTAACTGTACATGTGTCGAAAGCCGGACCTTTGGGAGATCATTATATGCAGATGTTGCAAGCCCTTGAAGATCATTAGGACCAACATCGCATCAATGGCGCCGAGTGCACGGTCGACTTCCAGTGGTAGTGGAGATCCCGGACTGATAGAGTCTCTGTATTGCTGATATATGTCCTTTAGAGCTTGGAAGTGGCGCCTGGCGATGTTCCAGAACCAGTGGACTTTGATATCATATTGTATCTGGGAATCTATAAACGCGACGATGGCCATTTTGTCGTTGCTATGATCCACGATCTGCGCTTGGCCAAGTTTGCGTAAATACCGCTTAAAATAAGCAGGTTCGGTCTGGAGTAGCCACAGGTGATCGCCAGTAGCGTTGGATCGTGCGTCAACGATGGCAAGTAGGTTTTCAGGGTCGACTCGAGGCGGTGCTGCGAAAGGGCAGTAAACAAAGCTAGACCACGTAGCCGATTCACCAGCTGTCTTGGGCCCTGCTGACAAGAGCTGGTGCCACTTGAGACTTGAAGGTGAGCCCTCCTCCGTTAATCCATCAAGCAGAAGCTCAACGACCTTCCGCAGAAATTTCATCAGCGCAGCCTAGGCTTCAATCACAAGTCTGCCGCGCGGGAACCTGAGTACATCAGCACAGTAAGCCGCTTCCCCTTCCTAAGACGTCCATTTCCCATAGTCTATGCCATGCATAATAACTGCATCCGCGTTGAAGCTCGCATCGAAGACACCTATTGCCCAAGCGGTTCTCAGCTGTTCGTTGTCGAAAGATGCCCAGTCCACTAGTGGGTTGATAGTCCTGGTATATATAAGGTTTAGAAGAACAATTAGAGTTCTAACAAGTGTATCGACGTCCAAATATGGAAGTAGATGGTATTTCCTGCATGTCCGATGCGTACTCATTAGTTATTCCTCAGCATCAGCCTAGGCTGCAAACCCCTTATATGCTGGGAGTTTCAGCTCCGCGATTTGCAGTAATGCTGCTCGCTTATGTTAAGTAAGTTTTCGCCATCAAGCCAAGATCCAATCGCCATGTTGCTCTGTTGTCTGTAAAAGATATTCCTGGCTCTTCTGGATATCGACAAAGTATCCAGACAGAACACTTTTCGCTTAAGCATCGGTGAGCACGTCCAAATAGATGAAATAATTGCCGCCTTGCTGAGTTATGGAGAAAAAGCTGTTCTGGCAGCGCGCACATTCGCATGGTGCTCGCTGTTTGGGTTTGTTGGTTGTCCGAATACCTCCTAATCTTGCAACCGTGTCTTCGACCGAGCCCGAGGATGTTGGGGAATGATTCGAGGCTTGCATTGCATAGACTTGTTGCGGCGGATAATAATAAGCAGAAGTAGCGAGTGAGGATGGTATGTTGAAAGTGAAGCTCGATAGTTGATACACAGAGCCCTGATGAACGATAGTCGTAGAATGTTGGCGGCTTGGTCAGTCTCCTCAAACTGTGATGGTCGAAATCTTGAGTCACCTAATAATTACCTGCCCGGGTAGGTGGAACCTCGACCTTGGAACTTGCCTTGAGGTAGTGGCTATGGTGGCAACAGCTCCCCACTCGCGTGCCACCTGCAGCTTCTCCGATTGGCAGCACCGACAAATTTGGCACGAGATCCGATGGCACATTATTAAAGAACACTGCAGTAGTAGCCTCGAAAGACGGAGCCTATGGCGGCTGCTTTCATATTGAAGGTGGCGCCCTGGTTGTGGTTTTTGGCGGCAGTGGTAAAGAGTAAACGAAAGGTTGTGAGGAGGATGAGCATATTTGTAGTTGTTTAACGGGCAGCTATTGGGGTATATGATTGACCTATTTAATGGTGCGCAGGAAGCACGCAGATGTAGAAGGTCTGCCGGCGTGCGAAAATGTCGGTGTATGCGGCTGAACAAGTAAACGAAGCTAGCAGCATAGTCCATCACACTCTGATTTCGGCAGCCTTGCGTAGGCGATTCATGACTGCCGCGGCAATGTCGTCGTCGATTTTGTCGTCGATGCCCTCCACGTAGATTACTTCGACGCCCTTCTTGTCAAGCTCTCGCAGAGCAGAGAAAAGACCTCTAGCCACTCCTTCGGTTTCCGCGCCGAGATCGATGTCCCAGATCTCAATGTCTCTGGACAGCAGTTTGTGTTGTTGCGCGTGCGGTATCTGATGCTGGATGACTGAGCGAAGGAGGTTCGATATCCGCGATGTAGATCCGTTAGATGCCGATGATGCGTTCGTCGACTGAGTAACGACATTGGCGTGTCCGTTCGTTTGTGAACTACCGGAATCTCCAAGCCCTAGTGCAGGCTTCCAACTTTTCGTGCGGATGAGTCCAATCGTCTTCTTTGTACAAACCTCATCCTCACTTGGCCTACCCGACCCAGCTTCGAACAGCACAACCTGTGCCTTCGGGCTGTAGTGCCTGTACTTCATTCCTGGGGCTCTTGGCTTGCTAGTGTCTCCCTCTTGCTTGTCTTTATATCCAATTGTCACAGTCTCCCATCCTGGACACCGTCTCAACTGTTCCACCGTGACCCCTCCTGGTCGGAGGACGGCGGGAGGACTCGACAGCCCATCAACGACCGTACTCTCCACTCCAACCTCGCACGGTCCCCCGTCTATAATTGTGTGAATCTTTCCTTGCAAATCGTCGAAGACATGCTCTGCAGCGGTCGGCGAGGGGCGTGTCGAAGCATTTGCAGACGGCGCAGCGAGTGGGCGTCCACAAAGCCGCAGAAGAGAGAGCGCAAGTATCGATCGTGGCATACGTGCTCCGAACGTCGAGAGGCCTGCGGTAACTTCGGGTGCTAGTATAGAGTTTGTAGGTGTCTGTAGAATGATAGTGAGTGGACCCGGCCAGAAGCGCTCAATCAAGGGTTTATAGATTGCGGGAATCGAGTCAGCTCCTGTATCTATTCCTTCAACCATTTCTTCAAGCTGTCCGGAAAGCAAGGCGCGTAATTGCGATAGCGAATGTATGTGTACAATCAGAGGATTGTCGGCCGGTCGTCCTTTGGCGGCGAATATCGACTTGACAGCTGAGCTGCGTGTCGCGTCTGCACCCAATCCATATACCGTCTCGGTCGGAAACGCTACGGGTACATCCGTTGTGACCAGCTCATTCGCAGCTCTCTTTAAGCTCTCATAGCCCTGTCCTCCGACATAATCGATCTCCCATTCGTCGAGGAGCTCGCTCTTCGCTTCCTTGAACGTGATATTTCCCAACTTTTGTGGATCGACTGCCAATATTTGGGTATCCATGATTGCGTGTGTACTCATATGAAAACAAGATACGCGGCTTGCGTGCTTAGTTGTAGATTTCGGCGACTGCGATGACGGCGGCTTCAGCGAGGGAAGACAAGATCGTGCAGGATGCGACGTGGCGGCTTGCACCAAAGGGCGGAAGCGAGGCTGGCTGAAGAAGTACTTTGAGGGTTGGACATTTGGTATGCGGGGCCGTGGTGTGGGCATAGAGATGACTGGTGTGAAGGCTATTTTTTTCATCGGAACGTTCGCTTGCGAAATTCCGATCCTTGCACGCGACGTCATATTCGAGATTGGACCCCCTCCAACATAGGCACACTTTTGGTCACATTCAACGGTCTCGATGGCTCTTCCCGCGAAAACTAATGAAGAAGTCCCGATAGGCCGATAGGATGAAAAGTATGAATATGAATTCAATCAGTCAGCTATCGTGAGAACAATAATACAAACGGCTGGAAACACCGTGCTACGCCGCCCAAACATCCAAATAGTGTAAGTCATGAAACATCTAAAGAGGGTATCCAGCCAACGCCGCCAGATGAGGCTGTCCCAAAGCCATGGCACCGAATCCACGCCTCAACCGTACTTTTTGAAGAACCTTTAAGCCGACACAGACACCTGTCGTGAGCTTTCCGGGGCGGCTCCAACTGGTGCATCGGCTTCTGCCTGCGCAGCTGTCTGGGTTTGAGTAGCCAATTCTCCACTGGCACCTGTCTCTGCCCATTCTCCCCAGAGACCTCGCTTAGCGCGAATGCGGATAGGGCCGCCCAGGTCATTTGTGGGTTGCTCAACTTTGATAGCATCCTTCGTTGCGAGGACGAGGACCTCGAAAAACATCTTGGTGGCGTCCTTGCGTGATGTTCGTGCCTCCGGGAGCATTTCTTGGAAAATGATGCTGCTCTGTTGTCGCTGTGTCTCGCTGTGTTCGGCTTCAGCTCCGAACCGATCTCGCAGCAAATGAACAGCATGCTTTGTCTCCAGTGACACAGGTCCACTCTCAGCAGGGTAGACTAGTGGCACTGTGGTGTCATCGAAATTGTCCACCATGGGGGATTCGGCAAAGTCCTCATCCTGCGCTTGTTGGATCGGATCATCGGGGAGCTGGACAATGTCGTCCAGGCCTCCAATAGACGTATTGTCACCACCAATTCCTCCCATGTCGCCCAGTGTTGGGTCATCGTGCTCGAACTCCAGCTGCGGGGTATTCTCTGCACCTGGAGCGGCCTCTTCGTCCTCAGTACCTAGATCCGCAACGCCACTATCGCGCTTTCGCTTCTGACTGGGACGGGAGACGACCTCTAGTGAGAGGATGCCTCGCAGCTCTGGCGCCCAGCCTTGACTGCGACCGTCTCCGAATATATTGGAAACGAACCCACCAGATCGTTGCATGTTGATCAGGGCCATCAGAAGTGGGTCGCGCGGTAGGAAGGAGGGGGCCTTGAGGATCTTGTCTCGGTTCTGTTGTTGGTCTCTGAGGGTGGCGGTCGAAAGCATAGTCTCAGCGTCCTGTCCAATAACCCTCCTCCGCTTCGCTCGCGCCTGGTGGACTGACTCCTCCTCTTCCTCTTCCTGCTCAGGCGCAAACATGGTGGTGTTTTCTTCGGCCACCTCCTGTGCAAGTCGTGTAGCTTCCTCTTCGCCAAGCTCACTCAGAGGAGATTCCTCACGAGCAAGATGGGCAGGAGCTTCGCCAGCGACTGATGGGTCAACTGCAATTTCCACATCTGGTATGTCTCCCATTGTGATGTCCATGTCATCGCCGAGGTTAAGATCCGGCGCAGGTGGCATTTCGGTCAGATCGTCGCCCAGATCCAAATTGAGGTCTTCCTCGATCAGGTCCTTGTCCAGTTCTGTACCATATTCCACGGACATGCGTCGCTCCAGAGGTGCATCACGGCCACGCTCGATGCTAGTGCCATCGTCGAATCCTGCGGTCGGCTCCAGGTCTTCGCCGAGGTCCAAGTTGAGATCATCTTCTTCCAGCTCCATAAGTTCCATACGCGGTTGCTCAATGCTACCAGAAAGGAATTGGCTGTTGTCCCAGTCTGGGACGGTTGTGTTTCCAAGGTCAAGATTGGCGCCTAAGCTTTGCGACAGGAACAGTTCGGGATCGGGCATTGGTGCCAACAAGTCGAGGTCAGTGATCATGTCTGGTAAAGTCAGACTTGTCGGGTTTGCAACGTGAGTCTGAGTGGGCAAGTCGATGTTTCCAGGACGGAAAGCCTAGAAGGCGTCAGCTGTGGTTATGGAGGGGACCTCAATATGCATACCATTTTGATCTTCCACAACGCGTCGTTGCAGTCATCGTGCAGGTAGTGCGCTTTTCTGTGGTAGATGCGCACAACACCAAGAAGCAACTGTCCATTCAGACGTAGGGCGAGAGGACCGCCGGCAGCCCCCTCTGGCCGCATGATGACTTCGATGTCCTCATCGATCTTGTCTTGAAGGACTTGGGCTTTGGTAAGTTTCTTGTGCTGATTGGCAGCAAGCCAGACGCGGGCGAGCTGGCCCGATTTGTATAGGAGATCCTCGGGAAGAAACATGGTTGTGGTTGATCGGAGATGTTGAGGTGTGGAGTCGACGTGGTGAGTCGCGTCGGGCGGCGTTGTTTATATCGGCGCGTCGGCGGCGATAGCACACGCGCAGGCAGAAATCACGCTCTGCCAAGTTCGACAATGGTGCTGGGACGTGCGCGCAGCCGGGTCAATGGCAGTGAATGACAAAAATATGTCGCGACGATGGTGTTGTGGATGCGCCGGGGTGAATGGTCCGGGAGAGGCTGGTGAACGAGGCTGGCTGGGTGCACGATCTTGGGTTCCCCGCTTAGTCATGCCCAGGTATGACAGGTATGGCACAATTCGCACAACTGGATACATGTACACGCACGAAGATTATTTACACGTTTATATGACATGCGCTTCGCTTTATTTGACATGCGCTTCGCTTTATTTGACATGCGCCAGCTGCTCCAGCCGGGCATTGTCCTGTGCTTGGTGAAGACGTCCAACAAGGTCTTGTCTCTGAACACCCTCAGAAGCCGTGCCCATGGAACTTCACCAGTACAGATGGTCCGAGTAAAGGCCTCGATCTTGATCGTCCAGCATGCACAGCCAAGCGAATGACATCAGTGCGGCAGCAGAAGCGCGCCATCACTTGACCCATCGTCCAGTGCCGGATATGGTACCTGCCAAGACATATGAACATGCCGTGAGACATAAAGCCCAATGCGGGTTGTGATGCACGAATGTGTTTTGTCTCGTACAGGCTGCAAACATCATGTCCGTGAGATTAGCACAGTAGCCTATGGAGAAGCCGGGAGTCTTGGAGACAGTCTGTGGTGACGATGAAACGGAATGATACCCCAGATCGCCGCCAGCTGGCCCCTGCTTGCAGAACACGGGTGCTTTGGCGTTTTACCTGATTGATCTTTGGTGGACATTCTGGTAGACAGACAACATCTCGAGAAGCCCATTGCCCGTCTTGCTCTGAACAAGTTGGATACGCCATTGACACTTGTCCTTAGCGTGACACAGCATCAATGCGATAATCGACATCTTTTCGTCTCCTCGACACCGCTTCACGACCCGACTGACCACGTTTGAGCGCGGCGCAATACTGGCCATCTGGCCATGCCAACATGTCAAGAGCCGCGACGCCCTCATTACCGCTGCCAGATGGCATGCCCGGATACTCAAAGTCTTCCCGCGCCGTGTCGCCGTCTCTGCAACCACCACGGCCCGCCCAGCGCTCTACACCTTCGGTATGCAAAGTACCCTTGCCCTCTACGCGACTGGGGCAACTATGCCTGTAAATTTGTGTTAACAAAGACATTCATAGTCAATAACCTCAGGCTACTCTCTCCTCTCGACGCAGGAGACTGCAGCAAAACTCCAGACGTCGGCAACCCACGGCCTTTCCGCATCAGATGCCTCGGCGCGCATACACATCCACGGC
>Ga0265780_10006338_pt1 | contig 14704 bp, 13 predicted proteins | sample P1T30metagenome_FD_192432 | JGI IMG/M metagenome (GOLD analysis project Ga0265780, IMG submission 192432) | Plant litter microbial communities from East Loma Ridge, Irvine, California - P1 T30 | ecosystem: Environmental > Terrestrial > Plant litter > Unclassified | place: USA: California... | reverse complement strand
CCCTCGCGCCGGGCACGCCGATCTGGCTGCTGCTGGGCGCCTACCTCTTCATCGTCATCGGCCAGGCCCTCATGTGGTCGCCCCTGTTCGCGGCATCCTTGGGCGTTTTGAGCCCGCACCTCCTTCCTCATGGCAGCGCCATCGTGAACACGCTCCAGCAACTTGTTGGGGCCGCGGGCATCGCCATCGCGTTCTCGGTCATGGGCACCGCCAGCGCAGGATACATCCAGGCCGGTCAACCTGTCGCACCGGCGCTGGCGCACGGCGCGCAATGGAGCTTCTTCGTCAACAGCTGCTTCGGACTGGCAGCTTTGGTGGCCGCGCTCTTCCTGCCTCGCAAGGTCGCTTCCGCAAGCGTTCCCGTAGCGACCCACTAACCCGACCCTCAGCTTCGCCGGACGGGCGATACCTTCTAAATAGTCCGGCACAAACAGCTCCGTCAGGCAGCGCGGAGCGGCCGCTGTTCGCCCACTGAGAACTGTCCGAGGGAAAAGTGGAAAGCACCACGTCGAAAACGGTCTGACGACCGAATGGCGGATACCGCAATTTTGGCGGTCGAGGTGGCGGCATTGTTAGGTTCAGAACGCCCATGGCATAGCGTGTGGCATGATGAAGACGTTGATGGTTGCCGGCCGGGATCGCGCTCGGTTGACGGAGATAGCGCAGATCGCGTCCCGGTTCGGACTAGGGCTGCTGCTGGCCCGGCTTGGCCTGTCCCCTGATGCGGCTAGCGAGGGCAATACCGGTGACGGGCCGAACCTGCCTGCGCGTACCCGGCTTGCCCTGGAGGCGCTCGGGCCGACGTTCGTGAAACTTGGTCAGATACTGGCGACGCGTGGCGATCTGCTGCCCTCACCATGGATCGCCGAACTGGAGAAGCTGCACAGCCAGGCACCAACCCTGGACTTCCAAATGCTGCGGCCGGCCGTGGAGCAGGCTCTGGGCCAACCGCCCGAGACAGCCTTTGCGTCGTTCGACCACCAGCCGCTCGCTGCTGCATCCATGGCGCAGGTTCACCGCGCAACGCTGCAGGACGGGCGGGAGGTCGTGCTGAAGATCCAGCGGCCCGACATCCGGCCGCGCATGGAAGCGGACCTGCGGCTGATCGCGCAGTTGGCCGGCATCGTGGAGCAGGCAAGCGCCGATGCCAGGCGGTTCGCCCCGACCGCGATGCTGCGTCAGCTAGCGGCCGCCGTGATCGAGGAACTCGACTTTACCAACGAGGGCCGCAATGCCGATCGCCTTCGCGCGGACTTCGCCGGTAACGATCGCGTCGTGGTGCCGGAGATACACTGGCAATGGTCCTCGCCGACTCTGCTGGTCATGGACTATGTGGCGGGCATCGCACCACGCAGCGGGGGCGAACTGCGCTCCGCGGGTATCGATCCGACGGTCATTGCCGCGCTCGGTGCCGACGTCGTGCTCGACATGGTAATGATGAACGGCCGTTTCCACGGCGATCCTCATCCCGGCAATCTGCTTTGCCTGCCCGGCAACCGCATCGCGCTGCTCGACCTGGGCATGATCGGTCACGTGTCGCCGCGCCGGAGGCAGGAGTTCATCAGCTTCATGCAATCGCTTGCTGGCAGCGACCCGGCCCAGCTTGCCGACGTGTTGCTCATCTGGTCGGGTGAGGGCGGCAGCACGCGAGAGGCAATCCGGGTCGCGGCGGACCGGTTGGTCGCGCGCCATGGTGGCGGACAACTTGTGCTGAGCGCGATGATCGCCGACTTTCTGCCGCTGATGCGGGAGGGAGGACTAGTCATGCCACCCGACCTCCTCCTGATCTTCAAGGCGCTGGTGACGATCGACGGCGTGCTTTCGGCGATCGAGCCCGGTTTTGATCTTTCCCGGGCAATGCGTGACGCCGCGCGCCGGATCACGGCGGCCCGCCTCTCGCCCGACCACTGGATGCCGATCATCCAGACATTCGCCTGGGAGCTCATGAAACTGGGCGACGACGGGCCACGCCTGCTGCGTGCCGTCCTGCGCAAGCTGGAAGCCGAGCCGACCGCCGTGGAAACCCCTGTTGATCCGACCATAGCCGGACGATGGATCGCCGCAGCCATCGTAATCGGCTGCGGCATGATCGCTACAGCGCTTGTGGCCCGGTGAAGTAAAGTGATGGCGACTTGTCGCGCATATCCACTTCTTTCCCGACACGGCCGTCTTCCCGATTGAGGTGCTTCACCGGGAACATGGTTGGCTTCCAGAAATCTGTAGCGCGGGACGATTGGAAACGGGAAAGTGGTGGCTTGCCGATCGGCGGTTGCGCTCGTTCAAAAGCACACTGTGGACCGTTCCCCGGTTTCATGGCGCAGATGCCCCGTACGGCCATAGGCCTGATCTGGATTTCGGGCGGTATAGGTCAGCTCCATTGAGCGGGAGCGCGTCGCACCGATCCATGACCAACAGCAGTTCCGATCCGCTGTCATGGTTCGGCCAGAATGGTATCGATGAAAGCGTGCGTTGTCGCGGAGACGGCGCACTTCAGGTGTGTTGCAGCGATCCGGATACGGAGGTCGCCCAACGCCATGGGCCGGAACACGACCGATTGATGGACGTGGTTGGCAAGACCGGCCGGCACCACCGCAACGCCTAGCCCGGCGCCAACCAGCGCCAGCAGCAGCGGCACGGTTGTTACCTGACGCATGCTGCTCGGCTCGATCCGCAATCTTGCCCGCAAGGCCGCGCCCATATCCCCATCGCTGCCGGAATAGACGATCAGGGCCTCGCCTGCGATCTGGCCAGGTGTGATGGTCTGCCGGGTCGCCAGCGGATGCTTCTCCGGCATGGCGAGCACGAACGGCCAAGTCTCGACGACATGATGCGCGCATTCCGCGTCCTGCATGCCCGACAGCAGGGGCGACAGGCCGACATCGATACGGCCCGTCCGGAGCGCGTCGTGCTGCGCGGCCGGGAACAACTCCTCGAAGGATAGCTCGACGTCCGGCGATCGCCGGTGAAAGGCGCCGACCAGCCGCGCCAGCAAGCCCGAATAAGCCGACGCGCCCGTATAGCCCAGCCGCAGCCTGCCAAGCTCCCCTCGCGCCGCTCTTCGCACCACCTCTATTCCGTGATCGGCTTGGGCGAGCGTCGCACGCGCTTCGGGCAGAAGGAGCGCTCCCGCCTCCGTCAAGGTCACCTTGTGCCGGCCCCGCTCGAACAGCCTGACCTCCAGCATTGCCTCCATGGTCTTGATCTGCGCGCTGAGGGCCGGTTGCACGATGTGCAGCCGCGTTGCCGCGCGCGCGAAGTGCAGCTCTTCGGCAAGACAGACAAAGGATCGGAGGTGACGGAGCTCGATACCGATCATGTTATTTGATCACAGGCTTTTCCCAATACGATTGGCGTGATCGCATGCGGGCCCTTAGATTCTACCCATGGCCGTGATCAAGTCCCAAACGCCGACCGATCGAGGCGATCTCGGCGCTAACGTACCAGCAAGCTTTCCGCCGCTGCCGCGCGGGCGCATGCGGTTCGTGTTACCGCTGCTGCTGATTGCGCCGATGCCGCTGTTGAGCATGGCCGCGACCGGCTGGCAGCACCTGCTGCACGGGCGCGAGGAACGCGCGATCATGGACATGACTGGCCAGGTGCCGGTCGGCGGCAGTGCTCGCTGGTCGGCCGAACCGCTGTTTCCCTGGATTGAGCGGTTGGGCGGCATCGTGGCGGTGGAACGGCAGGAAGGATCGGCAGATCTGGTCTGCCGTATCGTGACCTACTCCATAGAGACAGACGCGCGAGCAATCTTTCGGGCTACCTTGTGCCAGGCGAACGCACGAGGCCCATGGGCGCCGGTTCAGGACGCCGCGTCGCGCTGGGGCAGGTGAGCAACCCTTCGCTTTTCGAGCAAGCAGGAACCGATATCATGACGATGGACGAACTTCCGCCCGCGGTGCGCGACTGGATCGCGCTGACGGGCAAGCGCGGCGTGGAAGTGGATGCGGCGCGTCGGGCGCTACTTGCGGACGATGCCACCCTCAGCTTCGCGGGGCAGGAGACCGAGGGTGCCGACGCGATCGTCGCACAGCAGGCTCGGATGGGCGGCCCGGACATGCCGACACCCGACTGGAGCGTCATGTCCGGCGCGACGGCGACACAGGTGACAATGCACGGGCGGTTCGGCGGAGACGGGCGCGCCGGCCCCAATGGGCTATCGGCGCTCGACCTGACGTTCACGCTTGGGAACGACGGACGCATTCAGCGCCTGGCGCCGCTGCCGCACCACCCTGAACCGAATGACCTCCAGCCAGCGCTGGCGATCGGCGCGCTCGCGCCGGCCTTCATGCTGCCCGACACCGACAAGACAAGCGTTTCGCTCCATGAGCAAGGAACCGTCACCTTGGTGGTTTGGACGTGCAATCACTGCCCCTGGGCGCTCGCCTGGCACGATCGATTGCAACAGGTGGCGCGCGACTATGCCGGCCGGGTTCGGATGGTGCAGGTCAACGCCAACGACCCTGCCGTCTCGCCGCACGACCGCGCCGAGCGAAGCCGCGAGCGCGTCGAGGCGGGAGAGTTCGCGAGCGCCTACCTCATCGACGCCGGGCAGCGGGCGGCCCGCGCCTGGGGCGCGCGCCACACACCCGATGCTTTCGTGCTCGATGGCGAGGGGCGAATTATCTACCATGGCGCTCCGGATGCCGACCATCGCGACCCGGCGCTGAATGCCCGGTGGTTGCGAGACGCGCTCGACGCCGCGCTTGCCGGTCGAAACGCCGATCCTGCGGTGACGAAGCCGGTCGGCTGCACGATCAAGTGGACCTTGGCTCGGCCTGCTGCGGCAGCGGCTGACAAGGCCACACTGCCAGAGAGCGCGACCGGCGGCAGCGGCCGCATCGAGCTGCTGTATTGGGCCGATTGCCCGTCCCATTCACAGGCACTCGATCTGCTGCGCCGCGTAATGCCCGATTACGGCGTTGATCCACATTCGGTGGTCCTGCGTGAAGTGATGTCGCAGGACGACGCCGTGGTGCAAGGGTTCATCGGCTCGCCCACCATCCGGATCGACGGTGCGGACATAGTCTCGACCGAAGGGGAAGCGCCGGCGCTCACCTGCCGCGTCTACCGTCATCGGAACGGCCGCTACGATCCTTTGCCGGAAGAACAGGATCTACGGGAAGCGCTTCGCCGCTTTGCCTGTGCCGCTTGAGGACTATGTCACCGACTTATCAGCCCGCAACCAGATGCGGGTTGAGGCGAGTTGGATCGAGGCGAGGTAGTTGGCGGCGTGCTTCTCGTATCGGATCGCGACGGCTCTACCGCGCCTCGCGCGATCAGGTCATCGCCGAGGATGCCGCCGAGTTCGGACAGCCGGTCCGCTTTGTCGAAGGGTCCGGGAGCAGGGTGCGGGTTAAGCCCGACGCATTGTCGCGTTGGCTCAACAACCTCATCGGCAACGAAGTGAAATATGGCGGAGGTGCGGAGTTGCGGAAGTGCGATCCAAGGCAGAGGGGCGGCGCGTCGTCATCTCGGTACGCGATCATGGTCCAGGCATGACGGATGAGATCATGGCGCGAGCCTTCAAACCCGTCGTGAGAGGGGATGTCGGTCGCTCGGACCAGGGCGGAACCAGCATCGGTCTCGCCATCGCAAAGGCGCAGGCCGCAGCGAGCAAAGGTGTGTCGACCTTGCAGAACCACCCGGCGGGCGGCCTCGTCGCCTCGCTGACGTTCGAGATGGTCGGATGAGGCGCTTCGAGGCCTCCCTGCTCTCAGGCGTCGTTGCGATCTGCGCGGCAGCGGCGGCTGTCCTGCTGTACGCCTTGTGGTCGCTCGGTAGCGCGGAGGACAACCAGCGCGATCTGGCAGCCAGGTTCACAGGCGTAGTCGCTCTGGCGCAGGACGTCCGGAATATTCAGGCTCAAAGGAATGGGGCATTTCCTCTCTTCCTCATCACGGCAGACCCCGTGGTCCTGCAAGAGATTACAACTCTGGACCGCAAGTTCGATCGGGCCATCGCCGCGTTGCGCCGAAGCACGCGGGACCGGCTGGCGCTGGCTTCGATCGCCAATATCGAAGCCGGGCGCCGCCAGCTGTTGACAATCGAACGCCCAGGGATCGCCAGACGGATGAAAGGGGAGGCCGCGCTTGATATCGACAGCTATTTTCGCATCAACGCTCGGCCAATAGTGGCGAGGATCGATTCAGAAATCGCCCGCTTCGTTGATCTCCAAACCGCAACGTACCAAAGCCGGATGTCGGCCGACCGAAACTCAATCCGGTTTGCGCTTCGTACACTCGGAGTGGCAGCCGCTCTCTCACTGGTGTTCTGCGCCGGCATCGTCGGACTGATCCTGCGCCTGCTGCTTTCTAAACGAACGGAAGACGCGTTGATCGCCCGCCTTGCGAGCCAGGAGAAAGCAATCTCGCTCGCGCGCAAGGAAGCTGTCGAAACGGTCGCGCACGATCTTCGCAATCCCTTGGCGGCGATCACTATGATTGCCGAGCGGCTGCGGGCTCGAGGCGCCGCGCCGGCCGATGCTCGTAGCCTGCATATGCTCGAAGGCCTTCAAAACTCGGCCGCCACGATGAATTTGCTGATCGCCAACATTCTCGATCACGCGAAGATCGGCGTTGGGCCGTTGGCTCTGGAGCTTGCCCCCTGCAGCCTTCACGCAGTGGCCGTCGCGCTCCTTTCACGCTTTTACCTTCTGGCCGAAGCCCGGGACATCTCGATCTGCAACAACGTGCCACCCGATCTTCCCTCGATCGACGTCGATCGTATGAGGATCGAGCAGGTCATCTCCAACCTCGTGGGGAATGCGATCAAGTTCACGCCACGAGGAGGGTCAATCGAGCTCGACGCCGCGATCGAAGACAAGGGAATAAGCATCCAAGTCGTCGACACCGGCCGCGGCATGGACGAGGCTCAAATTCAGCGCGTCTTTGATCGCCATTGGCAGGCTGCCGAGACTGCTTCGGCAGGATCAGGGCTGGGACTCGCCATCTCGAAGGCCATCGTCGAGGCGCACGGTGGTTCGATCACCGCGCACAGCAACGTCGGCAAAGGGACGTGCTTCAGCTTCTTTCTGCCCCTTCATCAACGGCAAGAAATTACCACGACGTAAATCCCCAAGCGAGAGACGAGAACCGAATAAAGTCTATAGATCAATCTTTAGACACGTTCATCACTGTTACCCTAATGAGGTGATGTGAAATGAAGACGTTTTCCAAGTCCGGTCGCGCGATTGGACCGCCTTGATCTTGGCGATCTGGCTGTTTTCGGTGTTCTGGATGATGTCGCCGACCGCGCCGACGATCTCCTCAATTATCGCTGGCGAGATGTTGATGCCGGTACGGGCGTCGTTGAGCCGCGTCTCGAACGCGGTCGATCGGACAACGGCGATGACGATGTAGGGCTGGTTGTCGCCGCCGAAGAACGCGGGCTGGCCGAGCAGGTTGGTGAGATCGCGCGGATTGCCGACGATGCGATCGCCAGCGGCGAACAGCAGGCTGTGGTTCTTGAAGGACCGGGTGCGCGCTACCTTGGTCAGCGAGTAGTCGATCCTCTCCGCCTTACCGTCGATGTGGACATCGAAGGAGCCCGACTCCGACTGGACGAAGACGTTCTTGAAGTGAGCGGTGATGCTGCTGGGCTCGGCGTCGTCGAATCGGATCGTGATCTCGGGCAGCCAGCGGTAGAGGAAATGCGGCAGGAAGTGGCTGCCGATGTGGTCGGCGATATCACTCTCGTCGAGAGTGGCGATGAGCTCGTGCCATTCGGGACGGGGCTCACGCGAAGGCCAAGATGCGCGAAGTCCGGCTCGCCATCATGGTAGATAAGCTCGTCCTTCTGGTGGATGTCGAAACGGAAGGTGCGCTTGTCGGGCGCGGGCAGCGCCTCGAACCGGCTCGAGTAGAGAATGCGGTTGAACACCTTGAAGGCGATGAAGCGGCCGAAGCCGCGCCCGTTCTGCTGAAGCTTGTGACCTGAAAACGGGGTCTTGAACGAGCGGTAGTTCCCGTCGTCGAGGCCGATGCCGTTGTCGGTGATCGAGATCATCAGGTGCCGGGGATCGTTGATGCTCGACATGGCGATCTCGATCGTGCCCTGCTTGCGGGCGTCATCGCCGAAGCGCGCCTCGATCCCGTGCATGGCGTTCGACACCGCCTCGAGCGTCGGCAGCAGAAAGCCGTGGAGATCCTTGCTGACGTGGGTCCGCTGAAGCACCGCCACCATGTCGGGTTTGACGAGCGTGTCGGTCTCAGCGGTCACAGTGTCGATCCTCCCCGGCACGGCTTAGGCGAACCGGTGCAGGTGTGACAATCGATCGTGTCGATCGCTCGCTACCGTGCGTCACGCGGCGGGCAGCTAACGGGACGTGCAGCCTATGCCGCTCGGTTTACCGAAGGCCAGCTGTAATACCCGGCTGGAGGAAGGTACCGGCGGCGGGCAACGTTGATCGGCCGCCCCGGACTTTGCTATTGTCAGGCGCCCGACGCGCGTCGTGCCTCTTCCACGTCTTAAGAGAGCGCGGGTGATGAATTTCGATGAATTTCGTTCTCTTGCACGCCAGGCCGAGGAGCTCGCGCGTCCGTCGTTGCTGCTGCGCGAGCAGCTCGGCTTGACCGAGTCAACGGTCGCGAGGCAGCTTCGGGAGGCGCAGGAGCGCGCGACGTTGGCAAGCCAATTCCTGACGGGGATAGGCGGGCCTGAAGGTATTCGTGCGCTGAGCGCCGGTGTGGAGGAGTGGCACCGGCAGGAGAAGCTGCGCGAGCTGATCGAGGGCCCGACGTCATCGCTCGCCCGGGCGGCGCAGGGCTATCTCGCCAGCCCGACGATGCGCGCCGCCATGGGCTATATGGACAGCCCGTCGGTTAGGACGGCGCGAGACTATCTCGACAGCGACACGATGCGGGCAGCGCGTGGGCTGATCGAGAGTCCGACCATGATGTTCGCGCGCGAGGCCGCCGAGCGGGCGAGCGCCTTGGCAATGCCGACGGCGCTGGCGCAGTATCGAGTAACGGCAACGTCGCTTACCGAGCGTATGAGTCTGCTCGAGCCAGACCGCATGATGCGCGATGGCGTCGCGCTCGAGGCCTTCGCCCGAGGCGCCGCGATGTCTGATGCGCTCGCGCTGGCGACCAGGGTGGATCGCGGCATCCTTGACGCGGCGCGCGTCTATGCAGCAACGACCATGCCCGACCTCGGCTCGCTGGCAGCGCATCGGTCCCTTCTCGATGCGTCCGGCTTGTGGTTGCCGAGGTTCCCGCGCGTCCGTCTCCTCACAGCAGCCGAGAAGCGGCGGCGCTTTCGGGCGCGCCTCCAGCGCAATGCCGAGCCCCCGCATGTGACGCGGGCCAAGTCGCTCGTGCACGAATATGAACGGGTGCTCCGCGAGATCATCGACGCCGCGATGGCAGCAACCTACGGCGAGGACTGGTGGCAGGAACGCCTGCCGAAGTGCGGATGCAATACGCTGTTGGGTCGGGCCGCGGCGCGCGGGGGTGACCCCCTCGATCATGCCGATTACGCGCACTATCGGATGATCATGAGCGATCCGCAGCATCATGCGGACGTATTCTCGGTCGCTTTCGACGACTCGGCAGCGCTAGCGCAGCTGATCGACGATGCGGGTCGTCTGCGGGCGCGATCGCATCACGCCGGCACGTTCACACCCGAGGACTTGCGCGATCTGCGGGTGGTTTGGCGAACCATCGAGGCTGGCTTACTCGCGCTGACAGCGGACTTCGACGTCGACTTGCTCGCCTGACAGAGGATCGTCTCCGGGAAAGCCGAAGTGTCCTCGGGAAGGAGGAGGCCCCGAAGATCTCCTCCGCCACGAACATGAATGAACGGCGACAGTTGGAAAGGCGAAATTAGGTCGCGAATGTCCGGTTCTGGGTCGTTCCGCAAACACCTCGCGACGTCTCCGGGCTCGCGGCGTGTCTGTCTATTGCACCTGGCGGGGGGAGCGAGTAGCAACGAATGCTCGGAAAGGCTCAATACAAACGCCCCACCAAGCAAGCATCCGATTAGTGTGAAACGATAAGCTGGTTGTAACGGGCCATGATCGTCGCTGCGGCTTCACCATTTTCCAGCAACACCGCGATCAATAATTGAGCATCGGCGGTCAAGTAAGGCTCGTAAAGACTACGTATTTGCGCAAGCCCCCACGCCATATGTTCCTGGCGAATACGCGAGACACCGCGGTGCAACGTCAAATAGTTCATCCAGTAGCTTCCGACGATCCAAACATTGGTAAGCAGGTGATCCCGTTGTATATCGGTCAGGCTGAGCATGTTCTCATTTCGAAGCGCGTCCACTCTCCGCTGCATCGTTCTATGCGTCCTGGTGCTGAGCCTTCGTAAGGGCAAACGCAGGGCAGGCGCGGCGAAGCTCAAGCCATCGATGTCGCGAAACAGAAAGCGATAAGACCAGTTCATAGCGAACCACTGGGCCAGCAGATCGGCGTAAGCCGCTAACCCCTCATGAGCTGCTGTCTCATCGCCAAGCAAGACCGTCGCGCGCGCGTCGACGCGGTCGAACAATGCGAGAGCGATCGCTTCCTTGGTCTTGAAATAATAATAGAGATTGCCCTCGTTAATCCCGACAGCGTCGGCGATAGATCGCGTCGCCACTTGCGCGAAGCCGCGCTCGTTGAAGAGCGAACATGCCATATCGAGAATGCGGTCGCGGGTTTGCGCACCGGTTGCTTTTCGCGGCGCCCTACCCATCGTCTTGCGCTTTTAAGGTGTTCACCTTACATCCTTTCTAAGGCAATCACCTTAGCTGAAGGGTCGCGGCATGAAAAGGATTGAAAGTGTTAGCATGGATGGCGGCACGGCGACGCCCATAGGCTTTGTCGGAGGCGTAAAGCGTCATGTCACTGTCGTGCGAGCATTGCTCGACAACCCGCTCGACATCATTCCGCCCGAAGCCTTCTCGGAGTCGATTGTACAAACCTCGGCATTCGGGCGAAAAGTGATTTACGTCATGGCGCCTGAACTGGTGCAGCAGGCGCTGAGCACGGGCGTTGCCCATCTGGAGAAGGGCGATAGCGTTCGCCGCCCCCTCAAGGCGGCGCTCGGCGATGGATTGCTGACCGCCGAGGCGGAGGATTGGCGGTGGCAGCGGGCCGCGATCGCGCCGATCTTCAGGGCATTGACCCTCGACCGGTTTCTTCCGGCGATGATCGCCCAGGCTGAAGCTGCCCGCGATCGCATGCTTGCCCATGCTCCCGGCGACGTCGTCGCCAACCATGAAATGATGCGTCTGACGTTCGACATCATCGTTGAGACAATGTTGTCCGGATCGGATGGCTTCGATGTGACCGAAGTCGAAGCCGGTGTTTCCGAATATGTCCGGCTAGCGCGGTGGAGCAGCTTGACAGTTGCGCTCGGCATTCCGGAATGGGCACCGTATCCGGGCAAGCAACGGTCGGTGGAGTTGGCGGCGGTTCTCCGTCGCAGCGTGTTGGCGCGGGTGGCGGATCGTCGGATAGCGGCGACGTCGCGGGGTGACTTGATCGATCTGCTCATTCAAGCGTCTGACCCCCAGACCGGCCGCCACATGACGGACGAAGAAATCGCGGACAACCTGTTGACATTCCTTACGGCCGGCCACGAGACGACAGCGTTGGGGCTCGCCTGGACCCTCGACCTACTCGGCCGCCACCCGGAGATCGCCGCACGCGTTCGGGCGGAAATCGATGAGGTGACACAAGGTGGCCCGGTCCAGCCTGCGCACATTGCGTCCCTTACCTACACGCGCCAGACGTTTCAGGAGGCAATCCGGCTCTACCCGCCAGCTGCCATCATCCCTCGTCGGGTTGCCGAGCCGATCGAGATCGGCGGTGACGTCATAGAAGCCGATGCGACCCTGATTTTCCCCGTGTATGCGATCCACCGTCACCAGTCGCTGTGGGACGCGCCGCATGTCTTCAATCCGGACCACTTTGCGCCGGATGCGGTCGCCAGCCGTCACCGTTACGCATTCATGCCATTCGGTGCCGGGCCGCGCATCTGCATCGGTTCCGGGTTCGCGATGATGGAAGCGGTCGCGATCCTCGCTGTATTGCTTCAACAGCTCCAGCTCACGCCCAGCGCCGCCAAGCCGCCCGAACCGCGCCTTGATGTGACCTTGCGGCCCTCCCAGCCCCTTGTCATGCAGGTGCGTCGTCGATCCTGAGCGCATGGTGGGGGGGCGAACAACTACAATCGCAGCCATGAGGCCACATGATAAGAACCTTACGCATCGCCGGCCGGGATCGGAAACGACTTGAGGAAGTGATCGGCGTCGCCTCTCGTTTTGGGCTGGGAATTGTTCTGGATCGATTGGGGCTGGGCCCTGTGCCCAGCATCGACGACGGGGAGCGCCAAACGTTGGATCTTCCGAGACGAGTGCGGCTGGCGCTGGAGCAGCTTGGGCCAACCTACGTAAAGCTCGGTCAGATCCTGGCGACGCGCGGCGATCTTCTGCTCCCGGAATGGATTGCCGAGCTCGAGTTGCTGCACAGCCGCGCGCCGGTGCTGCCGTTCGCGGAGCTACGCCCGTTCGTAGAAGACGCGCTCGGCCAGCCGCCCGAAACCGCGTTCGCGCACTTCGACGCCGCAGCGCTCGCCGCGGCGTCGATGGCGCAGGTCCATCGCGCCACGCTCCACGACGGTCGCCAAGTCGTTCTGAAGATCCGCCGCCCCGGCATTCGGCCGACCGTGGAAGCCGATCTGCGCCTCATCGCGCATATTGCCACGCTAATTGAACGGGGAAGCGCCGAGGCGCGGCGTTTTAACCCCAGCGCGATGATGCGCCAGCTTGCCGAGGCGATGCTGGAAGAGCTGGATTTCACCACCGAAGGCCGGAACGCGGAGCGGCTGCGCGTGGATTTCGCGAACGATGCGCGGGTCGTCGTACCCGCGATCCACTGGGAATGGACGTCCGAGACGCTGCTCGTCATGGATTTCATCCAGGGTACGCCGCCAAGGGACGCTACGACGCTTCGGGCCGCCGGGATCGATCCCGCGAAGATCGCTGCGACCGGCGCCGACATCGTCTTGGACATGGTGCTGGTGAACGGTCGGTTCCACGGCGACCCACACCCCGGCAACCTCCTGTGCTTGCCCGGCGACCGGATCGCACTGCTCGACCTCGGCATGGTGGGGAACGTCTCCCCACGTCGGCGCGAAGAGTTCATCAGCTTCGTTCAGGCGCTCCGCCAGGGCGATCCCGCACAGCTTGCCGACGTACTGATCCGGTGGTCGGTCGACAGCCCTGTTCCGGCAGATCGCGTACTTTCCGCCGCCGAGCGGCTGATCGCACGCCATGGCAGCGGACGACTTGTCCTGCGTGAGGTGGTCACGGATTTCCTTGTGCTAATGCGTGACGAAGGGATGACGCTGCCCCCCGATCTGTTGCTGATCTTCAAAGCGCTCGTGACGATCGACGGGGTTCTTTCCGGCATAGAGCCAGACTTCGATCTTTCTGCGGCGATGCGCCGATCATCGTCGCGTATTTTCCGGGCACGGTTGGCACCCGAGCATTGGACCCCGGTCCTCCAGGCTGTTGCATGGGAGCTGGCAAAGATTGGCGACGACGCGCCGCGCCTCATCAGGGCACTGACCCGCCGGTTGGAAAACGATCAGCCAACGCAGAGTGAGCGGCTGGCAACTCTGCCGCCATGGTCGCCAGGAAGCTGGCTTGCCGCTGCTGTATTTGGAGGGGCTGCGATGATCACAGCTGCACTGATGTTGCGCTGACAAGGCTTTCAGACCGGCAGCGGCCTCTGCCAGCACGACGAGCCATAGAAATCCTCAGTGATGCTTGCCCTGTCGCCACATAGCTACCGTCCGAGTTCGTACTACTTGCTCCCCGTACAGGGGCTCGTTCAAACACTCGCCGCGCCAGCGATCATAGAACGATTCCACAAAGCCATTCTGCTGCAATCCGCTGACACCGACTGCAAAGAAACCACGGTAGCAGTTATATGCTAGCAGGTGTCACAACGGTTTTGACACCTTGGCGACCGCCCTCTCAGCCGCCCCACTCAGGCCACGCAGGGCTGTCCGCTGCCACGAAATGCCGTCTGGCGAGCAGATTCGCGGTCCGAAAGGTGGCTGAGATCTGGATATGAACCAATGGCCGGAGTTGGGAACGCGGTTGGGCGTCCTGAACGGCAACTTGTGGGTCGTTGCACCTAAAGGGCAGGGAAGGGCAGCTATCCTATGGTCGCCGACCGAGACTGGACCTTCCGCAGTCGCTCAGCAGCGGCCGTTCAGGCTGTCTGAGCACGATCTGAAACGGGTATCCGAGGCGCACGCACGGTTCCCGCTTCTTCATCTTTGACGGCCAGTTTGGGAACACTAATCGGGAACGGTCTTGGGAAGTAAGCTTCCCCGGCAGCGAAGACAGCACCGTCACACCCCGGTTCGGCCATACGCGCTATGCGCTTCTACGCAGCGCTTCGTTCTTTGTTGTTGCCCCCTAAAGGCCTGACGGGACCTCGCGGGTTTTCGCGATGAACTCGCGGGGGGAACGATAGCCCAAAGCACGGTGGGGATGCACCTCGTTATAATGGTCGATCCAGCCTGGCAGCTGGTCGATTACGGTGCGAGCATCCGGCCTCGGGCTCACCCGCACATAGTCGCGTTTAAGGGTGCGAACGAATGCCTCTGCCATGCCGTTCGATTGTGGGCTGCTGACCGGGGTCGTAAGCGGCACCAAGCCGATGTTGCGAGCGAAGCTGCGGGTGTCGCGCGCGGTG
>Ga0265780_10006337_pt1 | contig 14705 bp, 6 predicted proteins | sample P1T30metagenome_FD_192432 | JGI IMG/M metagenome (GOLD analysis project Ga0265780, IMG submission 192432) | Plant litter microbial communities from East Loma Ridge, Irvine, California - P1 T30 | ecosystem: Environmental > Terrestrial > Plant litter > Unclassified | place: USA: California... | reverse complement strand
CGCACAAACAACGGCCCCGAGCTTCTTGCGAAACTCGGGGCCGTTATCAGTTTTAAGCGAAGGTATTAGCGACCGTAGCGGCTGGGGCCACGGTCGTCGTGGCGGTCGTTGCGATGCTGGGCTTCCCAGCGGGCGCGCTCGGCAGCTTTTTTCTGGTCTTCGCGACGCTGAGCTTCGAGGCGGGCGCGTTCCTGGGCCATTTTACGTTCGTTTTCGAGGCGGATTTTGCGTTGAGCTTCTTCGTAGCGAGCCCGTTCAAGAGCGGCACGGCGCTCGTTTTCGCGCTGGGCTTTTTCGTAGCGGGCCCGTTCGATGGGCGACAGGCGGCGGGGGTCATCGTGGGCGGCAGCAGAGGCGGCCAAAGCAGTGGTGGAAGCAAACAGACCGAAGGCAGCGATGAGCGAAAGCAAGGAGGTTTTCATGGCAAAAGCGGTTTTGAGGGGTTGAGAAAAGCTGCAGCGGAACGAGTTTTCTGGTGGCGCTGAGCCGGGAGTTTTTATTGACGCGTCTGCCCTTCCAAATACAAGCGCTGTGCCACTCGCCAATTTCCACTTTTAGCCTGTTTAGCACAACTACTTAATAAGAAAACACTTGTCGTTTTTCTCGCACTCAAATCATCGATTAGCAGCCGAAGTGTGCCGACGTAAGCCAGCGGCTACTTCGGACCGGCGGTGCTCATTCAGCTGCTGGCTTATCAGAAGTTGGCCTCACATACCGGCTTCGTGCAGCGATGCATCGGTGTGCAATTGGCCAGCAGGCCGCATCGGGAGAGAAACTTTCTCACCAGCCCGCCTATGCGCCCTCTGCTACTCCTCGCGGTTTTCCTGCTCTTGCTCCATCCTGCCCACGCCCAGCAGCGCCTAGCCAAGGCCCGGCAGCAGAGCTACCTCACCAAAGTATTCCGGCTGACCGACGAGCAAACACGCATCCTCTACGAGCACGGGCTGAATGCAGCCCGGCCCGAGTTTTTCACGCAGGAAGTCGATTCTTTCCCCACAGCCCAGCCCGTGCGCCGCGCCCTGCCGCTGGGCTACTACCTGGTGGCCCACACCGAAGGCCCGCGCCTGGTGTACGAGCTGCGCGCGGAAACCGACCGGGAGGTGCTGGTGGTCGATAACCAGGTCGATTTGACGCTGGTGGTGCGCGACTCCCTGGGCCGGCTGCTGACCGATGCGCAGGTGGCGCTGGCGGGTCGGCCGCTGGCCTTCGATGCCGCCACGCAGAGCTTCCGGCAGGCCCAGGGCGGCCGGGCCGGGCTGCTGGCCGTCACGCAGGCAGGCCGCACCACCTTCCACCCCCTGGACCAAACCTTCCCCACCGTGTCGCGCCAGCGCTACCGGCCCCGGGGGCCATGGCTGCGGCGGGCCGGCGGGCGCCTGCTCTACGGCGCGCCGCTGGGCTACCTCACCCGGCCCATGTGGAAGCTGGTGCGGGATATCAAACACGCCAGAGACGTCTCGACAGGCCTGGTGGGCCTGCTGCGCTCGGCCTTCAACGAAGACGTGCGCGACGAGCGCCAGGACCGCCGCGAACAACAGCACGAAGGTCGGGAAGAAGCTGCCCGCTGGGTCAGCTACGTGGCCACCAGCCAGCCGCGCTACCGCCCTACCGGCGACACCCTGCTACTGAAAGCGCGGGTGCTGCGCCAGAAAGACGGCCGGCTCTACCGCCGGCCGCTCACCCTGTGGGTAGGTGGCAACCTCTACGGCAGCGACGGCGGCAAGCGCATTGCCAGCCTGCGCCCCACCCGGCCCGGCAGCTACCAATACGCCCTGCCCCTGACCGATACGCTGGGCCTGCGCCCCGATGCTTACGTGGGCTTTCGGCTGAAAGACCGGCACGACAACGTGCTGGCCAGCGGTCAGTTTAAGCTGGAAGACTACGAGCTCAAGAACAGCCACTACACGCTGCGGGTGGCCGAAAAAACTCACCGCCAGAGCAAGCCGCAGGCCGTGTTCGTGCGCGGCACCGATGCCAACGACCTCAACCTGCTCGATGCCCGGCTGCAGCTTAGCATTACGCCAAGTGGCGCGCCGGGGCCGCTGCCCCACCGCCAGCTGTTCATCCCCGATACGCTTTGGGCCAAAAGCCAGCCGCTCGACGCCTTGGGCGAAACCCGCCTCAATGTGCCCGAAACGGCCCTGCCAGACGTGGATTTTCGCTACAACGTGCAAGCCACCCTGCTAACCTCCGACAACGAGCGCCGCACCGAAAGCACCACCGTGGACTTCCGCCGCGACCCCGGCGAGCTGCACCTGGAGCTGCGCGGCGACTCGGTGTACCTGACGTATCTGCACCTCGGCCAGACGCGGGCGCACGCGGCCACGCTCAAGGTTTCCACGGCGAGCGAGCTGGGCAGCGGCTGGCTGTTTCGGGGGCCGGTGCAACTGCCGTGCGCGGTGCGGGTTGATGCCCAGGCCGATGGGTATTCGCTAGCCGACGGGCAGGGCCGCCAAGTGGGCCTCAAGCTCGATGAGCAAAACGCCGGCCTGGCCCTGCTTTCCGACCGTCCTGCCGACTCGCTGGTGATGGCCGTGGCCAACCCGCGCCGGCTGGCTTTCTGGTACTACATCTACCAGGGCAACCGGCTGCGCTACCGCGGCTATGGCCCCAATTTGCGGCTGGCCGTGCCCCACGCCGGCACCGAGCCCTGGTTTGCCTCGCTGCACTACTGGTGGGGCGGGGAGCTGCGCTCGGCCGAGTACACCATGGCCTTGCCCGCGCCGCAACTGGTTATCAATACCGAGCAGCCGGAAGTGGCATATCCCGGCCAGAAAATCAGCCTGCGCTTCGCCGTGACCGATGAGCGGGGCCGCCCCGTGCCCAACGCCGACCTCACGAGCTACGCCTATACCAGCAAGTTTGGCCAGGCGGAGGCGCCGAAGCTGCCGGTGCTGCGCACGGCCCAGCCGGTGGTGGGGCGGCAGTCGCTGCGGCGCTTTCAGCTGTCCGGGAACTTTGACTGCGGCCCTGTCAGCAAGCCCTTACCCTGGGCTCGTTGGCGGCACGTGCTGGGCCTCGATTCCCTCAAGTTTTATCAGTTCCTGTACCCGGAAACCGGCTTTTTTCACGAATACCAGCCCGCTCCGGGCGGACTCACGCAGGTAGCGGTTTTCTTGGTCGACTCGGGCCGGGTACAGCCGCCAGTGGCAGTATACGTCGACGGCCAGCCCGGCTACATCCACAACGTCAATCAGAATGCCCCCTACACCGTGGTGGCCGACAGCGGCCATCATACCTTGAGCGTGCGCACGGCCACGCGTTTCGTCACGCTGCGCGATGTGTACCTGCGCCCGCTGCACAAGCTCACGCTCAGCATCGACATCAACCAGCGTTGCGCGGAGCTAAGCGTGGAAAAGCGCGAACCGCAGCTCAGCCCCGACGAGCTACTGGGCTTGCAACGCTCGCTGGTAGTAGTGGAAAACACGCCCTTGCTGAATGCGACGCTGCGCCAGGGCCGGGTACTGCGGCCCTTCACCCGGAGCAATTACCGCTACGCCAACGGCCAGGTGAGCGGGCCCTTCCGGCCCGACTCGGTGCTGCTGCGCGATGACTACGGCTTTCGGCGCAAGTTTCTGTTCGAGCCGCTTTTCCGGTATTCGTTTGGGCCGAGCCTGCTGCGCATGCAGTGCTTGGAAGCGGACTATCTGGGGCCACTCAATGGATATGAACGGTATAATTGGCTGCCGCTCGCGGGTTTTGCCTACACCGAAGCAGACTTTAGGCGCCCGCCGCTGCAACCCATTGGCAAGAGCCGCCCCATCATCTACCACGACTACCTCAACGCCTGGTTCGATGTGCCCTCCGCGACGCCGCACGGGCAGGGCCGCCTGGAGCTGCGCTTCCCGCCGCGACCGGCCGATGCCGGCCCCAATTACCAGGGCCTGCCCGCGTTGCGCTACGTGCTGCTCACCCGCCCCGACCAGCCCAAATTCCAGCGGCTGGAGCACGGCAATGGCTTCGTGCACGCGCTGGCGCCCGGCCGCTACCGCGTGGCCGTGCTGCTGGCCGACAGCTCCTGCCTGGCCCCGGCCGAGGACGTCATCATCAAACCCAACGGCCAGACCTACTTCCAGCTGCAGCTTGCCGACCGGGTACCGGCTGGCCGCCTCAGCCACCGCATCAACCAGCTGCTGTGGCGACGGCGCCCCATCAGCCACGTGACGATGGCCGACAGTGTGCCCGCCCGCCGCGAAATCCGGGTCGAAACGCCCACCGCGCCCAAGGCCGGCTGGCGCACGGTGCGCGGGCAGGTGCTCGACGCGGCCAGCGAAGAAGGCCTGCCCGGCGCCACAGTCATCCTGAAAGGCACCACCCTGGGCGTCTCCACTGCCGCCGATGGTAGCTTCTCGCTCCAGGTGCCACCCAATGGCCTGCACGCGCTTACCGTCAGCAGCATTGGGTATGTCACGAAGGAAATCCCGCTAACTCAACAGAGCGTGTTTACCATCCGGCTGCAGGTTGATGTCAAGCAGTTGGATGAGGTGGTGGTAACAGGATATGGAGCCCTTCAGCAAAGGCAGCAAATGTCATATTCAGTGGCATCAGTGGAGACTATTTCTCTATCCGGCAGGGTAGCCGGCGTGCAAATCACCGGAGCCACCCCGGGCGCGAGCTCGCATATAACGATTCGGGGTGCCTCTACCATCAGTGGGAATGACCGACCCCTGATTATCCTCGATGGGTTGCCTTTCAACGGCCTGCTGACGGACCTAGACCCAGCGACCGTGGCCAGCATCACGACGGTGAAGAGCACCCAGGCCCAGGGCCTCTACGGCAGCCTGGCGGCCAACGGCGTGCTGCTCATCACCACCAAAAAGAGCGCCGATGCCGACGCGGCCGGCCAGGACCCGCGCCTGGCCATGCGCCACCATTTCCGCGACTACGCTTGGTGGCGGCCCTTGCTCCTGACCGACGCCCGTGGCCAGGCCCGCACCGACGTGGTGCTGCCCGACGACGTAACCAGCTGGGACAGCTTCGTGCTGGCCTCCGACGACCACGGCCGGCTGGGCCGCGCCACCGGTCGCCTGCGGTCCTTCAAGCAGCTGCGCGCCGAGTTGGCCACGCCCCGCTTCCTGGTGGCCGGCGACCGCACGCAGTTGCTCGGCAAAAGCCTGAACTACGGCTTCGATACGGCCCGGGTCACGACCACCTTCCGGGCTGGTACGCGAGAGCTGCGCTCGCAGGCCCGGACCGTCAGCCCGGTGGCGCTGGATACCCTCACCTTCACCGCCCCGGCCACCACCGCACCCGATTCGGTGCAGCTCAGCTTTGCGCTGGCCCAGGCCAACGGCTACCAGGACGGCGAACAGCGTAGCCTGCCGCTGCTGCCGGCCGGTACCCTGGAGCGGGTGGGCACTTTCGCCACCATCACCGCCGCCGATACCACCGTGCAGCTGCCCATCGACCCGGCATTGGGCGAGGTGACGGTGCGCCTGGAAAGCGACGCCCTGCCGCTATTGCTATCGGAGATTGAGCACCTGCAGCACTATGCCTACCTCTGCAACGAACAGGCTGCCTCCAAGCTGAAGGCGCTACTGCTGGAACGGCGCATCCGCGAAGTACAGCAGCAGCCGTTCAAGGGCGACCGGGCAGTGAACTTCCTCATCAAAAAACTGCTGGCGGGCCGCCACCAGCCCGAGGGCCTGTTGTGGGGCACCTGGCCCAAGTCGGAGGTCAGCCCCTGGGCCACCACGCACGTCGTGGAAGCCTTATTGGAAGCCGAAAAAGCCGGCTATAAGGTCAAGTTTGACCGGGCACCGGCGCAGGCCTACCTGCTGCGCGAGCTGGACGACCACCTCAGCGATGCAGCCGTAGCGGCCTCCCTCAAGGGCCGCGCTTACAACTACTACGGCTACTACCGCTCGCCCGACGACGTCATTCGCCTGCTTGACCTGCTGCACCGCCTGGGCGCGCCGGTCGATTTCGCCACTTACCTTGCCCGCTTCGACCGCCTGCAAAACGGCCGCCAGCCCCTCGACCGCTACCTGGCGCTGGTGGGCCTGCGCCAGCGGCTGGACCTGCCCTACCAGCTCGATACGTTGCGGCGCTACCGGCTGCGCACCCAGCTCGGCGGCGTGTTCTACGCCGACACCCTGCACTACTCTTCCTACTACGGCTACTTGCTGCGCGACAAAGTGGGCACCACCCTACTGGCCTACCGGGTGCTGCGGGCCGTGGGCGGCCATGCGGCCGAACTGGCCCGCCTGCGCACCGGCCTGCTCAACCTGCGCGAAGGCGGCCACTGGACCAGCACCTACGAAGCCGCCGAAATCCTCGAAACCATCGGCCCTGACCTGTTTGCACCGGGCCGGGCCACGCTTGCCCGGGCCAGCCTCAGCGGCGGCCTGAACCAAACCGTGACGCAATTTCCCTTCACCGCCAAGGTGGCTGCTACCGCTGGCCCGCTCACCCTGCGCAAGGAAGGTGTGCTGCCGCTCTACGCTACGGCCTACCAAAGCCGCTGGAACCCCACGCCCGCCCCCGTAGCCGCCGCCTTCACGGTGCGGACCGAGCTGGCGGGCCAAACCGGCACCCGCGTGCTGCTACGCGCCGGCCAACCCGCCGAGTTGCTCGTGACCGTGGATGTGAAAGCCGAGGCCCGCTACGTGCTGCTCGAAGTACCCATTCCGGCCGGCTGCTCCTACGGCGACCCGGCCGCGCCCAACTACCTCGAAGCCCACCGCGAGTACCTGCGCCACCAGACCGGCATCTTCCTCGACCGCCTGCCCGTGGGCCGCCACCAGTTCCGCATCGCCCTCCAGCCCCGGTTCCGGGGCGTATATACCCTCAACCCCGCCAAAGCCGAGCTGGTCTATTTCCCCACCAAATTCGGCCGCTCGGCCAGCAAGCAGGCCGTGGTGAAGTGAGCAGGTTGATATGTTGGCATTTCTGAGCACAGGTTATCATTCTGCGAATCAAGCAGACTGCAGGATAACAGGCGTATCACTTACTCCTCACTTACACTTATGGAATGCAGCGAAACGCGCCCGGTATCTTCCAGCAGCGCAAATTGCTGGCGGTTAATGGTGGGCAGCACGGCCACCAACTCACGGTCTGCTTTGATAGTACGGACTGGTTGCACGGCCTCCGTGGCGCAGTAGTAGAGTACGGCTTCGTGTTGTTCCGTGAATGCGGAATGATGAATTGTCACCAAGTGCTCTGGCCCGACGAACTGCATAGTATGAGCCATGGAATCCGTCGAAAAAACAGGGCCGGGCTTGGTTGCAGGTGAAGTAGGTTCCCACAGCAGCACGCCATCACCTGCGGCTACGGCTAAGCACAGGTCAGCCGAGTAGGGCGAACTGACGAGCAGGTGGTTGTCACCATCAAGTACTTGATGCGCGGTCACGCGCTGGCTATTGCCTCTGAGTTGAACCAGATAGCTTCCCCAGTAGCTGTAGTACGTGCCCTTGCGGTACAGCAGCTCGCTCGGCCACATCCGGTCATCCTCTTCGGATTTTAGGGCTGGAACTTCATACATTGCCAGGAAAGGCCCCTCGGCTTTGCCCTGCGCCGAGTACTGTATCAGGTGGATAAAGGAACCGCGCATTTGGGCGCTGGCCAGCTTGCCTTCGGGTAGTAGCGCTACCCGCGTGGGCCAGGGTGGCAGCCACTCCGGACTTTCCACCACCAGCGCATGCGGGAAATACTTGTTCCTTGGCAGCAGCTTGGCTTCCAGCGCTACCGCCGTCGAGGTCCGCAGCAGAATGCGGTTGCCATGCTGCTCATCAGCCAGCGGCAGTACCTGAATGCCTGATACATCTGTCAGCCAGGAATAATATTCCACGTTGCCGTACCAGTTGCCGCGGGCCAGGTGCAGACGGTTGTCGCGCCGGCCGATGGCGACCCACTGGTGGCCGTGCGTTACCGCGCTTTGCCACACAATGGTGGCATCCAGTTGCGGGGCAATCACCTGGTCCGTCTTGCTGGTATCGGCGGCCGGACGTGGGGCGCGGCTGGCGTAGCGGCTGCAATCGGCGGCAATGAGGCGGTCGTCGGGCAGGAAGTTGCGGAGCAGCGCCAGGTGGGCCACGTTGCCCGCGCTGGCTTCGGCACTGACCACCTCGTACGCCACTTCCAGCGAGGTGGCGCGCAGCTCCGGCGTGCCGTGTTTGGCATTAACGGCCGTGAGGACTTGCAGCAGGGGCACGCGCCGCCCGGCCGGGGTGTGGTGCTGGTAAATCTCGCGGACGTGGGTGCTCAGGTCCTCATCGGAGCCGGCGGCCAGCACGTCGAAATACTGTTTGAGGCAGGTTTCGGGCTGTTTGGGGCTGGCCCAGCCCTGTAGCAGCACGGCCTGGGCGCGGCCGGGGTCGGCCAGTTTATCAGTGAGCAGGCGGGCGGCGGCGGGGTGGTCGGTGTTGTCGAGGAACAGGGCCACGCCACGCTCATAGTGGCGGGCGGCCAGCGTGGGCTGGTCCAGCTGCTGGTGCAGGTCGCCGGCCTTTTCGTGCTGCTTGAGCTCGGCATAGAGGTCGGCGGCTTCGAGGAGCAGGCCGCCGTTTTCCAGGCACTTGGCGGCGGCGGGACGGTTGTTGAGGTGGTCTTTGTAGAGGGCGGCAGCTTCGCGGTAATGGCCACCCTGCTCAAGCACCAGGGCGGCGGCGTGGTAGTCGCCCAGCAGGTGGGCGTGGATGTAGGCGGCCTTTTTGGGGCGGCCGGCCTCTACTTCTTGGCGGGCAGCGGTCAGGTATTGCTGACGCAGGTTGTCGCGGTAGGCATCGAGGTTCCACACATCCACCCGCCCGCCGCCGCCCAGGCCACCAAGGTTGAAGTTGGTAGCCCGCGGCCCCAGCCGGGCCGACTCCGGCGCCGCGCCCCGGTTCTGGTAGGGCCCGCCGAGCGGAATGGCATACTTCAGCGCCTCGTCCATGTTCTCGCCAAACAGCCGCAGCAGGCGCTCAATCTCGTTTTGGCGCTTTTGCTCCAAGTTGTGGATGCGGCCACCTAGCCAGTTTTCCAGTCGCTGGAACACACCCGGGCGGGCCGGCGCAGCCGGGCGGTGGCGGGCCGGCCGTCTGTCCTCTTTTCCCGAAAAGCTACGCCAAAGCCGTACCGCCAAAATGGTCAGCGGCACAATAAACCCGCTTAAATTACCAGTTCCCAGCTGGCTGAACACATAAAGCAGAAACCCTACCGCCACCACGGCCAATATGACCACGCCTAGCGCGCCCATCACCTGGCCCGACGGCAGGCCCGGCAGCCAGCGCACGACTGCCAGCACCACTTTTAGCAGGCGCCGGCGCAGGTTGTCCCAGGCTTGCTGAGCGGGGCCGGGTTGGTCTTCGGCCAGCCCGGGCAGCTGGGCCAACGGCACCGTACCCACCTCCTCCTGAATGGATTCGACCACCGCGGCCGCCGTGGGTGCAAGCACGCGCACCCGCTCCATTCGGGGCTTGGGCGGGGGGCCGGGCCGGGCACGGTCCCAGGCCGTAGGGCGCGGCGGGCCGCAGTCGAGCAGCGCGCCCAGGTTGATTTCATCGGTGGTATCGAAGCCCACCATTCCAATGGCCGGGTGCAGCAGCTGGCGGGGCCAGAGCAGGGCCGCGCTCAGCTCGTCGGCCGTGGTGGCGGGCCACAGGGCAGCCCGTACGGGCACGTAAAGACGGCCGGCCACCACGCCGTAGGGCTCCAGCACGTCGGCGGGCAGCTCCTCGTTTTTCACCACCACAAACAGGCCGGCCAGCTGCACCGAGCGGATGGACTCGGGCACCAAGTAGCAGCTCAGTTGGTCGGCGGCCAGGCCCCAGCGGCCAATTTCGCGCAGCCAAGCCGCCGGGTCGGGGCCGCGCAGAAAGGCCGCGCACGCCGGCCGCTGGGCCGAGTCCTGGTAGCGAAGCGTGAGGTGCATGGGTCAGGTCAGCTGTTGGATAAAGCGTTGAATATACTGCCGGTAGAATTCCGGGGCCGGCATTTGCTGCGCCGGATTTGGTCCCGTAAAGTAGGTGGGCCCGCACACCGTGCCATCGGCAGCCCAGGCGGCGGTGGGCTTGCCCAGGACGAGCAGCAGGGTGATTTCGGGGATGCTGGCATCGGCACTGCGCAGGTGGAGCAGGCCGCGCGGGTCCACCACGGTTTCGCTGCCATCGGGCCAAGTGAAGCGGTGGAAACGCACCTGCTCATTGGCCGTCAGCGCAACGGTGCCGGCCCCGGCCGCCTTCACCCGGCGCACGCCGTCGCGCTCCGAGGTAATGGTCATCAGCTGCAGGCCGTGGCTCAATGTTGCGGCGTGGCTGATGAGCCGCAGCTCGTGCCCCTCAATCACCAGCTCACCCAGGCCATTCACTTCCAGCCGGTTTATGCGCAGCAACACGTTGTACCCGTTGTTGACGTGGCGCTTGAGGTGGCCAAAGTCGGGCCGGAAGCCGGAGGGCGCGGTTGTTGGAAAAATATTACTGGAATGGTCTTCCAGCTTTCCTTGCTGCCAGTTGAAAACGACTATTTTACCGGCTTTTTGCTGCACATAAAAGCGGCCATGCTGATACGCAACCCGAGTAATTTCCTCCCCGGCTTCCAATTCGTCCGATAAGTCGATGCTGGTTACTGTCTGCGTCATATCCACCTTATCCGAGCCTAGATTATACGGAGCAAACAGGTAAGCCAGTAGCCGCCCAGGGCCGCTTACCAACACATAGAACTGCCTCTGTCCATCGCTGCCGAAGCAATAATTGCCCTCCTCAATAGCAGGCAGCAGTTCTTGGGCACCTAGGTTTCTATCAGCCCAGAACAGCACCCGCCGAACATCATTAATGGCCAGCACGCCGATTGCAGGGACGTAAAAGGTGTTCTTGATGGACATCCGCAGGCCCGTAACCGGCAGGTAGAGCGGGGCCGGGTCATACTGCAAAAAAGCCGGAGCATTGGCATCGTATCGAGTCCTGTGGCGCGACTGACGCGGCGGCGCGGCAAACAGCAATTCTTCTAAATCGTAGCGAGACGCGCTGAGCGGCACGCGGTGGCCGTTCAGGTACTCGTAGAGTTGCAAGTCGCCGCTGCGGTCCACCGTGAGCAGGAAGCGCAGGGCAGTTTTGGCCTCGGCCAGCGCGCGGGCAAACTCGGGCTGGTGCAGCAGCTGCGCATCGGTGATGAGCAGGCTATCGGTCGCGGGCTGCGTTTGCGTGAGCCGCGCAAACGCCTGCAACGCCACGCCGCCGTGCAGCGCCACATCGAGCAGCTCCAACGCCGCCACTACGCCTTCGAACGACTCCAAGTCGAGGGGTGAAAATTGCTCTCCGCCCAGGGCCACGGCCGCTACCGGTGCCGGCGGCCGGGTTTGGCGCGAGTTGCGGGCCCAGGCCAACGCCGCCGCCAGGGCAAATACGCGAGGCACGCCCCACATGCGCAAGGTGGTATCGAGCAGGATGATGCGCGGGCGCACGTCCTGGCGCGGTGGCTCCTCGCGGCGCAGGTAGAGGGCCTCGTTGTTCACCAGCCGCGCCATCAGGGCGAGGTCGTCGTGAGCCAGCTCGCTGAGCAGCAGCCGGTCGAAGTTGCCGCGGTTGGTTACGTCCGACACGCCACCCAGGGGCTGGTCGCTAGCCCCCTGCAGGTGCATGGGGATGCGCAGCGCCGCCGTCAGGTGCTGGGTGAGGCGGGCCAGGCCGGCCGTGCGCGGGTCCTGCGCCAGTTGGGCCAGCAGGTCGAGCGGCGGGGCCGGGGCTTCCGGGGCGGGCGACTCGGGTAGTGGCAGCGGCGCGGGGAGCTTGTCGAGGCCGGTGCGCAGGGCCAGGGCCAGGGCTTCGGTGGTGGAATAAAGCTGGTTGAGGTGTGCAAGCTGCAGCAAATCAGCAGCTAGCATAAGACGGACATTTGTTGAAATGCCGGTTTCCAACTGGGTATCGAGCCGGCCGCTTGTCCATTCATCGATTACTTCAACGGCATTTTCTGCGGCCACGCTTTCCTTCATCCGCTCACTCAACTGCCGAAGCATGTGTTCCTTACCAGTACCCACTCGTAATTCGCGAGGTAACGCAGCCAGCACGTTCAGGAACGCTCCCGCTTGGTCTAAGTAACTCACCACGTTATCGTCCTGAGATTTACCAGCCGCAGCTGGGGCGGAACGGGCAAAGCTGTGTAGCATGTCCAAGCAGCCCGATTCGTGCCAATCATCAGCACACGCAGCTAGTAGCAGTAACACTGCGGTCAGAGGCGGCAAGCCATTTGGAGCGAAGGAATTGAGTGCCATCTGCAATTCTTCCCGATAGCAAATAGTACGACCACCAGCCCACTCCGCCACGGCACCATGTTCAGCCCAACGCCAGAAATAAAAGTGCGGTGTGATGAAATACCAGAGCGGTGGCGTTTTCTCATCTGCAACAGTAGAATCACTCATTCCGAAAACCCATCAGCTGTGAGCCGCACCGCGCTGCGCGTCACGGGCAATAAATCCACATTCAACACCCGCTCCCAACTGCCATCGACAGCAAACAGCAGCACGGCATCGCCCGCCGGGTTGAGCTGCTGGGCAAGTAGCGTGGACAGCAGCGGCGCTTCAAAGTCGAGTCCGGCGGGCAGCAGCAAGCCCTCGCTCAGCCAATGCTCCTGCCCCGAGATGGGCGGCAGCGGCGTGCCTAACAGCAGCACGCGCTGGTCGGCCGCTACGGCAAAGCGCAGGCTCGTCAGGCGGATTTCGGGCGCGGTTTCGGCGTACTCGTGCCAGGCGGCGAGGGTGGTGAGCAGGGCCGCACCCGCCTCGGCCCGGGCCGAGGGCGCCAGCCGCACGCGGTAGCGCGGGGCGGCCTGGGCGGGCAGCGCGGCCGTGGGCAATTCCAGCGGCACAAATGCCCGAATGGGCTGCCAAGCCAGCGCCGGCAGCTGAGCCGTGGGCGTGAGGCTGCCCGTGGGAAACAGCCGGCCGGCCGCATCCAGCCCATAGGCGGCCGTGGCCGGCAGCGCCCGCACGGCCAGCGGCAGCTCGCCGGTAGCGGGCAGGCCCCGCAGCCACAGCTGCCCGGCGGCTTCGGCCGCTTCGGCCGCTTGCAGGCCGGGCACGGCGCGCACGCCGCCCAAGGTTTCCCGGTCGTGGGCGGCCAGCACGACGATGCGCTCCGTCATCATGCGTGCTGCAGCACTTGCTGCCAGAGGGCATCGAGCGGCTCCTGCACGTAGGCGCGCTGCACCGCATTAGTGAGCCATTGGGCACGGCCGTGCAGGTAGCGCAGTTGGTCTTTGATGGCGGTGCGCTCGGCGGGCGAGGTTTCGGGTAGCTCCCACTGGGCGGCCAGGGTGCTGATTTCGCGCAACAGCGCGTCGGCATCGGGCGCATCGTGGCCGGCGGCGCGCGGGTGCTGGGCGGGCTGCGCGTCGGCGTGCACTACGGCATCGACGATGCCGGCCACCACTTCGCGCTGCTCGTCGGTGTCCCAGATGTAGCGCAACACCCACATATCGGAGGGGATGACGGTGGTACGCTGACACAGCAAGGCGCTGGCCGCCAGCAGCCGCTGGAGCTTCACGGCCCGGCGGTCCGACACGGCCAGGCCGGCCAGCCGCAGCTTGCGAATGAGGTCGGTGTAGGCCGGTCGCACCTCATACAAGCTTACTTGCGGCACGGCGGCTTGCAGACGCAGAATGTCCTCGGCGGCAATGGTGGGCGCGGTTTCGTTGGCGCGGCGCTCCAGGGTCCAGCCGGCTTCCAGTACCTCGGCCAGGGCATCGGGGGCCACGTAGTCGCAGTGCACCCGCACCAGGAAGCGGTCGAACAGCGCTTGCAGGGCCTCGTCTTCGGGCAGGTGATTGCTGGCGCCCACCATCAGCAGGGCGGGCAGGTCCCGGGTTTCGCGGCCCCGCCGGAACACCCGCTCGTTCAGTACCATGAGCAGGCTGTTGAGGATGGCGCTGTTGGCGTTCAGCAACTCGTCGAGGAAGATGAGGTGGGCTTCCGGGAGCATGCCTTCGGTGTTGGTGACGAGGTCGCCCTCGCGCAGCCGGCGGATGTCGAAGGGCCCAAACAGCTCATTGGGCTCCGTGAAGCGCGTGAGCAGGTACTCAAAGGTGCGGCCCTGCAGGCGCTGGGCCAGGGCGCGCACCAGGGCGCTTTTGGCCGTGCCAGGCGGGCCCAGCAGAAACAGATTTTCGCGCCCCACCAGGCAGATGCTCATCAAATCAATGATGTCGTCTTTGCCCACGAAGGTGCTTTTGAGGTGGCGCGCCACGAGGTTGAGCCTCTCCACCAGCGGCCATTCCTCGGTCAGTAGATTTTCCATCAGGTCAATAGGTTGAAGGCCGCGAAATCGGGCCAGAGGGTAGCGGCGTGGCCGCCCAGCGCGGCCCGTACCAGCGGCGCGAGCTGCGGCTGGGCCGCCCGCGCCCGGTCTCGCGCGCCAATAATGCGGTCAATATAGGCCTGCCGCAGCGCCGGATGCGCCAGCACCAGCGCCTCTTCGGCTGCTGCCGCATCCGGTGGGGTGGCCACGAAGGAAAAGGGCCACTTTCGGGCCGTGGCCAACAGATGGGCCACCAGGGCATCGCCGGGCGCAAGGCCCTTGGCCAGCCGCAGCAAGTCGGGCAGGTAACGGAATGTCAGGTCAATGGAGTAGATAGCCGCGGGCGTGGCTTCATCGGGAAAATCGGCCAGACACTGCGCCACCACGGTTTCGTCCAGCTCCCGCAGCAGGGTGAGTTGGATGGTGCGGTATAGGTATTCGGCCGCCCATAGCGCGGCGGGGGCATCGAAAGCTGGAGCTACGTGCGGCAACTCCAGC
>Ga0265780_10006336_pt1 | contig 14705 bp, 14 predicted proteins | sample P1T30metagenome_FD_192432 | JGI IMG/M metagenome (GOLD analysis project Ga0265780, IMG submission 192432) | Plant litter microbial communities from East Loma Ridge, Irvine, California - P1 T30 | ecosystem: Environmental > Terrestrial > Plant litter > Unclassified | place: USA: California... | reverse complement strand
TCGCCCAGGTTTTGCACGCATTCTTCACCTTCTATAAAAAAGTCAACATTTTTATTGGCGCTTATGGCAACATTAGGCCTAAGGGTAAAATGATCTGTAAGCGGTATGCTGGCATCGGCCTCAAGGCCCAGGCGGTAGCTGTCGCCACTGTTGGTATACACCGGGGCACCCACATCATTAAGGGCACCGGTAAGCACCAGCTGATCTTTATAACGCATGTAGTAACCATTTACATTAATAACGGTTCTGCCGTTGTTGTAACGCCATCCCAGCTCAAAATCGTTAAGGCTTTCGGGCTTGTTGCTGCCGTTCTCATAATCGTCGCGGCGAGGCTCTTTGTTACCACGGCCGTAGCTAAAATACAGGTTGTTATCAGCCGCAACAGCATAGGTTAAACCTGCTTTTGGGTTTACAAAGTTAAAAGTATCATCTACAGGGTCGGCCAGAACGCCATCGGCGGTGTAATGCACGGTGCGGTACTGTATATCGGCGTATACGCCTAATTTATCCGTCAGGTTATAGTTGGCTTTGGCATACACGTTAAAGTCGGTTTTAGCGGCATCATCGTCATAATAATGGTCGTCGGGCTGGGTTGCGCCACTGTAGCGTGCCCAGATAACCTCGCCAAAATGCGCCCCTTCATACTTGTTCCAGCCGCCGCCCACAATCAGGCTAAGCTTTTCATCTTTATAATTAGCCGAGAACGTAGTACCGTAAAAATCGTTATCCAGCCATTTGCGGGTAATCAGGTCTTCTTCGGTAATAAGCGTACCGCCAACGGTAACGTCCTGCAGGCCATAATCGGCATAGGTATCGTTATCGCGATAGTTTTCATAATAGCCTTTTCCTTTAGTGTAGTGCACAGCAAGGTTAGTGCTCCAGTTGGTGCTTAGGCGCTCGTTCCAGTGCAGCTGGTACTGGTCCTGCCAGTAGTTATCGGTTTCGTTGTTATAATAGCGGGCATCGCCATTGGCATCTGTATACATACCGCTGGTGTTAAAACGGCGGTTTTGCTGGGCAGTAGCCGCATCAATACCGTTCCAGGCCTGGTAGGTTTTTTCGCTTCCGCCAAAGGCCAGCGCTTTTATCAGGGTACTTCCGTTTACATAAGTTCCCTGTAAAAAGTAGCTCTTAAGGCTTGATGAAGCCCTGTCGATATACCCGTCGCTCTCAATGTTAGATAACCTTCCGGCCAGTTCAAAATGGTCGTTCATTAAGCCAGAGCTGAATTTTACCGTATGCTTGCGGCTGTTAAAGCTGCCAAACGAGTTAGATATTTCGCCCTCTGCCTGCCTCTTGTAGGTATCGGTAAGTACGTTAAGGCTGGCACCAAAGGCTGCCGCACCGTTTGTACTTGTGCCCACGCCACGCTGTAGCTGAATATTCTCTGCCGAAGAGGCAAAATCAGGCATGTTTACCCAAAAGGTACCCTGGCTTTCTGCATCGTTGTACGGAATACCATTTATGGTAACGTTTACACGGGTGGCATCGGCACCACGCACGCGTATACTGCTGTAGCCTATACCGTTACCGGCATCGGTAGTAGTAACTACATTGGGCATATAGTTTAAAAGCGTAGGGATGTCCTGCCCAAGGTTGCGCGGGGCAATTTCCTCTTTTGTAATGTTGCTGAAGGTAACGGGCGTATTGCCGTTAACGCGAACCGCCTGTACTAAAACCTCATCTATTTTAGCAAGGGTATCCTGTTGTGGTGTAGTGGGTTGCTGTGCAAAAGCAGTAAGTGAAGTAAGGCTTAGGGCTACAAGTAAAACTTTGCCTCTTTGCCTCTTTGCCTCTTTGTGTTTGTCAAATAAAATCTTCATCCGTAAAATTTGTCTTACGAATAAAAGGGGTAATTATTCCTTGATTAATAATTAGTAATGGTATTCCCGGCATGTTGCGGCGATCACTCCGCGTGTTGCCTTTGTTTCCCTTGGCGGCATTACCCGCCCAGGTTCTTTGGGTATGATCTCAGCCCGATTATTTAGGGCACCCCTTTGAGACGCGGCAAATGTAATTCTTTTATTTCAAATTTCAGAATTTTAAACGATTCAGCAACACATACACCATTGTAAGCAATTTCCTTCATAAACAAAAGTTAAAAAAAACTTAAAACTTTGTTAAGAAATATTTCTTTTTCTGATTTTTATTCGCGTCATTTGCACCTGACGATTTAGTTATGTTTGCAAGCGCCCCCTTTATAACTGCCTCTAATTTTTTATAAAAATACCGTGCCTGCCAGTATGCCCCACACCGGTTGCCGGTTATAAAAATTTAGTTATGAAATATAATGCCGTAAAATTGAACAACAAGGGTATAAGCACGCCTGCCATTAAAGAAGCAGGTGCCACGCCACCACCCGAAGTAATTTTTAAAGTTACCCTTACAGAAGAAAAACACCTGGCTATTGACGAGGTTCATTCCCCTGAATGTATAGCCGGCTCTACTTACATTGTAAAGATCGGCCCTAAAAAGCTATCATTTAAGTCTGGCCCTGTGGCAGAACTGCATGTACCTACACCCGCATTAATAGACCTGCTTGATGATTTGGGGATGGATATCCACTTTGTTATTTTTGCGGTAAGTGCTTACAAAAGGCTTAAAGGTTATTGCAGCCTTAACGATCTTGAAAAATTTAGCAGGCATATAAACAGCCTGCAGCTTACCTGGTTGTCAGAAAACGACTTTGCATCTAACGAAGAATGGCTTGTAAGGAAAGAACTACTTACAGAAATAGCGCGCACCATTATACAACCGCACGGCTTATTATAAGAGTGAAGCTAACTTTAACCTTTAATTTACACAGAATACTACCCCGCTACGTTAAAGGGGTTGTAACCCATGTAGGGCAGGTGTTTTTCGTTAAAAGTTATACCAAATTCTTCAAGTTCGTTTAAAATAGGCAGGTACACCTCGCGCGTTATGGGCAGCTGTACGCCCGGCGTATTTATATTGCCATTAAGTATTTGCAGTGCAGCAATGGCTACCGGAAGGCCTACGGTTTTAGCCATAGCGGTATAGGTCTGGTCCTGGCCCAGGCACACCATAGTACTGTCTATCTGGTGCTTAATTCCGTTTAGCTCATAGCCAAATTTGTGGTACATTACAATCATATCCTTATCATTGGCATTAAGCGTCCATTTATCGGCCAGTATTTTCTCTAAAATCTGGGCAGGCGTGGCATTGTGCAGCCCTACTATTTTGTTGGGGTTAAACAGGTCCAGCTCAACCAGTTTATCCCACTGTATATCGTCCTGGTCAATCTTTAATATATGGCGCAGCTTAAGCTCTACACTATCTGTGGGGTGATACGGCAAAAATGCATTGGTAAAATCGCGGTAACTCATGGTAGCGCTGTTTTCCATTACATAGGTATCATCGGTCATGCCCAGTTGTATAAACATATTCCATGAGCGGCTGTAGCCCACACGGCGCAACGTGCCGCGATAGAGCGTAAGTGCATCATCAAGGCCATACACACTGCGGTATTTAAGCGAATCGCGGTTGGCATAGCCTTCAAAACGGCCGTAGCCTTCTACCTCCATAAATTCGGTGCGCCTAAATAATTTATTATACGGAATATACTTGTAATTGCCCTCCTGGATAAACTTTGCAGTACCGCCCTGCCCTGCCAAAACCACATTGCGGGGGTTCCAGGTAAACTTATAGTTCCAGAGGTTATTGTCGCTCTCGGGGGCTACAAGGCCGCCGCAAAACGATTCAAACAGGAGCACCTTTCCACCCTTGTCCCTTATTTCATCCAGCACCTTCATGGCACTCATGTGGTCAACACCCGGGTCAAGGCCTATCTCGTTCATAAAAACCAGCCCGGCAGCTTTAACCTGAGCATCAAGCTCCTGCATGGCAGGGCTTATGTAGCTGGCGGTAACCATGTGTTTTTTATGAACAATACAGTCCTTAGCCACTTCATAGTGCAGGTGGGCGGGCAGCATAGATATTACCACATCGGCACGGCTAATCTCTTCGCGGCGCTGTGCCTCATTAAAAATATCAAAGGCCAGGGCACGTGCGCGCTCATGGCCTTTGGTTTTACGCTCGGCAAGCTCTGCACTCAGGTCGCCTATGGTTATGTGCAGGTCTTCTGCAGCAGCCTTATCTAACAAGTAATCTATAAGTACCGTAGCCGACCTTCCGGCCCCTATTATAAGTATATTACGCATGGAAATGTGTGTCGTTTTATCACACGAAAGTAATCAAATGTTATATTTATCAAAAGATTTTTAGTGTTAAATAAAATTTACGGTTTAATTTTACGGCTCTCGCTCCCCTCTCCTTTGGAGAGGGGCCGGGGGTGAGGCCAATAAAAACAAAAATTATGGACAAAAAAATAATAGCCACCGCCGCAGCATTAGGCTTAACCGGAATTGTGCTGGGCGCATTTGGTGCACACGGCCTTAAAAAAATAATTACACCCGAAGAAGTTGCCATCTTTGAAACCGGCGTAAAGTACCAAATATACCACGCGCTGTTTTTATTGTTTGTGGGCACTACGGTTTTAGTGTCAGATAAAGCCAAGAAGGCCATCTACTGGCTTACTAATATTGGCATACTGTTTTTTTCGGTATCCATTTATCTTTTAGCCTTAAACAGCAAATTACCTTTCAATTTTAAACCGTTTGGCTGGATTACACCCATTGGAGGATTACTACTAATACTGGCCTGGGGGGTACTGTTTTTAAACATAATTAGGCAAAAACGATAATTTATTCCTAATTTAACAAGCCGAATAAAATTATTTATATCTTTGTGCCCTGATTAATACCCAAACACAACCCAAGACTATGGATAATTACGGCCTTTTTACGAAAACGATTGCGTTAGACGGGATCGGAATTAAGAACGCAATGGTTAGATATCAGTGGACTCCGCAGGAGCTGCATGATTATACAATTGAAACCGGCGAGGGTGTACAAACCTCTACCGGCGCACTGGCAATTAACACAGGTGAGTTTACAGGGCGCGCCCCTCAGGACCGTTTTATTGTAAAAGATGCCATTACTGAAAACCATGTGTGGTGGGGCAATGTAAACATTCCGTTTGATCCTGCTAAGTTTGATGCTCTTTATAACAAAGTTACTGATTACCTTAGCAGTAAAGAGGTGTTTGTGCGCGACAGCTATGTATGTGCCGATGCCAATTACCGCCTTAATGTGCGCAGCGTTACCGAAACTGCCTGGAGCAACCTGTTTTGCTACAATATGTTTCTTCGTCCTACTGAGGAAGAACTTGAAAACTTTTCGGCAGACTGGCACGTAATATGCGCACCGGGATTTGTGGCTAATCCGGAAGTAGACGGTACCCGCAGCCCTAACTTTGCCATACTTAACTTTACCCGTAAAATTGCCCTTATAGGCGGTACCGGATATACCGGCGAGATGAAGAAGGGTATTTTTAGCGCACTTAATTTTATACTGCCTGTTTTTAAAGATACTTTACCAATGCACTGTAGTGCTAACGTGGGCCCGGATGGCGATACTGCTATTTTCTTTGGCCTTAGCGGAACAGGTAAAACTACACTAAGCGCCGACCCAAATCGTCGCCTGATAGGCGATGATGAGCACGGCTGGACACACGAAAATACTGTGTTTAACTTTGAAGGCGGCTGCTATGCAAAGGTGGTAAACCTTACCGAAGAGCACGAGCCGGATATTTACCGTGCCATTAAAAAAGGTGCCCTGCTTGAAAATGTTATTTTTAAGGAAGGCACTAACGAGGTAGATTATACCGATGTAAGCATTACACCAAACACGCGCGTAAGCTACCCAATAGAACACATTAACAACATACAACCGGGTTCTATAGGGCACAACCCTAAGAACATATTCTTTTTAAGTGCTGACTCGTTTGGCATACTGCCCCCTATAGCTAAGCTAACGCCGGGGCAGGCTGCTTACTGGTTTATATCGGGCTATACGGCTAAGGTAGCGGGTACAGAGCTGGGCGTTAAAGAGCCGCAGCCTAACTTCTCGGCATGCTTTGGTGCGCCGTTTATGCCGCTTAACCCCACTGTGTATGCCGAGATGCTGAGCACTAAAATGAAAGAAGCCGGCGTAAACGTTTGGCTTATTAACACAGGCTGGACCGGTGGTGCCTATGGTACCGGCAACCGCATGAAGCTAAGCTACACCCGCAGCATGATTACCGCTGCCCTTAACGGACAGCTTGATGGTGCTGAATATAAAACAGATAGTGTTTTTGGCCTTGCCGTACCGCAAAGCTGCCCTAATGTACCTAACGAGGTTTTAAATCCGCGTGACACATGGGCTGATGGTGCAGCGTATGATGAAAAAGCACAAGAATTAGCATCTCAATTCAGGAAAAATTTCACTAAATTTGAGGTGTTCTCAAATAGCGAAATTATAGCCGGCGGTCCGCTGGCATAATTGGAATTTTAGAATAGATGTTTTTGGAAAGGCTGCCCGGGGACGGGCAGCTATTTTTTTGCGCCTTAAGCATCAAAGGCTAATGACGTGCTATTTAAATTGCAAGGTTTTATTGATTGATATTTATATCTTACCGCATTTCACACCAAATATTTACGCTTAACTCAAAAACTGCCCCCTGTACTCCACAGGGCTAAGGCCGGTTTCTTTTTTAAAGAGGCGGCTAAAGTAGGGCGGGTTTTCAAACCCCAGGGCGTAAGCTGTTTCTGAAACCGAAATACCAGATGATTGCAATAGGTTCTTGGCTTCACTTACCAGGAATATATGGATAAGCTCCAGCGCGGTTTTACCGGTTTCCTGGCGCAGCAAATCGGTAAGGTAGCGCGATGATGTATTGAGGCTATCGGCCATGGCTTTAACGCTGGGCAGGCCGTTTATCTTAAGCTGCCCGCTTTCAAAATAGCTTTGCAGCAGCCCGTTAAATTTAGATACCGTTGCACCCGAAAGCTCTGTACGGTTTAAAAACTGCCTCTTATAAAAACGCTGCGAATACTTAAGTATCGAATCGATATGTGTAAGCATAATCTCGCGGCTGTACTCGTCCTGGTTATTATAATATTCCTGTTCTATTTTATAATAAAGTTCCCATATCGTGGCTTCTTCGGCTGGCGAAAGGTGTAATGCCTCATTAGCCTCATAATCAAAAAAGCCATATTTTTTAATGGCTTCGTGAAGCGGATGGCCGTTAAAAAAATCTTCGTGAAGGTAAATTATAAAGCCCCTCTCCTCAAGCTCAACATCTTTAATTTCTACTATCTGGCGTGGCTTTATAAACGATAACGACCCGTTTTCATGGTCGTACCGGGTGCGTCCGTAGGTTATAAAACCCTTCTGCATTTTTTTAAACATGATAGCATAAAGGTCGCTGGTAAAGGCACCCTGCGTAATATCGCAGGGATTAAGCTTTTCGCAAAGCACAAGGCCCATCAGCGGGTTTTCGGGCGGCGGAAAACCGGCAGCACGATTCAGTTCGATTATACTTGTATAGTGTTTCATGATATAAATAGTAAAGCAGCGCCCGGTGTGAGCACTGCTAAATTACAAAATAATAGTGTATTAATTTCCGTGTGCGGCAACAGCCACCTCATCCCAGGCTTCCCATTCGGCAATACGGGCTTCATAAACCTGTTTTGCCCATGGCAGGGTGTGCTTGCCTAAGAAAAGGCGTAGCGGAGGGTTCTCTGCATCTACCAACTTCAGCACAGCAGCCGATGTAGCTGCCGGATCTCCATTAAAGCCTTCCTGGCTGGCAGATTCGTTAAAGCCTTTCCTAAGCCCGTTATATATTTCCAGATGCTGGCTTTGTGCGGCACTGGCTCCACTCCAGTCTGTAGAAAAACCATTAGGCTCTATCAGAGACACGTTGATGCCAAACTGTTTAACCTCCTGCGATAATGACTCGGTAAGTCCTTCAACCGCCCATTTAGAGGCGTTGTATAGGCCCAGCAACGGCAGGGTAACAATACCCAGAACACTGCTTACCTGAATGATGTGACCGTGCCCCTGCGCCCTAAATATAGGAAGTGCAGCCTGTGTTACCCACAGCAGGCCAAATACATTGGTTTCAATCTGATTGCGGGCTTCCTCCTCGGTGTTTTCCTCTATGGCACCAAACAGGCCATAACCGGCATTGTTTATTACTACATCAAGGTTACCAAAATGCTCTTTTGCTTTAGCAATGGCCGCAAAGCTTTCGGCGCGGTTGTTTACATCAAGTTTAATGGGTAAAATGGCGTCGCCATAGGTGGCAACAAGGTCATTAAGCGCGGCTGTATTACGTGCCGTAGCAGCCACTTTATCGCCGCGTTTTAAAAAGGCTTCCGCCCAAAGTTTTCCAAATCCGCGTGATGCGCCTGTTATAAAAATTGTTTTTGACATGATTTTGTATCTTTTAGATTATGATACAAAGTTATGCCAGTCACACACCGTGCGGCTTATACAAAAGTGCATAATGCCGATACAAAAAAACGCCGAAGAGCAGGCGTTACCTTATTAGTACCGGCTAATTGAATTTCCAGTTAAATTCTTCCAGAAATATGGCCTGGTTTGCTTCGCCCAATACCTCCATAATACAGCAATTTGTGCTTGATCCCCCATCGTCTTTGTTTATACATACAAAGTCAGAGTCCTCCAGCATTACATAAAAGTTATCAGGATAATAATTAGCCTTTTGACTTGTTGCTGTATCAATAGCGTTAGAGCCGAAAAACACAAATCCGTCGGCTATTTCTTTAACCAGCACATCCATTTCAACAAGATGTTCGCCGTTGGTATTGGTATACCGCACACGCATTTTTCCGGTATTGTCATCATACCATATCAGCCCCACGCTATGGTGCACGTTGTTAGATATAAACTTAATGTGGTACACTTCCTGCGCAGTGGTTACAAAAGGCAGGATCAGTAATAAGAATAATATAATTTTTTTCATGGCAGGGTGATTAGCCTACCAAAAATAATGTTAAAAACCTACATTTAAAATACCCATATATAGGTATTTATTTTGCAAACTCCAGCCCAAAATCGCGTAAAAAGATATCCTGGTTGGTTATGCCGGTTACCTCCATAAAGCTGCATTGGGTTTCTACCTTATTGCTATCTATATTTTTGCATACCCAGCCATCGTTATCGCGCATGGTTATATAAAAGGTATCGGGGTTATAGCGTTTGGCTTTTTTATCAGTGCCGGCATACACGGGGTTATGGCAGTTAATAATAAAGCCGTTAAAGGTTTCGGTAATGGTGGCGGTCATTTCTATGGTTTCGCCATCACAGTCGCTGTCAATATAATTAACGCGTACCAGGCCGGTATTATCGGCATTAAGAACCGCTGCCACGTTATATATGCTGTTATCATCGGTAAATTTAATATGGTATACTTCCTGGGCACTCAGCGCAAAAGGAAGGATAAACAACAGCAGGGCGTAGATATTTTTCATGGTAATAAAGTTATTAATTATATATGGATGCAATCAATTTTTAGGCCATAAACTATTTATAGTCGTAAAACTCGTGTATATCAAATTTAGATTCATCCTGAGCTTTATGCAGCAGCTCCAGCAAATAATACCTATGGAAATAACCTGTTAGCACTACTATTTTTTTACCAGGGTTGCTACGCACAATGGCAAGTATATTTTTAGCCATCGCCTTGTTGCGCATATCCCAAAAATCGCAAAAGCGGTTGTAGCCTTCGGCAAAACTGATTGTTTTGTTTGTTGCTGTGGTTACAAATTTACCTGAAAATGCTTTATTACCATTTATAACACCACGTATTTTATAATGCTGGTAATACTGCCTGAGTTTAGAAATACTATCGGTAGTTTTATTATTAAAGTCTTTACCGTATTTAAAACCAAAAGCATTTAACTGCTCCGTAAGACGTTTATATTCCGCAATTGTTGCCATGTCTTCTTTTTTAAAACTACCTGCTGCATACAGGCTGTCCAGTAACTGCATGGTAGGGTTTTCTGATTGTTTTATGCCCGTATCCAGCCTGTACTGCGTGCGGCCCTCAAACTCAAAAGGCCGTATCATAACAGCGGGGTTTACAGTCCGGTACTTTATTGAGGCATTTTGTTCGTTTTCATTGCTGGGACTTATAAAGTCGAAATTTTCAGTAAAAAAAGTACTGTCCATCTCATGCAGTATAATATCCGGCTTAATCTTTACAAGTATGTTAAACAACGTATCGGCATTATAGTTAGGCATGGGCCTATGCACATTGCCTATTACCACGACATCGGTTTTTTGAGCCGTTAGCGTGGGGCTTATACCCAGCATTAAGAGCAGGATAAGTATTTTTTTCATATAAATATTTTAGATGTGTGGGTGATGCAAACATAAGAAATAGGCAAGGCAATAACTAACACAAACAAAAAAACCGCCCTAACATCTGCTAAGGCGGTTCTTGTTACTCTGAAATAGCGTTTCCTTTGCTATCATTAAAGTGGAATTCTAAATACGTGTAAGCGTCACGTGGTATAATTTTTACCCATTTTTTATGCTCTAAATACCATTTAGTGCGTATGGATGGGAATCCTTTTGTAAGGTATGCGGCCACAAAAGGGTGTGCATTGAGCACTACTTTTTTGTGGTTTTTAATAATTCTTTCAAGGTCGGCCGTTATGCGGTCTATCACCAGTATAGGAGCCTCTATTTCGCCATTGCTGTCGTTAGGGTTCTCCTCCCTGGTTTTAATATTAACCTCTGGCCTAACCCGTTGCCGTGTAATCTGGATTAAACCAAACTTACTCGGTGGCAGGATCTTGTGTTTTGCTTTATCGTCGCTCATTTCTTCCCTCAGGAAGTCGTATAGCTTTTTGCGGTTATCCGGATTTCCCATATCTATGAAATCCACCACAATAATGCCTCCCATATCGCGCAATCTTAGCTGCCTTGCAATCTCTGCGGCGGCTATCATGTTTACCTCCAGGGCTGTATCTTCCTGGCTAAGGGCCTTGTTAGAGCGGTTGCCACTGTTTACGTCTATAACGTGCAGGGCTTCTGTATGCTCTATAATAAGGTAGGCACCTTTGCTCATAGATACTGTTTTGCCAAAAGAGGTTTTAATTTGCCTTTCTATGTTGTATTTTTCAAACAACGGCAAATCGCGGTTTTGGTACAGCTTAACGATATTCGCTTTTTGAGGGGCTATCTCCTGCAGATAGTCCTTCGTTTGGTAAAACAGGTCTTCATCATCTACATATATACCGGTAAATGTGTCGTTAAACACATCACGCAATATAGATGATACCTTGTTTACCTCTCCCAGCACCTTGCTGGGGTGGTGTGCACTGGGGATACGCTTGCACATGCCAGACCATTTGTCTATCAGGTTTTGCAAATCCTTATCCAGTTCTGCCACTTTTTTCCCTTCGGCTACTGTTCTTACAATAACGCCGAAACCTTTAGGCCTTATGCTCATCACAAGCCTTTTAAGGCGGTCTTTTTCTTCTTTGCTTTCTATTTTTTGAGAAATAGAAATGCGGTCGCTAAAAGGCACGAGCACTACATAACGGCCGGCCAGCGAAAGCTCTGAGCTTATGCGGGGGCCCTTAGTGCTTATGGGCTCTTTTACCACCTGAACAAGTATAGACTGGTTAGAGCTAAGCACATCGCCTATGGCACCATTTTTATCTATCTCTTTTTCAAAAGGAAAATTTTTAAGGGAATAATCTTTTACTTTACCTGCGCTTACAAGTTTTATGAATTTCATTAAAGAAGGCAGGTTAGGCCCCAGGTCATGATAATGCAAAAATGCATCTTTTTCAAAACCCACGTTTACAAAGGCGGCATTAAGGCCGGCTACCGGTTTACGAATTTTTGCGATATAAATATCGCCTACGTTAAACTGGCTTTTGTTGTCCTGGTTTTCCTTTTCTTTATGTAATTCAATTAGTCTTCCATCTTTTAATAAGGCAAAATCTACGGCTTCAGAACCAGATCGAATAATCAATTCTTTGTTCACACTGTACATTTTAATCTGTTTGAGGGTTCAGGGTTCAATGTTCAGGGTTTAAGAAACCTTGAACTTCAAACTTTAAACTTTGAACCGTTAAAGCAGATGGATTAAACAATAATTTTACAGGCATTGTTGTACCCGGTGTTTCAGCTGTCAGCTATCAGCATCCAGCGGTTAGCAGTAAAGCTCCCGGTCTGAATTCTGAATTCTGAATTCTGAAATCTTTTTTCAATGAACTTAATTTTTAGCCTTTTAAGATAAAAAGATGATAGATAACAGAACTTTTAGGCATCTTATATCTATCATCTTCTGTCTTTTTAGGCTGCAATGCAAAAACTCTTTCTTAAAAAAGAAAAAGTAGTTTGCACTACTTTTTCTTCTTGTGACGGTTAGCTCTCGCTCGTTTTTTACGTTTGTGAGTAGCTACTTTATGTCTTTTTCTTTTCTTACCGCTTGGCATAACGTCTAAGGGTGTTGGTTAATAATAGATTACTTTACTTCGGTATTCGTTTTTACGCCGTCTACAAATATTTTTGCTGGCTTAAATGCCGGAATGTTGTGTGCAGGTATTTTGATCGTTGTGTTCTTAGAAATGTTCCTTCCTGTTTTTTCAGCACGCGTCTTGATGATAAAACTTCCGAAACCTCTTAGGTATACGTTATCTCCGGTTTCTAATGAGCTTTTTACTTCTTCCATAAAAGACTCAACTGTTGCCTGAACATCACCTTTTTCAAGTCCAAGTTTCTCCGAAATTTTCGCTACGATGTCTGCTTTCGTCATTTTTTCTAAATTTAATAATGTGTGTATTTTTTTTGAGTGTGCAAATATAACAATTAAAAAAACAATAATTCAAGGTTAATCTATTAAAATTTAATAACATAAACTTTTACTTTTGCCAACCTTGCCCTAAACTATGGATTTTGCTAATGATTTAATACAATGGTATTTGCACCACAAACGCGATTTGCCGTGGCGCAAAACTACACACCCTTACCCCGTTTGGCTCAGCGAAATTATGCTGCAGCAAACGCGTGTTGCACAGGGGCTGCCCTACTTTTTACGCTTTATAGATGCCTTTCCTACAGTAAATGATATGGCAGGCGCCCCCGAAGAGCAGGTGCTTAAGCTATGGCAGGGCCTGGGCTACTACAGCCGCGCCCGCAACCTGCACGCCACGGCAAAACAGGTAGCCTTTGATATGGGAGGCACGTTCCCCGATAGTTATGCCGGGCTGCTAAAGCTAAAAGGCGTGGGAGACTACACTGCTGCAGCCATTGCCTCTATAAGCTATGGCGAAAATGTGCCCGTGGTAGACGGCAATGTATACCGTGTGCTGTCGCGCGTGTTTGGTATAGAAACAGACATCTCATCATCCGGGGCTAAGAAGGAATTTACCCAGATAGCGGCTGGGCTTATGCCTGCAGGCCGGGCATCCGATTTTAACCAGGCCATGATGGAGTTTGGCGCGCTGCAATGCGTGCCTAAAAGCCCCGATTGCGGCATTTGTATTTTTAATGCACACTGTGCAGCCTTTACTACCGGCCGGGTAAACAGCCTGCCTGTTAAGCTAAAAAAGCAAAAGGTAACCAACCGCTTTTTTAACTACCTTATAATAAAGGATGCAAACGGAAAAACCATTGTAACCCGCCGTGGCGAAAAAGGAATTTGGCATGGCCTGTATGAATTTCCGTTACTGGAGACCGATACCCTTACCACGATATCCGAAACGGCAGACTTGATAGCACAATATGACATCGGCACCGGAGCAAAAAAAAGCATTACATTACTGCACCCCGACCTCATTATCCATAAGCTTTCGCACCAAAAGCTGCACATACGCTTCTGGGAAGTAGCTGTTGATTCCGCGCTGCCCGAAGCGCTTGATTTTGAGGCGATAAAAGAATATCCGTTCCCCATTGTAATCTACAATTTTATAGAGAAGCATTGGCAGTAATGATTAATTTCATTACATTTGGTTAACACATAAACAAAAACAATTAACAAACCAAAACCATGAACGGAACGTTAAACAAAGTGATGCTTATAGGGCATTTAGGCGACGAAGTAAAGCTGCACTATTTTGAGGGCGGCAACTGCATAGGCCGCTTTCCGCTTGCTACTAACGAGGTGTACATAAATAAGCAGACGAACGAAAAAATAACCAGTACGGAATGGCACAACCTTGTGGTGCGCAATAAGGCTGCAGAGATTTGCGAAAAGTATCTTAGTAAAGGCGATAAAATATACATTGAAGGCCGTATAAAATCGCGCCAGTGGCAGGGCGAAGACGGCGCTACCAAGTATACTACAGAGATACAGGTAACCGAGTTTACTTTTCTTACCACTAAAAAAGAAATTGACCACAAACAGGGCTTTGGCACAGAGCAGCCCAAGGCACAGGAATATCCGTTGCCGGCCATGCCTGCTAATGATGACCTGCCTTTTTAATGTTTAACTAATACCACAATTTTGGACGACCCCGGCCCCACGAGTTTTATAATAGACCCCACCCTCTTTTTGAGCTTTGCAGGCCTGCTGCTCCTGCTGTTTTGTTCTGCATTCATATCTGGTACAGAGGTGGCGCTTTTTTCGCTAACGCCAGAGGACCTGCAAAAAATAAACAGCAAAGACCCTAAAAAGAGTGGCATTATAAATACGTTGCTTCAAAAGCCAAAAAAGCTGCTGGCCACCATTGTAATTACAAACACCCTCATAAACATAAGCATCATCCTGTTTTTTTTTAGGATGGATGCTTTTTCGGCCATAAGCCACGTCGG
>Ga0265780_10006334_pt1 | contig 14705 bp, 13 predicted proteins | sample P1T30metagenome_FD_192432 | JGI IMG/M metagenome (GOLD analysis project Ga0265780, IMG submission 192432) | Plant litter microbial communities from East Loma Ridge, Irvine, California - P1 T30 | ecosystem: Environmental > Terrestrial > Plant litter > Unclassified | place: USA: California... | reverse complement strand
GTAGTACTCCTGGGTCCCACCGGCGTCGAGCTGGACGGTGACGACGTCGGCCGAGACCTCGGCGACGACGCCGGCGGCGTCCGCGGTGACCACGTCACCGGCGTCGATGGCCGTGTAGCCCTCCATGCCGGTGCCGACCAGGGGGCTCTCGCTGCGGACCAGCGGGACGGCCTGACGCTGCATGTTCGCACCCATGAGGGCGCGGTTGGCGTCGTCGTGCTCGAGGAACGGGATGAGCGACGTGGCGACCGAGACCATCTGGCGCGGCGAGACGTCCATGTAGTCGACCTCGGCCTTGTCGACGAGCTCGACCTCTCCGCCCTTCTTGCGGACCAGGACCTTGTCGTCGACGAAGTCGAACTTGTCGTCGAGGGGCGCGTTGGCCTGCGCGACGACGTACTCGTCTTCTTCGGACGCGGTCAGGTAGTCGATCGTCGTGGAGACGTTGCCCTTGACGACGCGGCGGTACGGGGTCTCGATGAAGCCGAACGAGTTGATGCGGGCGAAGGACGCCAGCGAGCCGATCAGACCGATGTTCGGGCCTTCAGGGGTCTCGATCGGGCACATGCGGCCGTAGTGCGAGGGGTGGACGTCACGGACCTCGACGCCGGCGCGCTCACGCGACAGACCACCCGGTCCGAGCGCCGACAGACGGCGCTTGTGGGTCAGACCCGAGAGCGGGTTGTTCTGGTCCATGAACTGCGACAGCTGCGAGGTTCCGAAGAACTCCTTGATCGCGGCGACGACGGGGCGCACGTTGATCAGGGTCTGCGGCGTGATCGCCTCGATGTCCTGCGTGGTCATGCGCTCGCGGACGACGCGCTCCATGCGCGACAGGCCGGTGCGGACCTGGTTCTGGATCAGCTCGCCGACCGCGCGGATGCGACGGTTGCCGAAGTGGTCGATGTCGTCGACGTCGAGACGCAGCTCGACGGACTCGCCCTCGCGGACGCCGTCCATCGTCTTCTGCTCGGCGTGCAGCGAGACCAGGTACTTGATCGTGGCGACGATGTCGTCGACGGTCAGGACCGAGTCGACCAGGGGCGCGTCGATGCCGAGCTTGCGGTTGATCTTGTAACGACCCACCTTCGCCAGGTCGTAGCGCTTCGGGTTGAAGTAGAAGTTGTCGAGGAGCGCACGCGCCGCCTCGGCGGCGACCTGCTCGCCGGGACGCAGCTTGCGGTAGATGTCTTTGAGCGCCTCCTCCTTGGTGAGGATGGCGTCCTTCTCGAGGGTCGCCTCGATGGAGGCGAAGCCCTTGAACTTCTCGGTGATCTCTTCGCTCGTCAGGCCGAGGGCCTTGAGGAAGACGGTGACGCTCTGCTTGCGCTTGCGGTCGATGCGGACGCCGACCTGGTCGCGCTTGTCGATCTCGAACTCGAGCCAGGCACCACGGCTCGGGATGACGCGGGCCGAGTAGATGTCCTTGTCGGACGTCTTGTCGGAGGCGCGCTCGAAGTACACGCCCGGGCTGCGGACGAGCTGCGACACGACGACACGCTCGGTGCCGTTGATGATGAAGGTTCCGCGCTCGGTCATGAGCGGGAAGTCGCCCATGAAGACCGTCTGCGTCTTGATCTCACCGGTGAGGTGGTTCATGAACTCGGCGTTGACGTACAGCGGCGCGGCGTAGGTCTTGCCTCGCTCTTTGCACTCGTCGATCGAGTACTTCGGCTCTTCGAGCTCGGGAGCGGTGAACGACAGCTGCATCGTCTCGCCGAGGTCCTCGATCGGGGAGATCTCCTCGAAGATCTCCTCCAGGCCGGAGTGGAGGGCGAGGTCGGTGCGACCCTGCTCGGTCGCCTCGGCGAGGCGGTCCTTCCAGACGTCGTTGCCGACGAGCCAGTCGAAGCTCTCGGTCTGCAGCGCCAGGAGGTCGGGGACCGTCAGCGTGTCGGTGATCTTGGCGAACGAGAGTCGCGATGCGCCTCGGCCGTTCTTGGGTGAGTTGGTGGATGCGGTGTTCGCAGCAGCCAAGGAAGTTACCTCCGTGGACCCCGTCGGGTCATCACTGTCGGACAGTATGGTGAGTGGTGAACGGCCCTCCCGGGGACGTCGGCCCCACGGCGGAAGGCCGGGGATCGAAGCCGAGAACGCCCCCGCCGCGATATTCGGGGGCCTGGTCTCGGGGGTGCGTCGCCGACCGGAATATGACGAGTCGACGCACGGGGAGCGCAAAGGTCAATACTAGGTCGACGAGGACACGCCTGGCAAGCCCTGTCGTTGACCTTCTGTGCGAGATTCGGTATAACCCGGGCGATGCCCAGGTATTCCCCGGGATCGGAGGCCTCGCGCGCCTCCTCGGCCGATGCGCGTCGTCGCCTCCGCCCCCGCGTCGGCGTGCCAGGGTTGACCCCATGGCCGCACAGCACGAGGACCCCCCTGTCGAGATCCCGCTCGGCGCGGGGCTCGCCCGCATCGACGAGGACCGGCACCGCCCCGGGGCGTTCACGCTCGTCGTCGACGGCACGCCGCAGTCGCACGTCGACCTCGACGACCCCACCCACCTGGCGTTCGAGTACGTGCACCGCATCGGACACGCCATCGACCTGCTGCCCGAGGGGCCCGTCACGGCACTGCACCTCGGCGCCGGCGCACTGACCCTCCCCCGCTACGTCGAGGCCACGAGACCCGGCTCGCGCCAGCAGGTCATCGAGCTCGAGGCGGACCTCGTCGCGCTGGTGCGGGAGCGGCTGCCCTTCCCGCGGGGCGCCTCCATCCGGGTCCGCTACGGCGACGCCCGCGAGGTCATGGTGAAGCTGCCGGCCGGGCTGCGCGGCACCGTCGACCTGCTCGTGGTCGACGTGTTCGGCGGGTCGCAGATCCCCGCCCACGTCACGTCGCTCGAGTTCTACTCGGCGGCCGCGGAGTTCCTCTCGCCGACCGGCATGCTCATCGTCAACTCCGCCGACGGCGCCGGACTCGCCTTCGCCCGAGGTCAGGCCTCGACGTTGGCGACGGTCTTCGAGCACGTCGCGGCCGTCGCCGACCCCGCCACCCTGAAGGGCAGGAGGTTCGGCAACGTCGTCCTGATCGGGTCGCCGTCGCCGCTGCCCACCGACCGCATGCCGCGCCTGTACTCGTCGGACCCGCTGCCGGCCAAGGTCGTGCACGGCCGCGAGCTGCGCGACTTCATCGCCGGAGCGCCGGTCGTCACCGACGCCACCGCCGTGCCGTCGCCCGAGCCGTCGCGGAGCGTCTTCGGGGCGCGGTAGCGGCGAGTCGGCTCGGAGCCGCTCCACCGGAGACCTCGATCTCTCGAGGAGCTCCGTCAGCTTCTTCGGCTTCTTCCGACCGAAACGACCTTCGTTCGTCGCGATCGGAGGGCGCTCCGTCGTCGCCGGGCGTCTGCTCGCGCGGGTCAGCGGGGGGCGGGGCCGCCGAGAGCGGCGCGGAGGCGGGCCTCGGCGTCATCGGGCGCGGCGGCGGCCTCGGCGTTGGCCTCGGCGACGGCCTTGACGACCTCTTCGCGCTGGATCTTCACGCCGCGCGGGGCGTCGATGCCGATCCGCACGCCGTCGCCGCGCGAGTCGAGCACGGTGATGACGATGTCGTCACCGATGAGGATCCGCTCCCCGACCTTGCGCGTCAACACCAGCATCCGTCCACCTTACCCAGGCTGACGCGCACGACCGGTCTAGAGGGACTCCCGCCACCCGACCGGCACGCCCAGCAGGTGCACCGTGCCCGGCGTCGCGGTGTCGGCCTCGCCCACGACCGCCGCGGCGGCCACGGACGAGACGACCCGCACCTCCTCGACCCAGCGGGCCGTGTCGTCGTGCTTGCGCCCCACGTCGACGGCGACCCACACCTGGTCGGCGGCCATCGACCGCAGGGCGTCGCCGGCCGCGGCGTCCCAGGCGAGCGCGGTGACCACGGCCGTGCCGCCGTTGACCCCCTCGGCCCGCGCCAGGATCGCGCTGCGCCGATCGGCGACGTCGACCGACCGCAGCCCGAACGTCGCCGCCATCTGCGCCGCCACCCGGAACGCGTCGCCCGGGCGGCCCACGACGACGACGAGGTCGCCGGGACCGGTCAGGAGCGCGGGAGGCGCGGGCACGTCGTCGCCGGACCGCGCGACGGATGCGGGGGACGAGGCGACGGCGGCCGCGGCGAGGAACTCCGCGGCGTTCGTCAGGGGGCCCGGTCGCACCTCCTCGACCGCGGCGGCCGCCACGGCGGGGGCGGGAGCGATGCCGTTGAAGGTGAGGTCGTCCATGATCTCGGCGAAGGCGTCGCCCCGGGTCGCCGGCTGGGGCGTCGCGGGCGACGGAGCGGCAGCGGGCGCCGAGGCCGCGGACGCCGCGTCCGCCGCGGCGCGCGCGGCGCGACGGGGGCTGTCGGCAGCCGGGCGACCCCCGGCGAGGACCCGATCGAACGGATCCGCGGGAGCGGACGCCGCGGGAGGGGACGCCGCGGCCGGGGCCTCCGACGCGGGGGTGAACCCGTCGGCGGCGTCGGCGTCGGCCAGCAGCGCGGCGATGCCCGCCCGCGACGCCGGCGCGGTGATGGTGACGCGCGCCGACGGCTGGTCGGTCGTCGGGTCGGGCACGTCGACCGTCGCCTCGTAGTGCTTGCGGGCGAAGAGCCCGCCCACTCCCCCGACGGTCACCCGCTGGGCCGCGACGATCCGCGCGCCCGGGCCGTGGGCCTCGCGCACGCGCCGCCGCAGCTCGTCGAGGGAGTCGCCCGTGACGACCACCCGTGTGGGCGCCATCTCAGGCCACGATCGCGTCGCTGGCGCGCACGACGCCGACGGTCTCGATGGTCGACCCGGCCGCCGTCGCCTCCTGGTACGACAGGACCGGCAGGCCGTTCTGCTGCGCCGAGACGAGTCGGTGGATCGCGGGCCGGAGCGCCGGCGCGCAGACGAGCACGGCGCTGAGCCCCTGCGACTCGACCGCCGCCACGGAGTCGCGCAGCGAACCGAGCACCTGCTCGACCCGGTGCCCGTCGAGCAGGATCTGCGTGCCCTGATCCGACGGCCGCAGCCCCTCGAGCATCGACTGCTCGAGACCCGGGTCGATCATGATGACGCGCAGCACGGCGCCGTCGAGGTGACGGGCCGACAGGGCGGGACCGAGGGAGGCGCGGGCCGCCTCGACGAGTCCCTCGGGGTCCGTCGACACCTTGGCGCGCAGGGTCAGCCCCTCGCAGATCCGACCGAGGTCGTTGATCGGCACCCGCTCGGCCAGCAGCCCCTGCAGCACGCGCTGCAGCTCGGCGAGCGACAGCATGCCGGGCACGAGGTCGTCGATCGCCGAGGGGTTGACCTGCTTGACGCCATCGGTCAGCACCCGGACGTCCTCGCGGCTGAGCAGCCGCGCGGCGTTGTCGGCGATGATCGACGAGAGGTGGGTGACGAGCACCGAGACCCGGTCGATCACGGTCGCGCCGGTCATCTCCGCGCTGTGCCGCATCTCGGCGGGCACCCACTTGCCCGCGAGGCCGAACACCGGCTCGACGGTCGCCGTGCCCGGCAGGCCGTCGAGGCCCTCGCCGAGGGCCAGGACCGAGCGGGCCGGGGCCTGGCCGCGACCGGCCTCGACCCCCGCGATGCGGATCGAGTACGTCGAGGGCGGCAGGTCGACGCTGTCCCGGGTGCGCACCGGCGGCACGACGATGCCGAGGTCGACGGCGATCTTGCGCCGCAGCGCCTTGACCCGTCCGAGCAGGTCGTCGGACGACCCGCCGACCATGTCGACGAGGTCGGGCGCCAGCAGGATCTCGAGCGCGTGCACCCGCATCTGCTCGAGCAGGTCGTCGGTGGTGTCGGTGGGGGCGACGACCTCGGCGCGCCGGCTCTCGAGAGCCGCGCGCGCCTCCTCGGCCTTCGCCTTCGCCGCGAGCCGCTGGGCGACGATCAGCAGCGTGACGCCCACCACGAGGAACGCGGCGATGGGCATGCCCGGGATGAACCCCATGCCGATCGCGGCGACCCCGGCGATCCCGATCGCGATGCGCGACTGGCCGAGCTGCGTCGCGGCCTGCGAGCCCATGTCGCTGTCGGCGCCCGATCGGGTGACGATCATGCCGGTCGAGACCGCCATGAGCAGCGCGGGGATCTGAGTGACCAGACCGTCGCCGATGGTCAGCAGCCCGTAGTGGTTCAGGGCCTCGCCGATCGCCATGCCGTTCTGCAGGGCGCCGATCGCGACGCCTCCGACCAGGTTGATGATGATGATGATGATGCCGGCGATCGCGTCGCCCTTGACGAACTTCGACGCGCCGTCCATCGCGCCGTAGAAGTCGGCCTCGGCGCTGACGTCGGCGCGGCGCTGCTTCGCGACCTCGTCGGTGATCAGCCCGGCGTTCAGATCGGCGTCGATCGCCATCTGCTTGCCCGGCATCGCATCGAGCGTGAAGCGCGCCCCGACCTCGGCCACGCGCTCGGCGCCCTTCGTCACGACGACGAACTGGATGACCACGAGGATCAGGAAGATCACCGAGCCGATGATGATCGACCCGCTGACCGCCACGTGCCCGAAGGCCTCGATGACCTGACCGGCGAATCCCTCGCCGAGCACGAGACGGGTCGACGCGACGTTGAGCCCGAGGCGGAACAGCGTCGCCACGAGCAGCAGCGACGGGAACACCGAGAAGTCGAGCGGCTTCTTCACGAAGAGGGTCGTCAGCAGGATCACGAGCGCCAGCAGGATGTTGAGGATGATCAGCACGTCGAGCATCGGGGCCGGCACCGGCACCACGAGCAGCAGGACGATCCCGACGATGCCCACCGGGACGGCGAGCTTGGGGAGTGTCTTCTTCATCAGGCGGTTCCTCCGGAGGCGGACGGGCGGGGAGCGGGGCGGGCGGTGCGAAGGGCGGCGGGCCCCGGAGGCGCGGGTGCGGCGGACGAGTCGCGCGCGATCCGCAGACGCTGCGGCACCGCCTCGGCCGCGAGCGACCCGGGGGTGAGCACGGCGGCGACCTCGTCGGGCGTGGTCGGACGGGGGTTCGCGTGCGTGCCCGCGACCGCCGACGCGCCGCGCGCCCGGAGGGCCATGACGAAGGTCAGCACCCGGGCGACCGGGGTGTAGAGGTCGACGGGGATCTCGTCGCCGAGACCGCAGTTCGCGTGCAGGGCCCGGGTCAGCGGGACGTCCTCGACGAGGGGGACGCCGTCGGCCGCGGCCTTCTCGCGGATGCGGGCGGCGGTCGCGCCCGCGCCCTTCGCCACGACGCGCGGGGCGGAGCGACCCGGTTCGTACCGGATCGCGACGGCGTAGTCGGTCGGGTTGACCATCACCACGTCGGCGTCGGCGATGGAGGCCATCATGCGGTTGCGGCTCATGGCGAGCTGCCGCGAACGGCGCTGCGACTTGACCAGGGGATCGCCGTCGGTGCTCTTGTTCTCGTCGCGCACCTCCTTCTTGGTCATGCGGGTCTTCTTGCGGTTGCGGCGCATGACGACGAAGACGTCGGCCGCGGCGAGCACGAGACCGGCGACGACGGCGGCCTGGAGGAGGATCGCCGTGCCCGAGGTCGCCTCGTCGAGCAGCGCCGAGACGCTCAGCCCGCCGCCGCTCATCAGCACCGGCATGAGCCCCTGGATGGCCATCCACAGCACGAGCCCGACGACGGCGGTCTTGATCAGGGCCTTCGCGCCGTTCCACAGCGCCTGCCCGCCGAACGTCGTCTTCAGACCGTTGATCAGGTTGAACTGCTCGTAGTTGCCCGTCATCCGCTTAATGTGGACGCCGCCCTGCACGATCGCGGTGAGGAGCACCACGACGCCGACGACGGCGAGCATCGGGCCGATCGTCGCCGCCATCGAGCCGACGCCGTCGCCGAGCAGGGTCACGACGGTCTGCGCGTCGGGGTCCCGGATGGCCTGACCGATCGAGAGGAGCTGATCGGTGCCGGCCTCGGCGCCGCGCTCGATCGTCGTCGGGATCATGACGGCCGCGGCGCCGACGCCGAGCCAGGCGCTGAGGTCCTGCGAGCGCGAGAGCTGGCCCTTGGAGTGGACCTCCTTCATCCGCTTCTGCGTCGCGTCCTCGGACCGCTCGCCGGAGTCGTCGGCCATGCCTACCTCACCCCCGTGAGCAGATCGGCGGCGTCGCCGGACAGGTTCTGCACGACGCTCGGCAGCGCCAGGAAGACCCCGCCGGCCAGCATGACCGTCATGAGGATCTTCAGCGGGAAGCCCATCGCGTAGGCGTTCAGCGCGGGCGCGACCCTGCTGAGCAGGCCGAGCCCCACATCGGCCAGGAACAGCACGACGCAGAGTGGACCGGCGATCTGCAGGGTCGCGAGGAACATCTGCGTGACGCCGTCGGCCATGAGCCCCACCGGGTCGGTCAGGTCGATGCCGAGACCGAGCGGCACGGCGTCGAACGACCGGGTCAGGCCGCCGATGATCAGCTGGTACCCGCCCGTCGCGAACAGCAGCGCCAGAGCGGTCATCTGGAAGAGCCGCGTGAACTGCGCGCCGTTGATCATCGACTGCGGGTCGAACGCCTGCGCCAGGGTGAACCCGCCGAACAGGTCGATCAGGCTGCCCGCCGCCTGCACCGCCGAGAACACCAGGAAGACGAGGAACCCCAGCACGGCGCCGACCACGATCTCGAGCACGAGGGCGACGACGAACGGCCCGGTGGCGAGCGACTCGTAGCCGGGCGAGACCCGCGGCGCGACGGCGAGCGCGAGCCCCAGCGCCAGCATCGCCTTCACGCGACCGGGGAAGGCCCGGTACGAGAACGGCGGCGCGATGACGATGAAGGCGGTCATCCGCACGGCGGCGAGCAGCGTCGCTTCGAGGCCGCTGAGGTCGAGGTCGAGGTCCATGGGCGCGCTCAGCCGCCCGAGAGCAGCTGCGGGATGCGGTCGAACACCACATGGGTGAACGTCACCATCTCGCTGATCATCCAGTGCCCGCAGACGAGGAGCGCGATGCCGACGGCGACGGCCTTCGGCACGAACGAGAGCGTGACCTCCTGGATCTGCGTGATCGACTGCAGCAGAGAGATCGCGAAGCCGACGACGAGCGAGGTGATGAGCACCGGCGCGGCGAGCTTCGCGGTGATGACGAGGGCCTGCATCGAGATGTCGAGGACGGCGTTGGAGTCCATCAGGCGGTCACCTGATAGCTCTCGATGAGACTCGTGATGATGAGCCCCCAGCCGTCGACCAGCACGAACAGCAGGATCTTGAACGGCAGCGAGATCATCACCGGCGGGAGCATCATCATGCCCATCGACATCAGGGCGGCGCTGACGACGAGGTCGATGACGAGGAACGGGATGAAGATGACGAAGCCGATGATGAACGCGGCGCGCAGCTCGCTGATCATGAACGACGGGATGAGCGTCAGCATGGGCACGTCGGCCTGGCTGTCGGGGTTCGGCTGGTCCGCCGAGCGCGTCATCAGCGCCAGGTCCTCCTGGCGGGTGTGGGCGAGCATGAACTCGCGGAGCGGTGCGCTGCCGGCGTCGACGGCGGCTGGGAAGTCGATCGTCCCGTCGAGGTAGGGCTGCACCGCGTCGACGTTGATGTGCTCGAGGATCGGAGCCATGATGAACAGGCTGAGGAACAGCGCGAGCCCGGCCAGCACCTGGTTCGGCGGGATCGACGGCAGCGCGAGCGCGTTGCGGGTCATCGCCAGCACCACGAAGATCTTCGTGAACGACGTCATCATCAGCAGCAGCGCCGGCGCGACGCTGAGCAGCGTGATGCCGAGCAGCGTGACGACCGCCGTGCTCGGGGCGCCGTCGGGGCCGTTGATGTCGATGTTCAGACCGCCCGTGCCGCCGCCGTCGGGCTCGGTCTGATCGTCGTCGGTGAAGTCGGTCGGCGTCGTGCCGGTGGAGCCCTCGGTGCCCGGGGCGTCGGTGCCGGGATCGACGGGCGCGGTGGGAGCGGTGGGCTCGACGGGCGCGGCGAGGGCCGTCTGACCGATCAGCATGATGAGACCCGACGCGACGATCATCGCGAGCAGGGCGACGACGACGGTGCGCGCGAGGCGGGTGTCGGCGAAGCGCAGCGGGGCGGCGCCGACGGGCGCGGCGCCGAGGGCGTGGCGGGCGAGACGGCGCCGGTCGGCGAGCGGCGCGACCCGGGCGGTGGAGTGACGACCGGTCGTCGCACGACCGTGCAGCCCGTCACGGACCGTGGGGCCGACGAGACGGGCGATGGCGGTGACGAAGGAGGCGCGGGTCGTCCGGGCGGACGGGGCGCGGAGGGTCATCCGGCTCGCCCGCTGCGGAGGGCGGCCGCCGCCTGACGCCAGGTGCCGGGCGAGAGGATCGAGCCGTCGAGCGCCTCGGCGGTGCGACCGCGGCGACGGGCCGCGACGTCGCGGGGGGCGCGCTCGCGGACGACCGTGGCGCGGCGGGCCGCACCCCGCGGTCGGAGCATCGGCGCGTCGGCGGCCGATCCGCGGGCGGGCTCGGCGACCGGTGCGGCGATGGGGGCGGCGTGGGCGGAGAGGACGGCGGCGAAGGCGGGGGCCGAGGAGGCGGCGGACGACGGGAGGGGCGCGATCGGGGTGACCCGCGCCTCCTGAGCCGCCGGAGGCGCGTCGCTCGAACCGGCCACGAGCTCGAGGGCGACCGGTTCGACCGGCCGGTCGGAGGCCGCCAGCACGGTGACGGACGCGTCGGTGACGCCGAGCACGAGCCGCTCGCCCTCGACGTCGACCACGACGACGCTGGCCTTCGCGCCGATGCCCTGGCGCGCGACGACCGTCACCTGAGACGTCTGACGACCGGAGCGGCCGCCCGTGACGATGCGCTTCTGCAGGACGTAGAGCAGGGCGAGCACGACCCCGAGCGACAGGACGACACGGAGCCCGACGAAGACCGCGTCCACGATCAGAGGACGCCGTCGGCGACGTCGAGGATGGTCGTGATGCGGACCGCGTAGTCCTGGTCGACCACGACGACCTCGCCGTGGGCGATGAGCCGGCCGTTCAGCAGGACGTCGGCGGGCGCGCCGGCCGAGCGGTCGAGCTCGACGACCGCGCCGGGCTCGAGACCGAGGACGTCGCGCACCGACATGCGGGTGCGGCCGATCTCGACCGTGAGGGCCATCTCGACGTTGTTGATGCGACCGAGGTTGCCCGCGATCGACGAGAAGAGGGGAGCGGCGCGGTCGACCGGCGCCGAGCCTCCGACCGTTCCGTTCTCGCGGAGGCGGATCGCGAACCAGCCGGCGGGCGCTCCCGCGGCCGTGAGATCGAAGACCACGGTGTCGGGGTCGGCGAGGAGCGCCTCGGCCGGCTCGCGACGGCTCTCGCCGAGGACGCCGGCGCCGAGCACCGACGTCGCCGCCTCGAGCGCGGGGCGCAGCACGTCGGTGATCGAGACCAGGGGGTTGTCGGTGCCGGCGGCCGCGCCGAGACGGTCCATGTCGACGAGCACGAGCGCCGTGTCGGCCGACACCCCGCCGACGAACGAGGTGACGACGACCGTGGAGGCGGCGGTCCGGTTCTCGGAGGCCAGCGCGGTGTCGAGGAGGACGGCCCGCAGCGGCGTGGGCGTCGGCAGCTTCGCGACCAGGGCCTCGGCCGCCGCGGTGTGCAGGGTGATGGTCGTGGCGGTCATGAGGTTCCTTCTTCGGTGCCGGTGAGGGAGGTGGAGACGACGATTCCGGCCAGACGCGAGCCGTTCGCGCCCACGGCCGCCCGGCCGACGGGCTGACCGTCGACGCGGATCTCGAGGGGGCGGGACTGCGGGTGCGGCAGGGGCAGCACGTCGCCGACGGCGAGACCCAGCACGACGCTCGGCAGCACCGCGGCCGGCGCGAACTGCAGCGAGACGCCCACCGGGACCGAGGCGAGCTGCGCGCCGAGCAGACGACGGGCCTCGACCGCGCCGACCGCGGGGGTCGCATCGCCCAGCTGCGGCAGCAGCACCTCGGCGGGGAGCGCGACCGTGGCCGTCGACGGTCGGTCGCCCACCCGGATGGTGAAGATCGCGACGATCATCAGGTCGGACTTCTGCGCCGCCTGCGCGAACTGCGAGTTGTACTGGAAGCCGCCCACGCCGATCTGATCGACGAGCATGCCGCCGAACGAGTAGCGGAGATCGTCGAGGGCGTCTTCGATGAGACGACGCACGAGGGCCTGCTCGATGGGCGTGAAGGTGCGCTCGGGGGTGACCGGGGGCTTCGCCGCGCCCAGCATGTGACCGACCCAGGCCAACGCGGCCGACGCCGGGAACTGCACGACGGCCTTCGGCCCGACGCCCTCGAGAGGGCAGAGCACCATGGCCGTCGTCGCCGGCAGCGACGCCGCGTACTCGTCGTAGGTCAGCATCTGGACGCTCTCGCAGGTGACCTGCGACAGCACGCGGACCTTCGCGGTCAGCTGCGTGCCCCACTGACGGGCGAACGTCTCGAACGCCAGCTCGAGCGCCCGCGAGTGCTCGCGCGCCAGCGTCGTCGGGCGGCGGAAGTCGTAGACCTCGACCGTCTTCGGCGGGCGCGCCGACGAGCCGGCGGTCGGAGCCGGTGCGGGAGCGTCGAGGAGGGTCACGGACGGACCTATCGACCCGCGCCTCCCGGGCGTTAGAGAACGGTGATCAGTGCCCCCCGGACTGGGCCCCCTCGTCGTCGTGGGCCTTCTCGGCGTCGGCGGGCTCGTCGGCCGACTCGTCGGAGGGCGCCTCGGCCGGCGCCTCCGCGATCGCGGCGGTCTCGGCGGCGACGTCGTTCCGACCGGCGGTCACCGCGCCTCCCGCCCCCTCGGCCGCCTTCTGCAGCTCGGGCAGCAGGGCGCTGACGTCGTCGGACTGGTTCGAGAGGACGACGATGTCGACGCGGCGGTTCGCGGCGAGATCCGCTGCGGAGCCACCGGCGGCGAGCGGCCGCGACGACCCGAAGCCGACGGCCTGGATGTGCTCGACCGGCATGCCGCCGCGCTCGACCAGATCGCGCAGCACCTGCGTGGCACGCGCCGACGAGAGCTCCCAGTTCGTCGCGAACGGAGCCGTCGAGCTGCGCTGGTCGGCGTGTCCCTCGACCGACACGTCGTGCTGCGCCGTGCGGAGCACCGGGGCGATCGCGTTCATCACCCGCGTCGCCTCGCCGCTGAGATCGGCGCTGTTCGTTCCGAAGAAGGTCTCGGAGCCGACCAGGCGCACGGTCAGACCGCGCGCGTCCGTCGCGAACTGCACGTCGGCGCTGAGCCCCGACCCCTCGAGGTTCGCCGCGATGGCCGCCTTGATCGCCGTCAGATCGTCGAGCTCGCTCTTCGCGAGCGCCTCGGACGTCTCGGTGCCCTCGCCCGTCTCGGCTTCGCCCGACGCCGCCGCCTCGGCCATGTCGCTCTCGTCGCCCACCGAGTAGCCGTCGCCCTCGGGCGTCACCTCGTCGACCGGCACGACGGTGCCCGACGCCGAGTCGATCGCGCCGACCTCGGTCTGCCCGAAACCGGTCGCGAGGGAGTTGCGGAGGGCGACGTACTTGTCCTGATCGACCGTCGACATCGCGTAGAGCACGATGAACATGCACATGAGCACCGTGATCATGTCCATGTACGAGGCCATCCAGCGCTCGTCGGGGTGCTCGTCCTCGGCGTGCGCCTTCTTCTTCCGCCCGCCGCGCGAGCCGCTCATGCTGCGAGCTCCTGCTCGCTCTTCGCCTTCTTGCCGGACTCGAGCGAGTGCGACGGCACCATCGCCTTGAGGCGTTCGCCGAGGAGGCGCGGCTGGCTCCCGGCCTGCACCGCCAGCACCCCTTCGAGCAGCAGCGTCATGCGGGCCTCGTCGAGATCGGCGAGCTTCCGCAGACGCGCACCGATCGGCAGCCAGAGGAAGTTCGCGGTGAGCAGGCCCCACAGCGTCGCCACGAACGCGGCCGCGATCATGTGACCGAGCTCGTCGGGCTCGGCGAGGTTCTCGAGCACGTGCGTGAGGCTGACGACCGTGCCGACGATGCCGACGGTCGGCGCGTAGCCGCCGAGGCTCATGAAGAACTTCGACGCCGTGCGATCGGCCGCGAGACGCGACTCCATCTCGTCCTCGAGCAGGATGCGGAGCTCCTCGCCGTCGGTGCCGTCGGCGATGTTCTGCAGCGCGCCCTTCATGAACGGATCGTCGGTCTTCTCGGCCTCCGCCTCGAGCGACAGCAGCCCCTCGCTGCGCGCCTTCTCGGCGAGCGCCACGACGCCGTCGATCACGGACTGCGGCGGCACCACCTTGCCCGTGAAGGCGCGGGGGATCTTCTTGAAGCTGAGCAGGGCGTCCTTGATCGTCGTACCGGCGATGCCGACGCCGATCGTCGCCCCGAAGACGAGGATGATCGGCGCGGGCAGCAGCAGACCCATGAGGTTCACGCCCTCGAGCTGGATCATGCCGAACAGCGCCCCGAAGGCGAGGACGATGCCGATTATGGTCGCGGGATCCACGGTCAGCGCCCTGCGTCGGCCGGGGTGGCGGCGGTGGCGGCCGGGGTGGCGGCGGTGGCGGCCGGGGTCGGCTCGTCTGCGGAGGCCGGACGGAGGTCGCTGACCCGACCCGCGCCTCCTGAGCCTCGGACGAGCCCGCGCTGCGGACCGGTGCCGGTGCGCGTGCCGAGCGGCTGCGCGGAGGGCGACGTCGCATGCGGCTCGTCGTAGGCGATCGAGACGATGCGAGCCCGGTAGCGGGCGATCATCTCGATGACCTCGGACATCGGCTCGGTCACGATGTACTTCGCCCCGTCGACCATGATCAGCGTCGTGTCGGGCGTCTCGTGGATGCGCTCGATGAGGTCTGGATTGA
>Ga0265780_10006333_pt1 | contig 14707 bp, 10 predicted proteins | sample P1T30metagenome_FD_192432 | JGI IMG/M metagenome (GOLD analysis project Ga0265780, IMG submission 192432) | Plant litter microbial communities from East Loma Ridge, Irvine, California - P1 T30 | ecosystem: Environmental > Terrestrial > Plant litter > Unclassified | place: USA: California... | reverse complement strand
ACCGGTGGATGCGCCAGCTGTCGACGGGGTGCCCGATGTCGGCGAACGCCTTCGACCAGGCGTCGACGTGCGCGTAGTTCGAGTCGACGAGCGTGCCGTCGATGTCGAAGAAGACGGCCGTCGTGGGGGCGTCGGTCCCGGTGGAGTCGCGGGTCGGGTCGGAAGGGGAGGAGGACTGGTCGGAGGCGCGGGTCGAGTCGGAAGGGGAGGAGGCCTGGTCGGAGGCGCGGGTCGAGTCGGTCATGCACCCAGCCTGCGCCTGCATGCCGTGCAGCGTTCGGGGCTGGACACGCGCCTCCCTCGCCCTGTTGGCTGGGCACATGGCTGGGCGCCGCCTCCGAGCTGCCTGGGAGCGGGAACACGCAGCCGCCCCCCGGGCGTTGTCTGGTGGCATGACCACATACGGAATCATCGGAGCAGGCAACATCGGCAGCCAGGTCGCCCGGGCACTCATCGCCCAGGGGCACGACGTCGTCATCAGCAACTCGCGGGGGCCCGAGACCCTCGGCGACCTCGTCGCCGACCTGGGCGACAAGGCCCGTGCGGCGACGTCCGAGGAGGCGGCGGAGGCAGGCGAGGTCGTCGTCGTCACGGTGCCGCTGAAGAACTACGAGCAGGTGCCCGTCGCGCCGCTCGCCGGCAAGGTCGTCATCGACACGAACAACTACTACTTCGAGCGCGACGGCCAGATCGCCGCCCTCGACAACGGCCTCGACACCGTCTCGAGCATGCTGCAGCGCCACCTGCCCGAGAGCAAGGTCGCCAAGGGCTTCAACCACATCATGGCCAAGGACATCACGACCGACGGCAAGCCCGCGGGCGACCCCGAGCGTCGTGCGCTCGCCACGTCGAGCGACTTCGAGGAGGCCGCCGAGCTCGTGCAGCGCCTCTACGACGAGATCGGGTTCGACACGGTCAACGTGGGCCCGCTGAGCGAGAGCTGGCGCGTCGAGCGCGACCAGCCCGCCTACGTCGTCTCGCAGACCCGCTCGGAGCTCGTCGACAACCTCGCGAAGGCCACCCGCGCCACCGCCACGACCGAGCCGGCACCGCACCCCTCCGAGGCCTAGCCCCCGGCGCCGCACGGCGCCCCGGCAGCACGGCGCCCCGGCAGCACGGCGCCCCGGCACCTCGCGAAGAACCCCGGATCGGACACCGCACCCCTGAGCACCAGGGTGCGACGTCCGATCCGGGGTTCTTTCGCGTCCGGCGGCGGGCTAGCAGCCGCGTCGAGCGCCCCCGGAGCGCACCTCCCCTGGCCGCTCAGCGAGCGCGCATGCGCGGGTCTGCGGAGTCACAGCCTGCTGATAGGCCCGTGACCGGAGACTCACGGCATGCACCTTCCCTGGCACCGCGGACGCGCGGACCACGACGCGACCGCCCCGGCGACCCCCGCCTCCGTCGAGGGGCCGACCGCGCCTCCTCGCGGGGCACCCCGGCCGGAGGCGCGGGTCGCCTCCCCCGGCCCGCTCGCCTCCCCGGGCCCCGCCGTCGCCTCGGCCGCCTCGGCTGCCTCGGCCGCCGCGCCAGCCGCACCCGCCTCGACGCAGCCCGCCCTCGCGCTGCCGCCCGGCGTGCAGCTCGCCGGCGCGTGGGGCTGGCGCCTGCTCGTCGTCGCGGGCTGCCTCGCCGTGGCCGGCTGGGTCGTGTCGCGGCTCGAGGAGATCGTGGTGCCGCTGCTGATCGCCATCCTGATCTGCGCGCTGCTGCAGCCGGTCGTCACGCTGCTGACGCGGCGTCGCGTGCCGCACTGGATCGCCATCGTCGTCGCTCTCCTCGGCCTCGTGGCGGTGGTCGGCGGGCTGCTCGTGCTCGTGGTGACGCAGGTGCGCGACGGGGCCGACGACGTGACGGCCAAGGGCGTCGCGTCGTACGACGCGCTGCGGGAGTTCCTCCGCACCTCGCCGCTGCAGCTGACCGACCGGGAGTTCGACCAGTACGTGGGCCAGGCGGGCCAGGCCCTGCAGGACGCGAGCCAGGACATCCTCAGCGGCGTCGCGGCGATCGGCTCGGCGGCCGGGCACGTGCTGACCGGCGGGCTGCTCACGCTCTTCGCGACGATCTTCCTGCTCATCGACGGGCGGGGGGTCTGGCACTGGGTCGTGCGGCTCTTCCCGCGGGCCGCGCGCCCCGCGGTCGACGGCGCCGGGCTCGCCGGCTGGCAGACCCTCGCGTCGTTCGTGCGGGTGCAGGTGATCGTCGCCGCCGCGAACGGCGTCGGGATCGGCCTCTTCGCGGCGTTCCTCGGGCTGCCGCTGGCCATCCCGATCGCCATCCTCGTCTTCCTGGCGTCGTTCATCCCCGTGATCGGCGCGATCGTGACCGGTGCCCTCGCGGTGGTGCTCGCGCTCGTCGTGGCCGGCCCGGTGCAGGCGCTCGTCATGCTCGGCGGGGTGCTGCTCGTGCACCTGCTCGAGGCGCACGTGCTGCAGCCGCTGGTCATGGGAGGCGCGGTGAAGGTGCACCCGCTCGCGGTCGTCTTCGCCGTGGCCGCGGGCTCGCTCGTCGCCGGCATCCCCGGCGCGCTGTTCGCGGTGCCGACCGCGGCGACGGTCAACGTCATGGTCAAGCACGTCGCCTCGGGCCGGTGGCGGGCGGCCGTGGAGGGGCCGGCCCTGCCTGACGGCACGCCCGCGAAGGGCGCCTGACGAGGAGCCGCGACGAGGGGTCCGACCCCGTCGCGGAGCCCCCGTCGGGGGACGTCTCCCAGCCCCTCGATTGGCTCTTCTGGGCGATCCATCAGACAATCGTTCCCCATGCAAGGAAACGAGCAGGCCCCCCGACCGACCGAGCCCCCGGGTTCCGCGCGACACGACCAGACCTCCGGAGGCGCCCGGCGCCTCGTGCGGGACTTCACCGAACCTCCCCCCACGGGCGTCCACCCCGCTCTGATCCCCGGCCTCGGGGTCGAGCAGACCGGCCGCGTCTTCCGCACCGACCGCGTCGTCTTCGGCGTCGCGATCCTCTTCACCGTCGCGTTCCTCGCGTGGGGAGTGATCGGCGGCGGCAGCCTCGCCTCGACCGCGACGGCCGTGCTCGGCTGGGTGATCGAGTACACCGGCTGGTTCTTCACCTCCATCGCGACGGTGATCCTGGTCTTCATGCTCTGGGTCGGCTTCGGCCGGTTCGGGCGCATCCGCCTCGGGCGCGACGACGAAGCTCCGGAGTTCTCGATGTTCTCCTGGATCTCGATGCTCTTCGCCGCCGGCATGGGCATCGGCCTCGTCTTCTGGGGCGCCGCCGAGCCGCTGACCTTCTTCGAGAGCCCGCCCCCCGGCACCGACGAGGCCGAGACGGTGGAGGCGATGCACACGGCCCTGACGCAGGTCCTGTACCACTGGGGTCCCCAGGCGTGGTCGTTCTACGCCCTCATCGGCGGCGCGATCGCCTACGGCGCCTACCGCCGCGGACGCACCCCGCTGATCTCGTCGATCTTCGCGCCCCTGCTGGGCGAGCACCGCACGCAGGGCCCGATCGGCAAGACCATCGACATCTTCGCGATCATCGTGACGCTGTTCGGCACGGCGGCCTCGCTGGGCCTCGGCGCCCTGCAGATCGGCCACGGCGTCGAGATCGTCACCGGCATCGGCCAGGCCGGCAACGCGGTCCTCGTCGGCGTCATCACGGTGCTGACGATCGCCTTCATCATCTCCGCCGTCTCCGGCGTCTCGCGCGGCATCCAGGCCCTGTCGAACATCAACACGGTGGTGGCGCTGCTGCTGGCGCTGTTCGTGTTCTTCGTCGGCCCGTCGATGCTGATCCTCAACGTCATCCCGTCGGTCGCCGCGCAGTTCGTGGGCGACCTGCCGATGATGATCGGCCGCTCCGGCTCGCAGGGCGAGGAGGCGCAGTCCTTCCTCTCGGGCTGGACCATCTTCTACTGGGCGTGGTGGATCTCGTGGTCCCCCTTCGTCGGCATGTTCATCGCCAAGATCTCGCGCGGCCGCACGCTGCGCCAGTTCGTCTCCGTCGTCGTGCTCGTGCCGTCGATCGTGTCGTTCATCTGGTTCGCCATCCTCGGGACGACGGCCATCGACCAGCAGATGAACGGGGCCGACCTGCCCACCAGCCCTCCCGAGGAGGTGCTGTTCAGCATGCTCGGCGGCCTGCCGCTGGCCGGCGTCACGACGGTGATCGCGGCCCTGCTCGTCGCCATCTTCTTCGTGACCGGCGCCGACTCGGCGTCGCTCGTGATGGGCACGCTCTCGCAGCAGGGCCGACCCGAGCCGTCGCGCTGGGTCACCGTGACCTGGGGCGTGCTCGTCGGCGCCATCGCGGCCGTGCTGCTCGTCGCCGGCGGCGAGGAGGGAGCGGGGCTGAGCGCCCTGCAGAACGTGACGATCATCGCCGCGCTGCCCTTCGCGGTGATCATGGCGTTCATCATGATCGCGTTCACGAAGGACCTCCGTCGCGACCCGCTCATCCTGCGCGACCAGTACGCCGAGCGCGTCGTGCGCCACAGCGTGCGCAACGGCCTCGAGGAGTACGGCGACGACTTCGCCCTCGTCCCCGCGGCCTACGACCACTCGAAGGACGACCTCGCCTGGGTCGAGCACGACGCCGACGACGCCCTCAGCGCGTCGTACGCGGCGGCCGAGGCCACCGAGGCGTCCGACGCCGCGGAGGCGAGCGACGCGGCCGAGGCGTCCCGGACGCAGGAGGCGCGGGTCGCCGACACCGCTGACGCCAGCGTCGCCGAGGGGGCAGCTCCCGGCAGCCGCACCGACGGCGAGCGCGACCGCTCCTAGCGGCACCCGCACGACGATGAGGGCGCCCCGTCCGGCCAGAGCCGGGCGGGGCGCCCTCGTGCGTCGTCTCGACGACCGCGGCCTCCGACGGCTACCGGCCCGCCGCCTCCCCCGCGTCGCGGAGGCGCTTGCGCTCCTTCAGGGCCTTCTCGTCGCGGCCGACGACCGCCAGCAGCACGACGGCGAGCACGACGCAGACGAGGATCAGCGCGAACGTGACGTCCCAGCCGAACGCGTGCACGGCCAGGCCGATGCCCGTGGAGGCGAGGGTCGCGCCGAGCACGTAGCCGAACAGCCCCGTGAACCCGGCGGCGGTGCCGGCGACCGAGCGCGGGCTGAGGTCGAGGGCCTGCAGGCCGATGAGCATGACGGGGCCGTAGATGAGGCCGCCGATGGCGACGAGCATCGCGAGCGAGATCCAGAGCGGGCCCTCGGCCGGCGACAGCCAGTAGACGGCGACGGCGACGCCGACCGCGGTCATGAAGAGGATGCCCGTCGGCGATCGACGTCCCTTGAACACCTTGTCGCTGACGTAGCCGCAGAGCAGCGTGCCGGGGATGCCCGCCAGCTCGAACAGCGAGAAGCCGGCGATGCCCTCGCCGAGGCTCGCCCCGCGCACCTCGGAGAGGTAGACGGGCGCCCACACCAGCACGCCGTAGCGCAGCGTGTAGACGAAGACGTTGGCGAGCGCGAGGTTCACCATCGTGCGGTTCGTCAGCACGTAGCGGCGGATCGTCGACCAGGTCGAGGCGCCCTCGTCGGCGGCGTCGGTCTCGACGGGCGCCGGGTCGTGGCGGAACTCCTCGATCGGGGGCAGGCCCTCCGACTCGGGGGTGTCGCGCAGCAGCACGAGGGCGACGACGGCGATGACGAGGCAGACGATCGCGGGGAACCAGAACACGCTCTGCCAGCCGCCGAACCACGCGAGGGCCAGGCCGGCGAGGCCTCCCGCACCCGCGCCTCCCACGTTGTGCGCGACGTTCCAGATCGCGGTCTTGCCGCCGCGCTCCGAGGTCGAGAACCAGTGCACGAGCGTGCGGCCGCTGGGCGGCCAGCCCATGCCCTGGAAGAACCCGTTGACGATCATCACGACCGCGAAGAGCGCCACGGAGGCGCCCACCGCCGGCACGAAGGCGATGACCAGGTTGGCGAGGGCCGACAGCGCGAGGCCGATCGGCAGGAAGAACCGGGCGCTGCTGCGGTCGCTGACGATCGCGCTCAGGAACTTGCTGAAGCCGTAGGCGAGCAGCACGCCGTTCGTGATGACGCCGAGGCCGACGGTGCTGAAGCCGTTCTCGTCCCGGAGGATCGTCGAGACCAGGGGGACGTTGTTGCGGATCAGGTAGTACGCGGCGTACCCGATGAAGATGCCGACGAAGACCTGCAGCCGGAGGCGCGGGTACCGACGTGCGACGGTCGCGTCGTCGAGGCGGGGGGCGGGCGGCGGGGCCGCGAGGAAGGCGGTCAGGCCTCGTCTCGTCGGCGCGTCGGCGGTGGTGCGGTGATCGGTGGTCATCTCGGCCTTCCTCGCGCACGACTGTGTGCGGCGAGTTCATAGGAGACCACAAGGGTGCAGTTCACGCAAACTCCACCTGTCGTCCACCGGGGAGGGGTCGACACGGGCCGGCGAGCCCCTCCGCTCGGCCGCGCCTCCCCCTCGCGGCGAGGTCGGCTCGTGGTCGTGGGTCGCGGCCGCGTCAGGACCGGCCGGGAGCCTGCACGAGCTCGACGCCGGCGTCGCGCAGGAGGTCGGCCTCCGCCTCCGGCAGCTCGTCGTCGGTGACGACGACGTCGAACTCGTCGAGGCGCAGCACGCGGTACTTGCCGAAGCGGCCGTACTTGGAGCTGTCGGCGACCAGCACGGACGACTCGGACGCCGCGACCGCGGCCCGCTTCGCCTCGATCTTGGCCTCGACCGGCGTCGTGACCCCGTGGGCGAGGTCCCACGAGCTCGACGAGATGAAGGCCAGGTCGAGCGACAGCTCGGCCAGGGCGAGCCGGGTCAGCCGCCCCATGGTCGAGAGGTTGGACTTCTCGACCCGACCTCCGATGCAGATGAGGTCGACGGTGGGGTGGTCGAGGAAGGCCTGCACCGTCGCGAGGTCGTTGGTGACGACGGTCAGCCCCGAGACCCCCTCGAGGAACGGCCGCATCGCCTGGACGGTCGTGCCGGCGTCGAGGTAGACGGTCATGTCGTCACGCACGAGGCCTGCAGCGCTCTCGGCGATGGCCCGCTTCTCCGCGACGTCGACCGAGGCCTTCTCGGCCCGGCTCGGCTCGGCGAGCAGGCGCGACGCGAGCTTCGCGCCCCCCGGCGTGGCCGTGACGCGGCCCTGCTCGGCGAGCACCGAGACGTCGCGCCGGACGGTCATGTGACTCACGCCCAGCAGCTTCGTCAGCTGGTGGTAGCTCAGCACCCGCTCCCGCTCGAGGTGCCCGACGATGGTCTCCCGACGCTGCTCGGGGATCAGGGGTGCCGTCTCTGCCATCTCCGCCTTCCTCGCGCCCGTCAGCCTAGTGTGGGCCGTCGCCGGCCCGGCCCGTCCATGGCATGCCCCACCGCGACGTGATGGCGACGACCTGGTCGGGGGCGATCAGGCGGCGGTCGTGCCCCGCGGTGAGGAGCGCGATGCGGCAGGCCTCCTCGAGCTCCACCGCGCTCGCGACGGCGACGTCGAGGGTCTCCCCGCTCACGACGGCGCCGTGGTTCGCCAGGAGCGCCGCCCGGAACGGGTGCGGGCTGTCGGTGATGAGCGAGCCCATCGCCGGGTCGCCCGGCGCGACGAAGCCGAGCAGCGGCACCTGCCCGACCCTCATGAGCGAGTACGGGGTGAGGGGCGGCACGGCGCTCTCCTCCGACCAGGGAGCCAGGCAGGAGAGAGCCACGGCGAACGGGGAGTGGACGTGGACGACGGCGCGGTGGTCGGGGTTCTTCGCGGAGAGGGCGAGGTGCAGCGAGACCTCCTTCGACGGCCTCGGACCCCCGAGGTGGCGGCCCGCGGCGTCGAGGGTCGCGAGGTCGCCGACGGAGAGGTCGCCGAGCTGCGTGCCGGTGGCGGTCATCAGCAGGAGGTCGCCGTCTCGGGCGCTGAGGTTCCCGGAGCTGCCCGGGCTGAGGCCGGCCGCGACGAGGGCGCGCCCCGCGTCGACGAGCTGCTCCGCCACGGGCGTCGAGGCCGTCACGCGATCGCCTCCCACGCGGTCGCGAAGAGGTCCGGAGCGCCGAAGTTGCCGCTCTTCAGCACCAGGGCGACGTCGCGGCCGCCCGCGGCAGCCGCGACCCAGCAGACGCCGGGGGCCAGCGACGGCCCGACCGTGAGGGCACCCACGCCGAGCGCTCCGACGACGGCTCCGCTCGTCTCCCCGCCCGCCACGACGACCCGGTCGACCGTGCCGTCGGCCGTCAGGTCGGACACGAGCGACGACAGGACGCGCTCGACGGCGTCGGCCGCGCCTCCCCCGGCCTCCCGGGGCACGAGGTCGGAGGGATCTCCGACCGAGTACACGACGGGGACGTCGTCGGGGTCGAGCGACCGCACCCAGGCGGCGAGCGCGGCGACCTCGGCGCCCGGGTCCGTCGACGCCGCGGCGACGTCGACGCGGCGCGTCGGGAGGCCCGCCGCCGCAGCGTGGGCGACCTGGCCGCGCGTGGTCTCCGACGCCGAACCGCACACGACGAGGCGACGTCCGGCCACGACGGGGAAGCGGGCGAGGGCGTCGGTGCCGGCGCTCGCGGGGCGGTCGAGCCCCGTGGCGAGCCCCGCTCCCCCGCTGACCAGGCGGTGGTGGGCCGTGGCGCTCGCGACGACGGCGAGGTCGTCGTCGTCGATCGCGTCGACGACGAGGCGCCCGGGCTCGGCGGCGTCGAGCGCGAGCCGCAGGGCGTCGGCTCCCTGCCGCACGGTCGAGAGGGGGATCTCGGTGACGGCGATCCCGGCCGAGGTCTGGGGGCGCAGCAGGTCGCGCACCCGTGACCGCGTCATGGGGGTGAGGGGGTGGCGGCGCATCGACGAGTCGGACAGGAGGTCGGACCCGACGAAGAGGTGCCCCTGGTACACGGTGCGACCGTTGGCCGGGAAGGACGGCACCACGACGACGCGGTCGACGCCGAGGCGGGCGGCGAGGGCGTCGAGCACGGGGCCGATGTTGCCCTCGTCGGTCGAGTCGAAGGTCGAGCAGTACTTCAGGTAGACGCGCTCGGCGCCCCACGCGAGCAGGTGCTCGAGCGCCGCCTCGGAGCGGGCGACGGCCTCGCCGACCGGCGCGGTGCGCGTCTTGAGGGCGACCACGACGGCGTCGAGGCCGTCGAGCGAGGCGGGGTCGACGAGGCCGACGTCGACGACGACCGAGGTGCGGAACCCCCGGGACGTCAGGGCGGTGGCGAGGTCGGTGGCCCCGGTGAAGTCGTCGGCGACGGCACCAAGCAGCATGGTCGGCCTTCCTGGTCGAGGGAGTCGGAGGCGCGCCACGGCCGACGGCCTGGCGCCCTGCGAGTCTATGTGACTATTTGGGTAGATGTTTGACAATTTGTGAATGCTGGTTAGGGTTGCTGTGCCCGACTCCCCGGCGACGGTCAGCCGTCACCCGCGAGCCCCGACCGTCCGAGCTCCTCCCCCTCGAGCTCCGACCCCTCAAGGAACGACGATGATCCTCTCCCACCCGCCCCGCCGCCCCGCCCCGATCCGCGTGGCGGTGACCGGCGCCAACGGCGGCTACGGGCGCACGCTGCTCGACCAGCTTCGCCGCCTCCCCGACATCGTCGCCGTCCAGCTCGTCGACCCCGACGTCGTCGGCACCGCTCGCCTCCTCGCCGACCTCGGCGTCCCCTCGTCCGAGGTCGCGACCCCGACCACCTCCTCCGCGACGCGCGACGCCGTCGAGGACGGCCGCACCGCCGTCCTGGCCGACGGCGCCGCCCTCGACTGGTCGACGGTCGACGTCCTCGTCGAGGCGACGGGCCGGGTCGAGGCCGGCCACCGCTACGCGGAGACGGCGCTCGACAACGGCACCCACGTCGTCATGGTCAGCAAGGAGATCGAGTCGGTGGCCGGCGTCGCCCTGGCGGCGAGGGCCCGGGAGGCGGGACTCCGGTACCTGCCGGGCGACGGCGACCAGCCGGCGAACCTGCTGCGCCTCGTGGCCTGGGTGCTCGACTGCGGCTTCGACATCGTCGCTCTCGGCAAGTCGAGCGAGTACGACCTGGCCTTCGACCCCTCGACCGGCGTCGTCGACCAGGCCGGCACCCGCGTCGACGCCCCCGGGATGGCCGACCTGCTGACCCTCGGCGACGACCCCCTCCGCACCCTCGAGGCCCGCGCCTCCCAGGTGGCGAGCCTGAAGCGCTCCGCAGCGGCCGACTACTGCGAGATGAACGTCGTCTCCCTCTACACCGGGGCCGTGAGCGACGTCGAGTCGATGCACTACCCCGTCGCCCGGCCCGACGAGCTGGCCGACCTGTACGCCGAGCGGGCCGACGGCGGCCTCGTCGGGCGGACGGGCACCGTGGACGTGTTCTCCATGCTGCGGCTGCCCGGCGAGGCGAGCTTCGCCGGCGGCGTGTTCGTCGTCGTCCGCACGGGCGACCCCGTCACGTGGGAGACCCTGCGCGGCAAGGGCCACGTCGTCAGCCGCGACGGCCGGTACGCCTGCATCTACTGGCCCTTCCACTACATGGGCGTCGAGACGCCGCTCACGATCCTGGCCGCCGTCGACGGCACCTCCTCCGTCCCCGAGCCGCGCCAGCACACCGTGCTGGCCGCCCGGGCCGCCGCCGACCTCGCCGTGGGCACGTCCTTCCGCGTCGAGGGGCACCACCACGAGATCGCGGGCGTCTCGCCCGTGATCGTCGACCCCGACGACCACGGCGTCGCCCCCTACTACCTGCTCAGCGGCGCCCGGCTGGTCCGTGGCGTCGCCCCCGGCTCCCTCGTGCGCCTCGACGACCTCGCCGACGTCCCGGCGGAGGCACTCGCCGCGTACCGGGCCGGGCTCGCCCTGGGCACCTGACCCGCGCCTCCTCCCGCCACCCCACCCCTGCACAGGAGATCGACGATGATCCACACCACCCCCGCCCGCCCCTCGGACACCGCCGAGGCCCTCTCGTGAGCGTCGAGATCGTCGCGCTCCTGGTGCTCGTCGCCGTGTTCGCCGTGTCGGCGATCCGCGGCGTGCACATGGGAGCCCTGGCCCTCGTCGCCGCGTGCATCGTCGGCGTGCTCGTCGTCGGCGAGAGCTTCGACGACGTGCTCGGCGGGTTCCCCGTCGACGCCCTGCTCATCCTCCTGGGCATCACGTACCTCTTCGGCATCGCCCGCCAGGTGGGCGTCGTCGACTGGCTCGTCGACCGCTCGGTCGGGCTCATCGGCGACCGCGTCGCGCTGATCCCGTGGGCGATGTTCGTCATCGGCACGCTCGTCGCCTGCCTCGGCACGTCGCACGCCGCCTTCACGATCGTCCCCATCGCGATGAGCCTGGCGCACAAGCACCGCATCCACTCGACGATGATGGGCATCGTCATGAGCTCGGCCATCGTCGGCGGCGCGCTCGCCCCGACGAGCATCAACGGCATCACCGTCATGACGGTCGCGCGCACGGCGGGCATCCCCTACGACCCGGGCCTGATGTTCGGGCTCTCGGTGGGCATCAACACCCTCGTCGTGCTCGTCGCGTTCTTCCTCTTCGGCGGGCGCGAGCTCATCCGGCGCAGCCGACAGCCGCGGGAGGCGCGCACCGGCCTCGCCGCCGAGGTCGCGTCGGAGCAGGTCCCCGCCTCGGGCGGCGGCACCGCCACCCTCACCCAGACCGCCCAGCGCACCGCCCTCACGGGGTACCAGCTGCTCGTGCTCGTCTCGATCCCCGTGCTGATCGTCGGGTTCTTCACGATCACGCTGCTCGAGATCGACCTGAACCTCGGGGCCGTCGCCCTGACGCTCGCCGTGCTGCTCGCGTTCGTCAAGCCCGACGTGGGCCGTGCGGCGCTCGGCAAGGTCGACTGGAACACGATCCTCCTGCTCGGCGGCATCATCACCTACGTCGGCGTCCTGACCCGCCTCGGAGCGATCGACCAGCTCGGCGAGGCCGCGCGCTCGGTCGACACCCCGCTGCTCGCCGCGTTCGTCATCTGCGTGATCGCCGGACTCGTGTCGGCCTTCGCCTCCACCATCGGCATCCTCGGCGCCCTCATCCCCCTGGCCGTGCCGCTGCTCGTGCCCGGGGGCGGCCTCGAGGCGACGGGCTTCATCTTCGCCCTGGCGATCTCGGCCTCGCTCGTCGACTGCGCCCCCTTCGGCACGACCGGCGCGACCATCGTGGCCTCCGGCGTCGAGGACGAGCGCCCCCGGCTCTACCGCCACCTGACCCTGTGGGGACTCTCGATGGTCGTCATCGGGCCGGCGGTCACGCTGGGCCTGTTCGTCGTGCCGTTCCTCTAGCCGCCCCCGTCGAGCGGGGCGGCCGCTCGGCGAGGCGACGGAGCTCCGTCTGCTCGGCGCCCGCCTCCCCCGGCTCCACGGGCCAGGCCGGTGCCCCGCGCGTGCGGCGCACCCGGTCGCCGAGGTCGTCGAGGTCGTCGTCCGTCACGGACAGGGTCATCCCGCTCGTCGCGCTCGCGCCTCCCCGGCGTCCGCCGCGTCGACGACCGAGGCGAGGTAGCCGTAGAGGGCACCGGAGGCGTCGTCACGGTGCGCGCGCGTCCACGACGCGGAGGTGTCGTGCACGGGACGCAGGGTCGCCTGGCCCCGGACGGGGACGATGCCCTCCTCCGTGGCGAGCTGGCGGCAGCGGACGCTGCGGAGGTCGTCGACGCGCCCCCGCACGCGACGGGAGGGCTGGTCGACCGCGTCGCCGTAGGTGTCGACCTGCCACTCGGCGGGCGCGTGCCCGAACAGGCGCGTCAGCCAGTCGCGGTCGGCCGGGTACAGCGTCCAGTCGACGACGTCGTCGCGCGTCACGAGGAGGTGGTCCTCCGCGAGCTGCCAGTCGGTGAGCCACACGAGCATGCCGCGATCCTCGCACGCGCGGCGACCACGGCGTCAGGGTGCGTGCACGGCGTCGGCACAGGTGCTGACGTGACGGCGACAGGCCGACGCCGCACGCTCCGCGGGGGCATGAGACGCGGACGTGCCGCACGCCCCCGGGGGCGTGCTGCACGTCGGCGGTGCGAGCAGCGGGTCAGCGCCGGTCGCTCACCAGCTCCTCCACGTCGGCGGCCGACGACGCGAGCGCGGGCTCGAGGCCCCGCCGACGTCGGGCGACGAGGGCCGCCCCGCCGAGGCCGAGCAGCGCGAGCGCCAGCGCGAGCAGCACGCCGGTCGCGGCACCCGGGCCGGTGAACGCGAGGTCGCCCGAGCCAGAGCCCGAGCCGGAGCCGGAGCCGTCGGCCTGGGGCACGGCCCCGGAGGCGGCGGGCACGACCGGCACCGCGCCTCCGGCACCTGCACCTGCACCGGCGCCAGGAGCACCCGCGCCGGGGTCGCCCGCACCGGGCGCGCCCGGGTCGGCCGGAGCCGGGTCGCCCGGCACCGGCACGACAGCCTCGGCCCCCACGCGGTAGCTCGCGGCGGCGGTCAGGCCGGAGCCCGCCCCGACCGCGCCGACCGTGCGGACGCCCTCGGGGGCGTCGGCCGCGATCGTGCTGACGAGGGCGAACGACCCGGCGGAGTCCGCGACGACGGTCTCGACCAGGGGCTCGCCGGCGTCGACGACGGCCACGGTCGGCTCGCCCGACGCGGGCGCCGCCTCGGGGGCGATGGTCACGGCGACCGCCTCCCCGACCCGGAAGCCCGAGCCCGAGATGGTCAACGACTGGCCCGGCTGCACGACGTCGTCCGACACCGTGAGGGTGCCGGCCTCGGCCGTCGCCTCGGCGCAGGCGTCGCCCTGCACGCCGACGGCGGGGGCCATCGGCAGCACGGTCGCCGGCGTGGTGGGCGTGGCGGGGGCCACGACCGCGTCGTCCTCGCGCACCGTCACCCAGCCGAAGCTGTCGCCGATGGTCGAGCCCTCCTGCGTGTTCGAGATCGTCGCCCGGAAGCGCGCGGTCGCCGTGGCGCTCGTCGCGTCGTCGCCCGTCGTGGGCACGGTGACGACCTTGCAGGTCTCGCCGGGCGCGAAGGTCAGCGGGCGCATCGCGACGTCGACCTTGCCGCTCGGCGTGCCGACCGCGCTGAACCAGGCGGTCGTGGCCACGTCGGAGGCGCGGCTCAGCAGCACCGGGACGTCCACCGACCCGAGGCCGTCGCCCTCCTCGACGGCCACGTCGGGCACCGAGAGGACGGGCCGGGTCGAGATCGCGGCCGTGCCGACGCTCGGCGCGCCGAGGAACGACAGGTCGCTGAGCAGCGCGCCGCCCGCGGTGCGGGGGGCCGTGAAGCGCACCTCGCGCACGTCGGTCAGGTCGACGCCGACGAACGAGGCGACCGGGATCCGCAGCTGCTGGAGCAGCATCTTGCGGAGCGGCGTCGCCCGGCCGGGCAGCACCTGCAGCGCGTCGCCGAACTCCGACGCGGGCAGGCTCGCCGAGCCGCCCGCGCCGTCGACGAGCGTGACGACGAGCTCGGTGCGGGCCGACACGGTCTCGTCGGGGGTGACGCGGACCGACAGCTGCTGCCAGCCCGACACGTCGGTCGAGCCGCCCGGCATCGGCACGCGCAGCTCGGCGGGCGCCGCGGTCGCCGAGGCCGGCTCGCTCCACGTGAAGCGCAGCGACGGCGTGGTGGGCACCGACGGGGCGAAGTTCGCCGGGGTGAAGTCGGGCACCTGCGACGAGACGAGGCTCGTCGCGCAGTACGGCTGCGTGCCGGGCACGGGACGACCGGCGAGGCTGGCGCACCACGCGTACGTGCCGGCGCCGGCCACGCGCACGGCGGGGTCGGGCACGGCGAACGTCTGCACGTCGAGGCGGGTCGAGGCGGGCTGCGAGGCGGTGACGCGCACGTCGGCGCGTCCGGCCGAGGCGGGCA
>Ga0265780_10006332_pt1 | contig 14707 bp, 11 predicted proteins | sample P1T30metagenome_FD_192432 | JGI IMG/M metagenome (GOLD analysis project Ga0265780, IMG submission 192432) | Plant litter microbial communities from East Loma Ridge, Irvine, California - P1 T30 | ecosystem: Environmental > Terrestrial > Plant litter > Unclassified | place: USA: California... | reverse complement strand
TCGCCATTCGTGCAGGGCATCTGGAGGCTGGAACGCGTTCGTCGCTTCGCGACGGCCGGGGTTCGCAAGCGTCTCAGCCTCAGCCTCCTCCCGGTAGATTCGGTCAATGTCAGCGTTTATCCTTTCTCGGGCGGCCACTGCCCTCCTGTATTCGGCCCTCCCTCGCTCCTGTGCTTGCCTCCTGCGCTCATGATCTTGCCTCCTGCGCTCATCCTCTGGATCCTCATAGTCCGCAAGCCCGTTCTCATCGACCTCGGGTGGCGGGATCGGAACATTGTCATCCTCGAGGCCTTCGAGGTCGTCATCGACAGGCAGGTCCGCAAGAGCGGCCTCCCTTTCCTTCCGAAGGCTTTCCTCCTCATCATCGTCTTCCTCCCCTCCATCTTCGTTCTCCTCTCCATCCTGCACTCGGCCCCCCACAGGATCTGAGCCAGCATTCTCCCTCATCTGTCTCATCCTCCTTTCGAATTCCGCAGTTCGTCTGTCGTCTTCGTCGAGGATGCGCTTTATTTCTTCCCGCCGTACTTTGTCCTTCTCGTATGCTTCGTCTGCTTCTCTGTTGTCTTCTTCAATTTGGTGCAATATGGCGTCCGCCCGTGCTTTGTCCTCCGCCGATGCTTTTGCTGATTTTGCTTCTGCTTCTGCTGCGACTCTATCCTCGCGGGCCTGCGAGTAGTCCTCGCGTTCTTTTTTCTTGTCGGCCAGCTGCTGCTGCCAGGCTGCGACGCCTTTAGAGATCGCCGCTTTGGCAACTTCTTCTCTTTTCGCTGCTTTTTCTTTGTCGGCTGTTTCTTTTTCGGCCTTAGCTTTGACCGCGGCAGCTTCGATCGCGATGGCTTCGATGGTGGCGGCTTGTCTTGCGGCCGCTTCTCGTTCCGCAATTCGTCTCCTTGTCAGACTCGCAACGCGGCGGTCGTTTTCGCTTCTGGCCCATTGGTCGTCATATTCGGAGTCGTCAGCGAACTCTTGGAGCACGGCAGCCTGATGTCTGAGATTCTGCGCCTCGATTTCGTATCGGGCCACGGCGAAGTCATGCCTGTCGGACTCTGCGACGAGGTCGTCAAGGGCGGCAGCTTGAGCCTCGAGGTTGCGAGCTTCGATGGCGGCCATTTCCCGTCTGTTCAAGCTCGCGGCGCGGCGGTCGAGTTCGTGTTGAGTCACTCGGTCTACGTAGTCGGAGATGTCGGCGACTTCTTCGCGGTCGGCGATTTGAGCTGCAGTGGCCTGGGCAATGGCGGCTTCGATGTCGCGGTTTTGTTGCAATGCTGCAGTCACGGCACGGTTTCCTTCGGCGTTGTTGAGAACGTCGGATTCGTTGGCGAGCTCGGCTTCAGTAGTCAATGCAGGGTCATTTGCGGTTGGGCCCAGTGCCTGACTTCCTTCTGCTTCCTCTTCCTCTTCCTCCTGCTCCTGTTCACCTTCATCTGCGGAAGCAGATTCATCATCACCGTCTTCACCCCTTTGGTCATCTGAATCCTGCGTCGGCTGGACAGGCTGCGTTACTACAGGTGGAGGTGCATGAGCAATCATCGTAGCAACAGGGGCTTGCTGCGGCGGCTGGACAGGCTGTTGAGCCTGCTGCTGTTGCCTCGCAGCACGCCTCGCAGCACGTCTATTAGCCCTCTTAGCATCCTCGGGAAGGGGCGGAAGGCGGAATAGGTCAATTGCTAGGTCAGGATTGCCCCTTCGTGTTCTGACCATGGCTTTGGTTTGTTAGTTTGTTGATTTATAGTACCGGTCGAGTTTGTTGTAATCGCTGTCGGCGATCGTCGTCGTTGGGGGTCCAGTTCGTTTTCCGTAAGTCGAAGTCGGAGGTATGTTACGTACGTCTAACTAAGAACAAAAGATTGCCTGGAAACGGGGGACGATATGCTCTTTGAGACAGAAGGAGGGGGAAAGGGCATAAGAAGCTAGTTTCTTTTCTTTTTGCCGGACGTGGTGTGTTGGTGATTGCTTTGTTTGTGGTGATTGAGTGTGGCCGCATGCGGCAGAGGTGGAGGCGACATTTGGCCGGGGTTTCTTTGAAACAATAGCATGAGTTGCGTTTGTTCTTTGCTTGGATATGGTGACGCGACGGTGGTAGATTTTGATTTCGCTGTTCGGGCCGTACATGTAGCTGGTTTTCAGATCTGGGTACTTCGTCAGGCGGTACTCCATGTCTACGGCACATGGTCGAGATAGTGATGGGTGAGCAGCTAGACATGCTCATCTGAGCTTCGACGCGTTCTGCGCTGCTTCCGGGATTTAGAAGCACGGTGGACAGCTATCACGCTTTGTTTGCTCTTCTTGCCGCAATCATGATGGAGAGTCCGCACACGTGCATTCCAGTGCCGAGACGGGCATGTACTTCCGAACAATGGGATTTTCATGAGTAAAGCGGGCATCCGGATTTGGTCAGAACATGGTCAGCATCTTTTTGGCATCTCGATACACCACAGTACCTTAATTGTGCGTGAAGTTGCGTCGATTCCAGTGGGTGATACGATGAGGGAACACCGTGTTTGACATTTCGCATAGATTCGTTAGTAGCGTCTTCCGCACAGAAACTACCTACTTGTTCACCACCGGCACCTCCATCTTCCCTCCGTTGTTCTCCGTAACGTCCAAGCCTACTAGAAACCGGCTGACCATGTTATACGCGCCAATAGTGATTTGCAACTCCATGATCTTCTGGTCCTCACCAAACAGCTCTCGTGTTCTCTTGAAGACCTCATCACTGACAGCAACATTCACGGTGCTTTCCTCAGTATATTGCAACACAGCTTTCTCCAGATCGTCGAACCCAGCCCATTCCCGCTCTTTGACCAGGAGCTTCTCCAGCTTCTCGGACGAAACACCGGCTTTGAGAGCAAGGACTGAATGAGCCTTCCACTCGTAAACGGCGCCGGTCAGCACGGCGATGTAGCAGATGCTGAGCTCCATGATGGCCTGGCTGAGGGAGGACTTGGAGCGGATGGCGCCGACCAGGCTGCTGTAGCCATCTGCTATACTTGGGTTGTGGAGGAGTGCCAGGTCGAGTGGGATCAAAGGACGGGGGTTGCGTCGGGCCTCGATGCGCTCGTAGATGGCTTTGTTCTCGGGCGTTGGATCGGCCGGGGTGTTGGGGGCGTATGGGATGCGCATGTTGCGGTGTTGGTGAAAGTTGTGGGGTAGGTTCTTTGTCAAGCTGTATTGAGAGATCTTGCGAGACAGTCGAAGAGAACGACTTGTTAAAGGGTGTTGCATTGAATGGAAGAGTGATGTGCAGTGGAATAGTACTTAGCCGTCGGTATCTGCTTCGGCTACGTGTCACCGATGGGGCAGTGGGGGCACGAGGATACTGAGGATGTTCTTGACGACTGTGATGTCAGATCACCTAACGATGACCGTGTGAGATGAAGTCCAGTCAAGAAAGTCGGGATTGATGCATGACCAAATGTAAGTGAAATGGAAATGGCCCGATGTGAAGAGACGGACATGGCCATGTGCGCGCGTGTCAGTCCGTCGTAGCGGAGATTGAGGATTGTTAGCCCTAGACTTCACCAATCCCGCCGCTAATGCAGGTACCCAGTAGAAGATGGTGCCACCGCCACTCGAAAGTCGAACGATGCTCATCCTTGATCGTCCCATATCAGAACAAATCACCCACGCCGTATTGGCCAGCCCAGTCGCCTGCCCTTATACTTCACTTACAGCCCCCGTCCTGGTGCTGACCACATCACTCTCTTTCAACCTCACCTCCTACCCCGTCCACCACCACCAACAATGGGTCTCCTCCAGGGTCTCGTTGGCCCGCTGGCTCCCTTTCTCGACAACTCCCCCACCTGGCTCGTCGCCCTCTCCGCCGCCGCCAGTCTGACCACCCTCGTTATCCTCTTGAACGTCCTCCAGCAGATCCTCTTCCGCAACCCTAACGAGCCCCCGCTTGTCTTCCACTTCCTGCCATGGATCGGCAACACCGTCACCTATGGCATGGACCCCTATGCCTTCTTCTTCGCCTGCCGTGAAAAGTACGGCGATGTCTTCACCTTTGTCCTCTTGGGCAAGAAGACCACCGTCTGCTTGGGAACCAAGGGCAACGACTTCATCCTCAACGGCAAGCTGAAGGACGTCAACGCCGAGGAAATCTACCACCCTCTCACCACCCCCGTCTTCGGCAAGGATGTCGTCTACGACTGCCCCAACTCCAAGTTGATGGAGCAGAAGAAGGTATGCATGTCGCGATGGAAGGATACGACCACGCACACAAAGTGCTAACATACACCAGTTCGTCAAATTCGGCCTGACCTCCTCCGCTCTCCGCTCCTACGTCGAACTCATCACTGCCGAGACTGTCGCTTTCTTCTCCAAGGATGCATCTTCCAAGCACTTCGCTGCCAACAGCGGCACCGTTAACCTCCCTCCTACCCTCGCCGAACTCACCATCTACACTGCCTCGCGCTCTCTTCAGGGTAAGGAGGTCCGCGAAAGATTCGACGCTGGCTTTGCAAAACTCTACCATGATCTCGACGGTGGTTTCGTGCCTATCAACTTCAAGCTTGGCTGGTTGCCCTTGCCTCACAACCGCAGACGTGATGCCGCTCAGAAGAAGATGACTCAGGTGTACACGGACATTATCAAGGAAAGGCGCGCATCTGGCGATTCCACTTCGGGAGACAGGGAAGAGGACATGATCTGGAACCTCATGAACTGCGAATACAAGAACGGTCAAGCCGTTCCCGACCGCGAAATCGCCCACATGATGATCGCGCTGCTCATGGCTGGACAACACAGCTCTTCTGCCACCATCAGCTGGATTCTCCTTCGCCTCGCCTCCAGACCCGATATCCAGGATGATCTTCTCGAGGAACAGAAGCAGGTTCTAGGATTGAACGAGGACGGTTCGATCAAAGCCTTCCACTACGAGGACCTCAGCCGTTTGCCCCTTCACGCCCAGGTCGTCAAAGAGACCCTCCGTATCCACACTCCCATCCACAGCGTTATGCGCGTCGTCAAGAACCCTCTTCCGGTCCAGGGCACCAACTGGGTCATTCCCACCTCTCACGTTCTCCTCGCATCGCCCGGTGTCACAAGCCGTGTTGCCGAGCATTTCCCTGAACCCATGGAGTGGGAGCCTCACCGCTGGGATGAAAACCCCACCGACAAGTACATTCGCCTGGCCCCCAAGCACGTCAAGGAGGGCGTCGCCGAAGAGACCGAGGACTACGGCTACGGTGTCGTCAGCAAGGGTGCCGCATCTCCCTACTTGCCTTTCGGCGCTGGCAGACATCGCTGCATCGGCGAGCAGTTCGCATATGTCCAGCTGCAGACCATTCTTGCGACCGTGATCCGCGACCTCAAGTTCTACAACCTTGAAGGTGTGAAGGGCGTGGTTGGCACTGACTACTCCAGCTTGTTCTCCAGGCCCCTCAGTCCTGCCGTCGTCAGGTGGGAGAGGCGTGAGAAGAAGTGATGCATTGATGATTCGTTGGGATAACTAGGGATTGCCCGCACTTGCTGCGGACAACTGAAAAGCGGCATACAGGTCGTTTTGCATGATACACGTTTAATTAGAACATGCTGATAATTTTGATAGACCGTTCAAACCATTCTCGTTTTCATTACATGCAGAGTTCGTTGACCGAGTGCCCCGTTTGTTTGAACACTAGACAATAGTTCATTGCGCGCATGTATGATGTCGCGTCCGAAGGTTTACAGTGAGTGAGTGAGAAGGTGTTTACCCCCTCTCGGCTAACATGTGAGCGAGTCCAATCCATGTCTTTCATCAGTCCTCGCTTGCAATCCACGTGGTGGTTCGCGTGTTCGCTACCTACTAATGGAGCCAGCGTACCTCGGCCGGTCTGTCCAACCCCTCACAGCGAAGCTGCAGGTATAAGGTTCCTCCAACATCAAAACATTAAAGATCGATTTGAGATAAGTCGTATAGTTCATACCTGTTGGTTGAAAGTCTGATAATTAATACAAACCAAAGCATAATCACAGCCATGTCCAAAATCTATCGCCACCCAACCCAGCCAACTGTTGACTTGCCAGCGCTCGACTTGTTAACATTCTTGTTCGGTATGAAGTTAAACATTCTTTGTCCACGAATAGATACACTCTAACCCTCGAAAAACTAGATTCACCCTATTCACTCGCCGAAGAAGAAACAATCCTCCACCGCGACGCAGCGAACGCCTCTAACTCCCTCACCAAATCTCAAACCCGCGACCTCGCCCAGCGCATCGCCCATGGCCTCCGCCACTCGTACGGAGTCGGCGCAGGTGGCCCAAATAAAGACGTCGTGACCGTTATGAGCTACGGCCAGATCATGATTCCCGTCGCCTTCTATGGTGTGATCGCAGCAGGAGGCGTCTACTCAGCCGCCAGCCCCAGCTCGACTGTCTCCGAGCTCGCGCGCCAGATCACGATCGGGAAAAGCAATCTGGTCATCTGCAGCGAGGAGCACGTCGCTGTTGCCAAAGCCGCGGCGAAAGAGAGCGGCGTGCCTCTCGAGCGCATCCTTGTCCTCTCGTCTTCCCCAAGGAGACTTGAGAGTTTGGGAGAGGGGATCAATGCTATTTCGAACTCGCGCCTCGATTGGCAGACGATTACAGACCGCCACGCTCTCAAGCAGAGTCTGATCACTATTCTCTGGTCTTCGGGCACTACTGGCCTCCCAAAGGGCGTCATGCTCTCGCACGAAAACCTCGTCGCCGAAACGTACATCACAGCCCTCTCGGGTCGCTCCTGGGCCGAAGCAGAAGTCGCCAAAGGAACCTACGAACCCGTTGAATACCGCGCTCTCGCCCACCTGCCGATCTCGCACATCGCCGGCTTGTTCGGGTACTTCATCGCGCCCATCTACGCCGGCGGCACAGTCATCTGGATGCAGCGCTACCGCTGGAACGACTTGTTGAAGTATCTGCGCGAGTACAAGATCACGGCTTTCTACACCGTCCCCAGCATCTGGCTGCGCATCGCGAAGAGCAAGGAGATCACCGATCACTTCAAGTATGTTCAAGGTGCGGCGACTGGTGCCGCTCCTATGGATGGTGCTTTGCAGTCTGCTGCTTCAGGCCGCTTGGGGGGCGCGTCGGGAGGCGATAGCTCTCAAAGTGTCAGTGTGGGCCAAACATGGGGTCTGAGCGAAACAACGGGCGCGGTAACCGCTGTCCCCCGAGGTGAAACAGATGTAAGCGGTAGCATCGGCAGTATTCTGCCAGGGGTCGAATTGCGAATGGTCGATGAAGACTTCCGCGACGTGCCTGAAGGCGCCGAGGGCGAGTTGATCGTCAGAAGTCCGCTTGTCACCAATGGGTATTTCAACAACGAAGAAGCGACGAAAGGCACTTTCCGCGATGGCTGGTTTTGCACGGGAGATATCGCTGTGAGGCGCAATGGAAGGTTCTTCGTTGTGGATCGGAAGAAGGTATGTGACGTTTGGTGATTTGACTTGCCTCCAGTGCTGAATCTCCGATGTGAATTCTTGCTAACACGCGTTTCTTCAACTAGGAGTTGCTCAAATACAAAGGCCTACAAGTCGCGCCTGCTGAACTCGAGAACCTACTATTCACACACCCGGGGATCAAAGAAGCGGCCGTGGTAGGTGTGCCCGCTCCCGACGACCCTACGACCGACTGGCCACGCGCCTATGTCGTGCCCGTGGAGAAGGGAGAGCTGAGCGAGGAGGAAGTCAAGTTGTTTGTGAAAGAGAGGTTGGCAGATTACAAGCAGCTGAGAGGTGGCGTCGCGTTCATCGATGAGATCCCCAAGAGCGCAATCGGCAAGATGTTGAGGAGGGAATTGAGGGAGAGAGCTAAACAGGAGGTTGGTGTCGCGAAAGCTAAGCTTTGAGTTGATATCTTCTCGGATCAAGTGAGTGCCTTTCTCTTTCTCTGTCTTCTCTATCCGACGGTGGTGGTGTTGCTGCGCGATACTGGTCGCCCCGGGACTTGCCGGCCGCTGTGAGGTAGTTGTACACAGATCCCTGTACAATCCCACGTGCTGATCCGAAGGCACAAACTCGCCGACAATACCAATCACGTGAATCGTCAATAGGAACCCGTTCGAGACCTCCAAGACCCACTCTTTCACTATCTAACATGTGCGACATGCCTTCATATCAGCCTTGTACCATCAATCGATTGGTTACCCGTTCTGGCTAGAAGCACACGCGTGTCATATGTCAGCAGATCACCACCCACATGGCCATCCTCAATGCCTTCAATCTGCGTCGACTGCTTGCAAGTGAGGCGTCAAGCATATGATCGCTATTGTTGCTGTGCATGCTCTATCTCGTGACAATGGCTGGCAGAGCCTACTACTATCCCCCTCCTTCTTTTCGCAACCTCCTTCCAACCACACACACAACCTCAGCTCTTCGACACCATTCTTTCCTTGACCATACCACTACTATCATTGACCCTCGTTGTTCTATCCCCACATAACCACCGAGGCGCATTCCAAGTGATCAAACAAAGCCTCACCCCGATCACGCAAGCAACATGGAGAACCACCCAATCACTCAGCTGTACATGCGCATCGCGTCGCTCGAGACCGAAGTCAGCTACCTCAAGGACCAGCTCGCTCGCTCTAACGATGGAGGCACCCATTTGATCAATCTGATCGCCGGGCAGCGCATTCAGAACTCCCTCTCCCCGCAGCAGGCCGCCATTCAAGCCTCAGAGCACCAGCTCCGGCAGCAATTGACCGATCTGTTGGAAGAAAACATCGCTTTGAGATCCCAGCTTGCCACTGATCTGAAGCGAGACAGCGAGCTCCTTCAGACGAAGGTCGACGCCGCTTTCCAGCGCAACGTCGCGCTTCAACGCGAGCTCGAACCATTCCTCAACGCCGCCCGCATCGGTCGCGAGCAGGAGAAGAGAGAGCAAACCGACGGTCCTGGCGATCTCGGCAGCTGGGCTCGCGGCGACGCTTTCTATCGCAACAATCCTGGCCGCGATTCCCTCTACGATGCCCCGGAGTCTGTCCATCGCTGGGTCACTACCTGTGCTTGGCCTTCTTCCGTCGAGGACTGCAAGAGAGGTCCAGCTCAGGCTGGCGCTGTGCTTTCTCCGAAGAATCCTGCTAAGCAGGCTTCTGGTTCAAACGATGCTGCTGGTTCTGACGAGGCGGGTTTCTCAACTTCGTCTGCCGGCGAGAAGAAGAGCGAGAAGTCGGCCGCTCCTATCCGCATTGAAGCCACCAACGGCGAGACCTTCTTCGTCCACCCTGCTCCATCTCTCACGTCCACCGAAGACGCCAACAAGCACCTTCTCCGCCGCGAAAAGCGATCGCTGAAGAAGCCCGATTTTCCGGCCTACGAGCACAACCGCCTCGCCGGAGTCGCTACTTTCATCGAAGACTTCGGCCAAGAGCAGTACGCTGAGTACTGGCAGGAGTACGCGTGCGAGCACCGCGACCATTCCGCTCGCCAGTGGCGCGAGTACTACGAGTCAGAGGTCCGTCCCGCCTACCTCGAGAAGGCAGCCGAGGAGAAGCAGGCCGTCGAGCAGGGCTCCGACAAGTCTGGTGTACGCAAGGATTCGGTGCTTCCTTCGCCAAAGGGCGTGAAGCCTTCGACCGAGCTCGAGCCATTCCCGCTCATCGACATGGCCATCATCGAGGAGGAAATGGCTCAGATGGAGGAGCAGGCGAAGGCCTTCGCCGCCTCTCTCAAGCAGCCCGAGCCTGCCGCCACCCCGTCTTTCGTCCGCTACAGTATCCAGCAGCTCCGCGACTGCCGTCCTTTCGCGCATTCTGTCTCCAAGGCCGGCAAGAGAATCGCTCCAGACGACCCGGAGTTCAGCACTTTCCTCGAGCTGAGCAATGTTCGCGAGGTGCCGATGACCGCCTACACCAGCGCGGACATCAAGACCGTCGAGATCAAGTCCTCCTCGACTTCCAGCCCTAAGTGTAAGCATATTCCACCCCCAAATACCCTCAGAATCAAGCTAACAGATGACTCGTAGGCGAAAACGTCTCCAGCGAGACCAAGGAGACTTGAAAAATGGGTGTAGATAGCTTGAAGGAGAGGCTGAGATTTTGGATGAGAGAGACAGAGAAAAGCTGCAAATAGCTATGAATTAGTGAAATACCATTACGAATGTCCTCAAACATGACTTCTCCTTTCACTTACTTTTGATGTGTTTTTGTTGTTTCTCCGCGGCAGCAGGGCGACTTTTGGGGGCGCGAGCTGATGGTATGAGCGTCTGAGGTACGGTGTGCCGGTGAGAGATAGGATTTTTCTCGAGATAAAAATGACTCTATCCGTGGTGATACAATGATCTTTGGGGGCAGATAGCGATGGTATTAGTACCTGGGGTCGAGTGTGCCGGCGAGACACACCGTTTTTGAAAAGGATAATATCGACTCTCTCCGTGGTGACATTGCGATTTTTGGGGGCGGGAGGCGATGGTATTAGCACCTGAGGTCGTGTGTGCCAGCGAGACGCAGCCTTTTTGAAAAGGATACAGTCGACTCTCTCCGTGGTGACGTGGCGATCTTTGGGGGCGGAAGCTGATGGTATGAGCGCCTGAGGTACGATGTGCCGGTGAGAGACAGGATTTCCCTCGGAGAAAATCGAATATCTCAGTAGTAACATGGCGATCTTCGGGTGCGGGAGCCGATGGTATTAGCACCTGAGGTTTGGTATGCCAGTGAGAGACAGTAGTTTTTTTCTCCGCAAAGCTCGAATGTCTCGCTGGTGACATGGCAATGTTAGGGGGCGGGCGGGGATGGTATCAGCACTTGAGCTTCGGTATGCCGGTGGGATGTCGTATTTTCTTGTCTGGAAAAATCGTGCCTCTCGGCGGTCATATGGAAACTCTTGGGAGCGAAAGCCGATGGTATTAGCACCTGAGGTTCCGGTGTGCCGGTGAGAAGTCGATTTCTCTCGCCGGGGGATACAGTGTCTCTCAGCGGCGACAAGGCAGATTTATGTGGTTGTTCTCGATGATATTAGCATACAAGGTAAGAGTACGAGCAAGATGTTGATTTTCTCGTTGAGGAAATCTCAGTCTCTCGGTGGAGAAGAGGTTGAGTTGTGGGGGCGGGCGGAAATGGTGTCAGCATCATGTGTTGGTACTACCATTGAGAGATTGGGATTTCCCATAGAGAGTTGGGGGAAATTCGTGGTCGGGAAGAACGTCTCTCAGGGGTAACAGGGTAATTATTGGGTGCCAGGTCTGATGGTATTAGCACTCAGGTTTGATGCAACCAGTGAGATACAGAATTTGATCGTAGCGACATGTCAGTTTTTCTTCGAGGAGAACCGAGTCTCTCAGCGGTCGCGGAGCTATTTTGGGCGGCTGGAGGTGATGGTACTAGCTTTGAGAGGTCGGTTCACCATTGAGATGTGGAGATTTTCTATGCGGACATAGTGATATCTGGTTGAGAAAGATCGGGTCTCTCAGTGGTAAGGGAGACGTTTTTGAGGGCAGGTGTTCATTGTATTAGCACTTTAAGTTAGTCGTACCACTGAGAGGCGAAAAACTCACATAAGAACATAGACGATCTTCATTAGGGAAAAATCGAGCCTCTCAAGGGTAAAATCGCGGTTTTGGGGGCCGGGTGTCGATGGTATTAGCACAAGAGATTAGGGGTACTGAGGAAACATGAATATTCTCCTTCGGAACAGCCTGTGACTCTCAGCGGCAACCTGTCGATCTTCAGTCTTGGCTTCTGATGGTATGAGCACTTGTGAGTAGGAATACCAACGAGGTATGGGTTCTCGAAGGGACATTGCGAAACTTTGTTGGTAGTGATGTGAGCTCTCGTTGGCGGCATACCATTGTGAATCTCTGATGTTTGATGGTATGAGCATTTCGTAACGATGCCATCAAGGAGATACAGGGGCTGTTCATCCGTAGAGATGGTTGCTTTCGTTGGCAACGTATCGGTTCCGGTATTCGGTGTCTGATGGTATAAGCACGTAGCGACAGTGCTACCAAAGAGACACAGAGAATTTTGTTCAGCAGAGATTGAGTCTCTCAGCGGTGAAATGCTCACTCTAGGTCCTCGTTGTCCGATGGATGAACGGCTGGTGCTAGCGTAGTCAAATGATGTGAAGAATAGCCAGCAGCAGAAGTCGAGTCTCTCAGTGGTAGCGTACCTGCTTACGATATTGTGGGTGATGGTCTGAGCACCCGGCGTCAGAAGTGTCATTGAGACGCATGGCTATCCGTCGGAACTGCATGAGCGTCTCAGCGGCAGCATAGCCATTTCCAAAGCATTTAGCGTTGGGACGATCATGGAGAGGCAGAAAACATTGATCGTCCTGAACTGAGTCCCTCAATTGTAGCACCTCTGTCCTCAATGTTGGCAGCTGATGGCACGAGCACCAAGTACTCGAGGTATCGCAGGGATACGGAAGCCGTAGATTGATCTGCTCGTTGGAAGCACATCGGGCGCAAGTTCTAAAGAAGATAGAAGGAGCATTGAGCACCGTGCATTCCGCGAGGATCAGCTGTGTTGGCTCATGGTGCTAAGTATGTCAATTAGGCATGGAGAATACTCACCGAAAAGTGCAGAGTCTCTCCGAGGTATCATTGCCGAATCCAATGTTTACAGACGATCTCACACGCACTGAGTGCTAAAGTCTTCGTTGGAATAACAAACGATGTTCTACATGGCTGCCGCCGGCCCCGCAGGACGATGCAACATCTAACGTCGGCGGTATTAGCTCGCAAAGATGCGACAGAGGTGGAATTGTTGTGGAATCTTCGTCGTCAAATTTCGTTTCGACTAAAGCGTCAAGCGCACTGTTGTCAAGTGGTTGCGAATGATCGAAGTTAAGTGTCAGGAGATTTCGCTTACTGTCCAAAATTGAGGTTCTCGTTGGTATCATCGCTGACAAGGATATCTCTAGCTGCATGTGTCAGCCGAAAGTGATTCCCAAGGCGCGGAGATGTCGGTATCACTTACCCTTTGAAAATCGACTTTCTTATTGGTATCACGGCAGACCAGGATATCTGTAAGTGATGGGAGCAGCTTAAAGCGAATGCATAAGGTAAAGAGACGAAAACATTGCTTACCGTTTGGAAACGGGCATGTTCTCGTCGGTGGCACAATCAAACAGAACATTCGTTGCAGGTGAAGATATCAGCCGGCAGTGAAATTGCAAGGCGCCACCGGAGGATATCTCACTGGGATCGCGGCCAGGTACGACCATTGTGGGGATGGGGGTTGGCTCATAGCAGATACGCAAGGATTGAAAGGTCTTAGCATGGAAGAGGGTGGCTATTGCATCAAGCTCGTAGTCGAGTGCAGCAAGCTGTGGGCGACGGCAAGCGCTAGAAGCGAGCATGTGAGGTCTCAGGGTGTAGCTATTTCGTCAACGTACGCGTTAGGCATCTCGTGGACATCGTGGCTACATACACTATCTGCAGAGAATGGCATTAGCTCAGATAAATGCGTGAGACCTGGCGACGTAGAGTTTACTTACGACTCGGAACCGATCTTCTTCGCGGCCAACCAACCGATTTCGATGGCGAGTATTCAAGACATGAGCATACAAAAACTATACACAGTAAGTCCTCACTCACTTCGCCTTCGCCGGCCTCACCATGAAGGTATGTACCACATTCCTCTCGAACCCATAATCTCGCGCATCGAACTTCATCGTCCCCTTCTCCTCAAACCCATGCTTAGCGTACAGTCCCTTACCCTTGGGACTGCTCTCCAAGTACGCCTCAACGCCCATCTCGTCCGCAATCTTCAACCCGTCCTGCAGCATCCTCGCTCCCAGCCCTCTCCTCTGGTGCTTCGTACTGACAGCAAGAATCGAAAGAAGCACATACGGCCTGCCCCCAAACCTCTCCCTCCTCTCCCTCGCCAGCTCCTCGAAAAAGGGGATCATCGCCTCCTTGCATGCGCCCTCGGAGAACAGATTTTCCCGCGACCCTTCCTCTTCATCCTTCTTCAGGTCCTCTTCGCTCCGTTCCTGAGGGTAGATTAGCCATTTGGCAGTCGCGACGATTTGCGAGTCGGCCGGCAGGTCTGTGTCGATTGCTTTGAGGAAGAGCAGCTTTTCTGTCGGCTTGTCTTTGTGCATCGATTTGAGTGTGTCGGCGGCCATGTGCTCGCGGTCGGCGGCGGACATTCCGCGTGGGAAGAAGATGCTCATGAGGTCGGGGCCGAAGGAGTCCCACATAAGGTCGACGTGGGCGGGCACGTCGGCCTCGGTCATTGGGTGGACTTCGATGGGCATTGTTGCGGGTTCCTCGGGGTGGTTGACTGTCGGTTTGCGGGTGTGTTTGCAGATGATCTGGGTGTCGTTGTTGTTGTTGTTGTTGTTGTTATTGTTCGTTGAATGACTGTGTAGCTGGCTGTGGAGAGAGTTCAGTGGAGATCTAGTGGGGACACCTACTGTCTTCTTATACGCAGGCAGACTTCTCAGGAACCGATTTAGCGGAACGAGCGGTCGCATCGGATCAGTTAGACTGGCGGGCTCGTAAGCGAGGACGGTGCTTTGCGATTGCGGTGGTTGAAGTTGGAATAGCCTCGCCTCGCTTTCCTCCGCTTTCCGCGGCCTCCGAATCCGATACCGAAGCAGAGTCACCAAGCAGATGGATTTCCAACTCGGTTTGAACAACATTCTTTCCTTTCTGGATGAAAGAACGTACATGTGTTGCTTACAATATCTGCATGCGCGTTACTCATGGTCTTCACGCCTCCCAATACCGAAGCCGATGGGCCTCCAGGAAGCCCGACTTGGACCCCCTTCCTTTCTCTCTATACAACAAAC
>Ga0265780_10006331_pt1 | contig 14710 bp, 9 predicted proteins | sample P1T30metagenome_FD_192432 | JGI IMG/M metagenome (GOLD analysis project Ga0265780, IMG submission 192432) | Plant litter microbial communities from East Loma Ridge, Irvine, California - P1 T30 | ecosystem: Environmental > Terrestrial > Plant litter > Unclassified | place: USA: California... | reverse complement strand
TGCGCTTGGTATGCTGAGCGAAGGCGATAGCGCGACTTTCAAGATCAGCCTTGATTCCCTGCAAACCAAAATGAATATGCCGAAACCTGCCAATACAAAAGGCAAGTACATGCTTTTCATTGTAAAAGTAGATAAGGTAATCCCTAAAGGGAAATTAACAGATCAGCAGTTCAATACTAAAATTGAGCAGTACTTTAAGTCTGAAGTTGAACTTGCCAAAAACAAGGAAGCTGGAAAGATCAGTGCATATATATCAGCCAAGGATCTTAAACCTCAGGTTACAGCATCTGGCTTAAACTATGTGGTAACCAAAGAAGGCAGCGGCCCTAAAGCAGCAGTAGGTGATACTGTAGAACTTAATTACACCGGCAGATTGCTGACAGGTAAAAACAAAGTGTTTGATACCAGCGTGAAAGAAGTTGCAACCAAAGAAAACATGCTTGATCCTATGCGTCCGTATCAGCCTATTAAAGTGGCTGCAGGAATGTCGCAGACCATCCCTGGTTTCGACGAGGCTCTTTTAATGTTCCCTAAAGGTACAAAAGTTACTGTAATCATTCCTTCAAAGCTTGGATATGGAGAGCAGGGCGGTGGTCAGCTTATCGGCCCGTACACTCCTTTGTCCTTCGATCTTGAGATTGTAAATATCGTTAAAGGAAAACCAGGCGCAGCTCCTGCAATGCCTGCAATGCCGGCTGTTCCTGCGAGGTAAAAAGCGTTAAAGCTGCCGGAATATAATAACCGGCAGGTTTTTATTACTCATATTAAAAATGCAGCATCCTGTACTAAAACGTATAGGATGTTGTTTTAAGTAAACTAATGAAATTGAAAAATATTATCGCTGTATTGCTGCTGGTGGCATCGGTACAGGTAATGGGACAAGGTTCCGCAGGTCTGCAGAAACTTCCCAATGGTGCTCAGTATAAGATCTTCACCGCCAATACAGGTGCCAGGATAAAGGCAAATGATGTTATCACCTTCCACTTCACCCAGAAGACAGATAAAGACTCTGTACTGGTAAGTAGCTTTACATCTGGCAATCCTGTTAAAATACAGGTTCAGCCGGCAAAGAACATTGCAGACCTTATGGATTTCTTCCCGCTGCTGGCCGAGAAAGACAGTGCCCTCGTGAAAATCCCTGCAGACTCTCTTTTCAAAGATCCTGAAATGGAGGGCCAAAGGCCTCCTTTTCTGCCTAAAGGAAGTTTCCTTTCTTTTATTATTAAAATAGAGAAAGTACAGTCGCTTGAGGATGCTATGGCAGAGCAGCAAAAGGCAATGGACGAAATGAAGTCTGCCGAAACAGCTGCGCTAACTAAATATATCGCAGATAACAGCCTTCAGCTTACAACTACAGCAAGCGGACTGAAATATAAGGTAACAGCTGCTTCAGTTAAGGCTAAGCCGGTAAAAGGCGATACCGTACTTGTAAATTATGTTGGGCGCACTTTGGATGGTAAAGTATTTGATTCAAGCATTGAAGCTGAAGCAAAAAAAGCGCAACTGGAACAGCCGGGCAGAACATATGAGCCTATCAGTGTGGTAGTGGGCGAAGGACAGGTTATCCCGGGCTGGGATGAAGGACTGCTTCTGCTGAACGAAGGGTCGAAAGCGACTTTTCTTATCCCTTCAGACCTGGCTTATGGTCCCAGAGGTGCCGGTCAGGATATCAAACCTTTCAGTTCCCTGCGTTTCGATCTTGAGCTTGTGAAAGTTAAACGGGTAAAAAAGGCGGCAGCAGCCCCCGCTTCAAAAACGGCTACACCGGTAAAGAAGCCGGCTACACCCGTTAAAAAAACAACAACACCTGTAAAGAAAACTACAGCGCCGGTTAAAAAGCCTGTAACAACAACAGCGAAACCGAAACAGTAAAATAATAAATATTCGAAAAAAGGGCTTCCGCAAGGGAGCCCTTTTTGGTTAAGAAATGTCTTGTCCTGTCATCCTGTCATTTTGATTTAAAGGGGAACTGTCGTGTTTTTTGACAAAAGTCTGTCAAAGTGATTGAAGACAAAGCTTGGCACAAGCCTTGTTAAGAAAGAGTAATCATAACAGAACAATCTAAAAAGGAAATATATCATGTCAAAAATTATTGGTATCGACTTAGGAACAACTAACTCCTGCGTAGCAGTAATGGAGGGAAATGAACCTGTAGTTATTGCTAACAGCGAGGGGAAACGCACAACTCCATCTATTGTCGCATTTGTGGAAAACGGAGAACGTAAGGTTGGAGATCCTGCAAAACGTCAGGCTATCACTAACCCGAAAAAGACTATTTACTCCATAAAACGTTTTATGGGTAACAGTTTTAACGAAGTTTCAAGAGAGATCGGACGCGTACCTTATACAGTAGTAAAGGGCGATAATAACACTCCAAGGGTTGATATTGACGACCGTAAATATACACCACAGGAGATTTCAGCAATGATCCTTCAGAAAATGAAGAAAACAGCTGAAGACTTTTTAGGACAGGAAGTTACAGAAGCCGTTATTACTGTTCCTGCATACTTTAATGACGCTCAGCGTCAGGCAACCAAAGAAGCAGGTGAGATCGCAGGTCTGAACGTTAAACGTATCATTAATGAGCCTACAGCCGCTGCATTAGCTTACGGTCTTGACAAAGCTCATAAAGATATGAAGATCGTCGTATTCGACTGCGGTGGCGGTACACACGACGTTTCTGTTCTTGAGCTTGGAGACGGTGTATTCGAAGTGAAATCTACAGATGGTGATACTCACCTTGGTGGTGATGACTTCGACCAGGTGATCATTGACTGGTTATCATCCGAATTCAGAGATGAAAACGGAATGGACCTGACCAAAGATCCTATGGCTCTTCAGCGTTTAAAAGAAGCTGCTGAAAAAGCGAAGATCGAATTGTCAAGCTCTACCCAGACAGAGATCAACCTGCCGTATATTACAGCAGATCAAAGCGGTCCGAAACACCTTGTACGTACGTTAAGCCGTGCAAAATTCGAACAGCTTGCAGAAAGTCTTATAAAACGTACTATCGAACCATGCCGTTCTGCTCTTAAAAATGCAGGCCTTTCAACTTCAGATATCGATGAGATCATCCTGGTTGGTGGTTCTACCCGTATCCCTGCAATCCAGGACGCTGTAAAAAGCTTCTTTGGTAAAGATCCTTCAAAAGGAGTTAACCCGGATGAGGTAGTAGCTATCGGTGCTGCAATCCAGGGTGGTGTATTAACAGGAGAAGTAAAAGATGTATTACTTCTTGACGTTACTCCTCTTTCTTTAGGTATCGAAACAATGGGCGGTGTTATGACCAAGCTTATCGAAGCCAACACTACTATCCCGACCAAGAAGTCTGAAACGTTCTCGACTGCGTCAGACAATCAGCCTTCCGTAGAGATCCATATTCTGCAGGGCGAGCGTCCAATGGCAAATCAGAACCGTACTATCGGCCGTTTTCACTTAGACGGAATTCCACCAGCACCTCGCGGTGTGCCTCAGATCGAAGTTACTTTCGATATTGATGCGAATGGTATCCTTCATGTTGGAGCTAAAGATAAAGCTACCGGTAAAGAGCAGAAGATCCGTATCGAAGCTTCTTCAGGCTTGTCAGACGAAGAGATCCAGAAGATGAAGCAGGAAGCTGAAGCCAATGCTGAGTCAGATAAAAAAGCGAAAGAAGAAATCGACAAGTTAAATGCTGCTGATGCGCTTGTGTTCTCTACAGAAAAACAGCTGAAAGAGTATGGCGATAAGATCCCTGCTGAGAAAAAAGCTCCTATCGAAAGCGCTTTAGGCAAGCTTAAAGAAGCTTATGCAGCTAAAAACTTTGCAGATCTTGATGCTGCTCAGGAAGAGCTTCAGAATGCATGGAACGCAGCCTCAGAAGATATGTACAAGGCAACTGGTGATGCCGGTGCTGCTCAGGGAGCTCCGAACCCGGGTGCCGGTGCTGCTGATGGCTCTGCGAACAACGCAGGTGACACTGTAACCGACGTTGATTTTGAGGAAGTAAAATAACAGCTCAAAATATATTAACAAAAAAGCCGTTTCTGCTAAGGGAACGGCTTTTTTGTTAATATACGTTTACTAAGTTTGTACGATGATTTTGACTGATACCCATACGCACCAGTATTACGAAACAGACAGTATTAAGCGAAAAGATCTGATGGACCGATGTTTTGAAAATGGGGTATCAAGGCTTTTTCTGCCGAACGTTGATGCTGAATCAGTTTCAAAAATTATAACTCTGGTGTCTGAGTATCCTGGTCACTGTTTTCCTATGCTGGGATTACATCCCTGTGAGGTTAAAGAGGAATGGAGAGCCGAGCTTGACAAAATAAAGGAGGCGGGCAGCGGACTTAAAATTGTAGCTATCGGAGAAATTGGCATAGATCTTTACTGGGATAAAACAACCCTGGCTTTTCAGCAGGATGCCTTTAATGAGCAGATCAAGTGGGCTAAAGAACTGAACTTACCCATAGTTATACATTGCAGAGACGCATTCAATGAAGTATACGAAGTGCTTTCCTCTCACAGAGGCGAAGATCTGCGGGGAATATTTCATTGTTTTTCCGGCTCTGCCGAACAGGCTGAGCAGGTTATAGAACTTGGTTTTTACCTTGGCATAGGAGGGGTAGTTACATATAAGAATGCGGGCCTGGACAAAGTTGTGGCAGGGATTCCGTTACAGCATATCGTGCTTGAGACAGACTCACCCTATTTAACTCCTGTACCTTTTAGAGGAAAACCGAACCAAAGTAGCTATCTTACGTATATAGCAGAAAAAATCGCTGATCTTAAAAATATCAGTGTTACTGAATTAGCTGAAATAACTACAGTAAATTCAAAAAACATATTTAAAGTTTAATAAAGCTTTTCCTTTTATATATTTATGGAAAATTACACGAGCAGAGTTTAGATGACAAAGGTAATGATCATATATACCGGCGGAACCATTGGGATGGTATACGATAAGGTAACAGGTGTTTTAAAACCTTTGAATTTTGCTCAGATTACAGATAACGTACCCGAGCTGCAAAGGCTTCCCTACCAGATAACCGTACATTCTTTTTCTGAAATTATAGATTCTTCCAATATGAGCCCTGATGTCTGGGTGCAGCTGGCAGAGCTGGTGGAAGAGAATTACGATAAATACGATGGTTTTGTTATTCTGCATGGCTCAGATACTATGGCATTTACTGCTTCGGCTTTAAGTTTCATGCTCGAAGGCCTGAATAAACCTGTAATATTTACAGGCTCCCAGCTTCCTATCGGAGAGATCCGTACAGATGCTAAAGAAAATCTTATTACAGCGCTCGAAATTGCTTCTGCTAAGCAGAATGGCAAGGCCAGGGTGCCAGAAGTATGCATCTACTTCGATTTCCAGTTGTTCCGCGGTAACAGGGCTTTTAAATATAATTCTGCAAAGTTCGAAGCTTTCCGCTCGCCGAATTACCCGGTACTGGCCGAAGCGGGGGTGCACCTTCGTTTTAACGACGCAAGTATCCGCAAATGCGACGACTGTGTATTCCGTGCGCATAAAAAATTGAGCAATTCTATTTCTGTGCTTAAATTATATCCCGGTATCAGTAAAGAGACTGTCGGAGCTATTGTTAATTCTAATATTCAGGCTATCATCCTGGAGAGCTTCGGTGCTGGAAATACCAATACCGATGAATGGTTCCTTGATTGCCTTGAATCTGCCATTAAAGATGGTAAGGTAGTCCTGGATATTTCACAGTGTAAAGTCGGCACGGTGGAACTGGGGCGGTACGAGACCAGCAGACGTTTGAAAAACATGGGTGTTGTAAGCGGGTTCGATATGACCTATGAAGCTGCGGTAACCAAGCTGATGTTTCTCCTGGGAAGAGGTTATACTTCAGACAGGATGGCTAAACTGCTGGAAACCAATCTGCGGGGCGAATTAAGCAAGACTCCACTGGCCGCTCCGGCGAAGTCGGTTTTTTAAATAAAGTTTTTTCCTTCAGCTATCGTTATTTTCTTATTTTTGCACTCCTTCGAAGGCAGGAGTATTTGATAATAACCTGTGCCGGAACATAAAAGGAGAGTTGTCCGAGTGGTTGAAGGAGCACGCCTGGAAAGTGTGTATACCTCAAAAGGGTATCGAGAGTTCGAATCTCTCACTCTCCGCCATCCAAAATGAAGCCCCGCAATAGCGGGGTTTTGTCGTTTAAGGGATTTGCAAGCTCGAATGAGCAAAGGTAAAAAATAACGAAGATGGATATGAAGCACGCTGGCTTCATTTTGTATGGATCAAGCGGAATTTCTTTGTGTGAATCCTCCCCCCAACGGGATGATTACGGCTTCCATGTATGGGGCTGAGGGACGCAGCCAGTCATTCGGGTGATCGGCATTAAGATTTTAAGCCTATTTTAGGAATGTAGCCCCTTTGTAGGACTGTTCCTGGAGTTAGGCTCAAGGATTGATTTAGTGATTTTGGAATACTGTAATAAAAAGGTTAATGGATTATCCGTTCATAGTATACTTGAAAAATAAAATATCCCTAAAGTTTGAATACAAAAGCGATGTTTCAACCGTTGTTTGTACAGATACCGGATATAGTATCACATTTAATAATGGGAAAAGCTATAACTATGGAACTGACAAAGTACAATACTATCCGCTTGTATCAAGGCGAGAAGGTGTGCGCATATATGAGAATGGCAAATTAAATAAGAAATATAATACGGTTGATAATTATGGTCGTTATTTAATTTTTCGAGATAAAGACAGTTGTTCTTTTCCAATTGAAAACAATGCTAATATTGAAATCTGTAATATAAAGAAGAATACTGATCAGGCAGCGTCAATAATCAGTTATTTTATAAAGATACTGAAAGCAAGGGGTGCGGTATCATTCGACATTCAATCAGAAGAAACAGTTAGTGAAAATCCGGATCAGATAAGCGCTAAAATATTGCTCAAGGCCCTTGATGATATAGATATATTGGAATCAAGGTCAGCACTATCTAACTATATTGATGGAATCAATCCTGCTATTCGTGCTCCAAAGGAGACATTAATTTATCCTTTCGGATGTAACGAGAGCCAAAAACTAGCAGTTGGGACTACGCTTAGCAATAGCATAAGTATAGTAGAAGGTCCTCCGGGGACAGGAAAAACTCAAACAATCCTAAATATTATAGCCAATCTTATCGTGCAAAACAAAACTGTTGCAATTGTTTCAAACAATAACGCAGCTGTATTCAACGTGTGGGAGAAGTTAGCGAAATATGGCTATGGAATGGTTGTGGCATCACTTGGAAATAACGATAATAAAACCTCATTCTTTGAAAATCTTGGCGAGCAAACGGTCACTCAAGATTTTGAGGTGTCGGCCGACCGATTGGAAAAAGCAAAGAATGAAGTTCGGATTTTGGATTCCATATTAGCAAATTGCTTTCAGTACCGAAATAAGTTATCCATCTTAAAGACGGAATTGTCAGATGCTGAAATAGAGTTTAGCCATATAAAAGCAGAACAACCACTCAAACAGGAAATATACGCTATACTCAACAAGAGACTATACCGCAAATGGAATTTCAGAACGACTTTGAAATTGAAAAATTTGCTATCGCCCATAGATCTCAAGAACAGGCTGTCCATCGTAAACAAGTTGCGACTTGTTCTGCAATATGGTTTTTTCGACCTTAATAGTATTCGTCAGTATAGTGAAGAGTTTCCTGTCTATGTTAACCACAAATTCTATGAATTATACATCGCAAAATTAAAAAGCGAAATTATAGAGGTTGAAAAGTGGCTGGCATCTAACAATGAAGAAGCGAATCTTAGAAATTTCATTGAGGCATCTAAAGAAATCTTCAATGGGGTGTTATTTGCAAAATATAATTGCTTGGACAAAGTTGCATTTAATGTAAAAGATTACCGTAACCAGTTTGATGATTTCATAAAGCACTTCCCTGTGATTCTGAGTTCTACACTCTCGCTACACACAAGCATTCCAAAAGGATATCTTTTTGACTATCTGATTATAGATGAATCTTCACAGGTGGATATTATAAGGTCTGCCGTATGTTTTTCGCTATGTCGAAACGTGGTTGTTGTTGGAGACAGCATGCAGCTTGCCCACATTGTAAATAAACAGAGCAAGTACGCTGCTGAACAATTTCATGCTGAGTACAACATTTCTCCTGCATATGACTATGTTAAACAGAATATTCTGAACTCGCTGAAAAGGCTGTATCGGGATAATGTACAATCGGTTCTGCTAAAAGAACATTATAGATGCCATCCTACGATTATTGGATTTTGCAATAAGAAATACTACCATAACAAGCTGGTTATTATGACCTGTCCGGATAGTCATCCATTTAGAATCATTGAGACAAATATATCGGGAGGAAAGGATAGTTACAATCAGAGACAGATAGATGAAACGGATTTCTATATTCGTAAGAACTATGCTGCGGACTTTGGAAAAGTTGGCGTTATTGCACCGTATAGAAAACATGCAGATATGCTGCAAAAACAGCTACCAAGGGGAGTAGAAGCCGACACTATACATAAGTTCCAAGGATATGAGAAGGACGTGATTATATTTAACACTGTCAAAAATAAGATAGGAACATTTATTGACAACCCCAACCTAATAAATGTCGCTGTATCGCGAGCTGTTAAAGAATTTATTGTGGTAAAACCGGTATCGATGGAGCTTCCTCACGGAACTAACATCGGTGATATGATACGCTATATATGTTATACCACCGATCCAAATGAAACGTTTATCAAAGGCAGTATCTGTTCCGTTTTTGATCTTCTGTATAAAGAATACAATAAGGTCTTTACATCGTTTATTTTATCAAACAAGAACGTAACAGGCTCTGCTGCAGAGATTATTATTCACAAGCTATTAAGTGAAAATATATTGTTAAACAATGCTCAATTCTCGTCTATTGACATGGTCAGAGAATATAGGCTTAGAGATCTTATCCAGGATTTTCAACCATTCTCCAAAGATGAAATCAGGTTCATAATGAATAATTCAAGAATTGATTTTCTGCTGTACAGCAAAATCGACAAGACTCCTGTCCTGGCTATCGAAGTGGACGGCGTGGCATTCCATAGCAATGAATTGCAACAGGAAAGGGACAGTAAGAAGACTCATATTTTAGAGGTAATCGGATTGCCACTGCTTAGATTATCAACAGATGGACACAATGAGGAAGCAAAAATCATTGAAAATTTAAGTGCTGCTATGGGGTTATGTTGATTATAAACGACCTATACGTAAAGCTCCAGCGGAGCGACCTGTAAAGCTTAAACAGGCCACTCCTAATGGAGTTATTTATATGCTTAAAGAGTGTTTAAGCAAAGTTCAGCAAAAGATGGTACACCCTGGGCGCCTAAAGCACGGTTTTATCGTTTCCAGCCCGATATTCAATTCTCAAGGTCTTGAAACAGCGGTTCTTTTATTGCACCTGTAAATCTGCGACTTTTACCCATCCACTTCTGGTAACTTCGTTATTGACGGCAAGTTTAATACCGGGTTGATTTTCTTCTGAAGTGTCAACAATAGCCACTGCCCAGGAGTATTTTCCGGCAGGTACATCTATAACTGTTTTAAAATTGTAAGATACCGGATTGTCCTTTAGCCAGTTTGATGGTTCGCTGTTCGTGTCTACAAATACTTTTTTTACGTTGTTGCGTACATCAAGAAGAGCAAAGGCCGCCTTGTACTTATAATTCCATTGCGGAAGGTTGTTTGGACAATATCCCCAACCCATATTTTTCCAGCGATGAATAATAGTAGTTTCAGTTCCGCTTTTAATTTTTCGCGTCAGAGATATCTGGTCAGGATATAAACGGTATCCGCCTTCTGACACAAAGCGCTGAACAAGCGTGAAGCTTTTTTCAAACCAGGAATTTATTTCGCCAACCCGGAAATCCATCATGTTCACTTTTGCCTCTGCCGAAGCATCGAACTCACCAAGTCGCACATCTTCCGGATGCCCCTCTCTGTATTTCCCACTGGGGTCAATCCAATAGCGGTGTGTTCCCGTTGTGATCCAGCCGCCTTCCATCAATACCGGCCGCTTATTATTCCATGTTTTAGCAAATTGTTTTTCCCAGCTTTGGTAATAATCTGTCATTCCAAACGCATCCTGCCTTAGGCAATAACCTTTGTTGATCGCCTTAAGCAACAGTCGCTCAGTATTAGGATTTAACGAACCCCAGCTTGTCGGGTGGCCAACTACCCTATGATAATTAATTGCAAGAGGTACTTTTTTAAAACATCGGGCGTACAAGTCGGTCACCCAGTCCAACACTTCCTCCTTCACAATTTCTGTTTCTGCAGCAGTTAAAGTACCGGGGGCTGCGTAAATAACATTATGAGCTTCTCCCCATTTGCCTAAGCCATAGCCGTCAATAAATGCCGTGCGGGCCGGATCATTGAATTCTTTGCCAAATGCTTCTATAAATTTAGTATAATACTGCCTGAATACGGGATCCTGAGGGATAGGGGTTTTCCAGGTAGGATAGGAAGGGTTTTCCAGGTAATATTGAGCACCTGCGTCAAAAACAAATTGCGGCGTATTAAGTCCCTGGTCCCGTCCATCTACGACTATCCGGAAGGCAATCGGTACCCCTCTTTTTTCGGCTCCTCTTATTAACTTAGCCAGTTGAGAATTAGGGTCATTCCATGCGTAAACGCCATTACCCGGATTTAAGGAAGCCCAGCTGGTACGAATATAACAGGCAGAAGCATAGTCTATTGCCTTGACCTTTTTACCTAGATCGGGTACATATAATTCGGTATCCCAGTAGGTGTCGGCTGCATTGCGGGCTGCATACATTACCCATCCATTTAGAGGGTTGCGAAACGGTGTTGTTCGGTTGTAGCTCAGTTTCACCAATGTCGTATCACTTTCCTGGCCAATTGCATTGAGGATCTCGTCCTTTGTGCACGAGAATGAAAGGAAACACACAAGTGTCATCAATAAAGATCTGATCATTATCGTTAGTGTCATTTTGTTATTCAGTTAGTTAGAGAAATAGTGTACGTCTCTCCGGTTGTAATTCTTTAGCGTTTATCGGCAAGAATTTTCATGTTTCTCAGGTCGATCATCAGGAAATTTGTGCCGGTTGGAATAGTATAGTAAGAATTGCGCTGCGCTGTGGAAGATCCTCCCGACAGGTCGGCTTGCGTACCCCACGTAAGTGTCATTTCCTGCTGCGTTCCTGTTGCCGTTAGCGGACAACTAAAAGCGTATGCCAGATTTTTGTTGTTATCACTGCCGCCATATACTATAAATTTCGTTTTACCTGTCCGGCCTCCGCGATAAATGAGTATCTGAGGATCAGCAAGACTTACGGCACAGTCCATTTTTATTGGGGTTCCGAAACCGTTGATTGCCCCATGCATCCATAAATCAGTTACCTCTGTTGTAGTAGCTACACCAGAACTGTTATTCCATACAACACTTTTTGGCGAGAGTGCTTTAGCCGGAGAATAAATGACTGCTGTTGCCGTTTGCAGGTTAACAACGATGCGGTATACACCGGCAGTTTCTATCGCCCAGGAAAAAGCGGTGCTGCGCTTTTTTACCCGTACTTCTTCTCCATCTTGCAACGTGCCGTCGCTATTTGTGGCGTAGATGTAATGTTTTGCCCCATTAAGTTCAATTGGAATTTGTAATTCTCCGGCTTCCAGGTTTAGAAGTGCAGCATACTGATTCTCATTCTCCGGAGTTTTAGTCATTTCAAGGCTGCTGGCTCCCGGGACAGCGGTGCCATCCAAAAAGACTTTATCTGCCTCGATAGCCAATGGGATTGCAGGTTTTACGTCAACTGTAACTGTTCTTACTTCCTGGGCATCAGAGCCAGAGTCTTCTTCCCACTGGGCTATTATCATGAACTGAATTGTGAAAGACCTGTTACCTGGAACGCCCCATTTTTCTCTCGCCCAGTTTTGCAGCTGTTCCGATGTAAAGGCTCTGCTGAGAATGCCCTCGTCTTCCTGATTTGTTATAGTTGTAGAAGTACCAAAATTGTTCCCTGCCAGGTTTAATAGTGTAGTGTAGGAGACGGGATGGGTATTCGAGGACGGATTAGTTTTTGTCCATGAAAAAGTAACGATATCTTTTTTGATGTCTTCGTCGTCAAGGTCAATTTCAATAGATGAGGCCTTTAGTGTTATAGGGTCATGCATCTTTTCTATTTCGTCAGCCAGTTGTTCACAACTGCTGACACAAAGCCCAATCGCAAATAGTGCAACTAGCTTTAACGCAAGGTCGACTTTCCTAAACCTTGTTCCGGTAAGTTCTAATAATTTAAGCATATATCGGTAGTTAATTGGTTGTTTTACCAAACATCCCAACTAAATCAATAATAGGAGGTCTTCAAATTCTGCAGAAAAGGGCTTGTTTTTCTGCAAGATTTATTAATGCAGCCTTTAATAATTTAGTCGCCTGCCGAGCAATATGATCTTTATTAAGGGTTATTTTACCGAAGATTCGTTTTAAGAGTATGAGGTTTATCGAGCAATGTTAATATCGGTAACTGTCGGGGCTAAATCATTATGATTTTACGTAATAAACCCCGCAGGCTTGCCAGGCAAGAACCTGCGGGGTGGTAACCGCTACGTTACAGCTCTTTATCCTCCAGCAATTTTGCGTCGCGGGTATTCTTTTGTACGGCAATGGCCGAAAACATGCTCAGGCAGAATGCCATGGCGTAAAAGCCTTTCTCACTTAAAGCGAGATCTGCATTCCAAAGGCCAATCGTCAATAGGAGCATTGACGCAATAGTGGCAAACCAGCTCAAAGCGTAGTACAGATCCGTAACGGCAAGTCCTTCAGCCCTGTCTCTGACGCTTTTTTGTACGGAGATCACCGCGAATAAGCCAAATAACAAAATGGTGAAATAGTATCCCTTTTCGTTCAGTTCCATACTTGCATTCCATAAGCCGATGCAATATGCCACCGATCCTGTTAATAAAGCAAACCAGGAGGCACCTGTAAATGCGGCAGTTGGTTTAAACGGGTTTCTTGCATTTTCGCCATGTTTTACCATAGGTGAATTTTCTTCTGTTCTGTGTTGTAGCGGTTCCATGTTTATTTTGTTTTAGTGATTAATATGAAAGCAAATGTCGGCTGTAAGGCAGTTATAAAAAAGGCAGAATATGGCAGATACTGACGATATAATTTGTAATTATTGTACCTTTATATACAATTTATGCCTATATGGATTCACTTTCTGAGCTGGTCAATCTGTTAAATAGTACTGATAAAAAACTCTTCAGGCAGTTTTTACAGCGAAAAAACAAACGCAAAGATGTGAAGAACCTGCAGCTGCTAGATTTGATAGAAACTGACGATATAAATGGCTTAAACCGGCTCTATGCATCGGAGACAAATAATGATGCATACCATGCTTTACGTAAAAGGCTGCAGGATAACCTGCTGTTATTCTTATCGCAGAAAACCTTTGAAAACAATCAATCTGACACTTATGACGCGCTGCGCCTGCTCGTGGTGGGACGTTTTTTATTAGAAAACGATGTGGCCAGGATCGCTTTCAAATGTTTGGATAAGGCTGAACGCCTGGCCGTACATCTTGAGCAGTTTAATTTGCTGAATGAGCTCTTGCTGTTGAAGCTACAGTACGCTCATCTGCCGGGAGCAGAAGACCTTGAAGTTTTGACCCAGCGCTTCCTGCAGAACCAGTCGCATATGCAACGCGAGGCTAAGCTTAATCTGGCTTATGCCTTTTTAAGACAGGAACTTCAGGAGATACACCTGAAAGGAAAGATCGTTAATTTGAAGGCCCTGATGGTAACCACCATCCGGAAATACAAAATTTCGCTGCAGGACCTGATGACCTATAAGTCTATTTACCAGATTCTTTTCATCGCTAATGAATACGCGGCTATACAACAGAATTATGGATTAATAGAGGGTTATATCGAACGGACGAATCAATTCATGCAAGGCCGGGCGCATGAAAAACAAGCCTATCTTTTCCACTATATATCCATCTTATATTTTTTGGCGAACTTTCATCTTAGGCGGAGGGATTTTACAAAGAGTGCATCCTATCTTAAGGAAATGATGGATTTAATGGCGGCGGATAGTCGTTATCATACGCTGTTTTATTTACGTCATCAGTTACTCTCTGCGCTCAACCTGTTCTTTACAGACTTTGCTGACGATGCGATCGCGCTGCTGCAGGAATCGCTATCCAATACAAAACAAACGTCCAGACCGGAAGATATCGAGGACCTGCGCATATGCCTCACTATGTTTCTGGCCCTGTGTAATGACCGGCGATGTTTGAAACAGCTGACTTTACTGACACGCAGCGATGCCTGGTATGAAAAAAGAATGGGCATGTTATGGGCCATCCGAAAGAATCTGATGGAAATTTTAGTCCAGGCACAATTCTCTGATATTGAGCTCGCCATGTCCCGGCTAAATAGTTTCCGGCGGCGATATAAGAAGTATCTGCTGAAAACTTCAGAGCAACGCGTATTATCCTTCCTCAGGCTGGTTGAAAAATACCTGATAAAACCTGATGTGGTTTTTGAAACGGCGTATAAAAAGGCGGTTCTAAATCAGCTGGATATGGCAGAGAATAAAGATATCTTCACTTTGAGCTTTATAGCCTGGTTAATAGCTCGCTGGGAGAAAAAAACAGCCCATAAAGTCGTTCTGACACTTATACAGGATGCCAGCTAGTGTGATAATTTTGTCCT
>Ga0265780_10006330_pt1 | contig 14711 bp, 9 predicted proteins | sample P1T30metagenome_FD_192432 | JGI IMG/M metagenome (GOLD analysis project Ga0265780, IMG submission 192432) | Plant litter microbial communities from East Loma Ridge, Irvine, California - P1 T30 | ecosystem: Environmental > Terrestrial > Plant litter > Unclassified | place: USA: California... | reverse complement strand
GAAGGGCGACCTCGTCGTCGCTATCGCACCGGGGATGTTGCCCATGCTCATACACCCCACTCAAGGCGATGGCACTGCCGCAGGCTCGTTCAAGCCCGACGACCCATACGACAGGCTTCCACACGGCGCGATGCGTTCCTCAAGACGCCGACCGTGGACTGAACTGGCATCACGTCTGACCGCCTGGATCATCAGAATATCGATCATCCGCTGCATGCCTGTATTGCTATTCCTAGTAATCTACCACGGAACCGCCGCCAAAAAATCCCGGCGGTTCGATGCGCTTACAGTAGTGTTTGCGGCAGCCCAGTTTATCTGCAGCTTCACGTTACTCATGATGCCTGCCGTCCGCAGCTTGTACATGTGCATGGGCCACAAGTATTTCGCCACGATGCGGTTCCCTTATGGTACGAACTTGGAAGGGACTCCCGAGTTCTGCTTGTCTCTTTCCTGCTTCGTCGCAAGTATGGTGCTTACGAGAGCGCAGCTCGCGCCAACGATCTTTTGGATCGTTCACACGCTCTGTTGGCTTCCGGGACTCATGTGCCGTTTCCAGCGACGGACGAACGATGGTGTCCGGAGAGCCGTCCACCGCGCCAAAGTGGCCTCGCACTTGGACAACGCGGCGCAAACGATCGGACCGGACTGTGAGTTCCGAGGGCCAGTTTTCGTGCACCAGGAGAGGAATCTGAAGATGTACGATGACTCTACGGTTCTTGAATCCTGGACTAGATGGTTCGGCTTCTTCTGCGTTACGATGGTAAATAAGGTCTCGGAAGGGAAGCCGCGCTTGAGCAGGTCGCGGCTCAAAGACATGTACATGGAAGTCTTCCCGACTCGGACGTACCACGCTGAACAGGTGAAGGCGAGTGCTTGGGATAGACCTATACAGGAGTTTCGGTTGCATTGATAGGCTAGGTATCCGAAAGCTTTCCTGTGAGATATATCACGGCTATTTGCTAAGTCGAGTCAACAACCTATGATCTGCGACAGCAGTATTTCCTCACGCATCGACACGAGATAATGCTTTGATACAGGGTTAGTGTCAGGCTACGCCGAAGCGGAGAGGAACCGAGAGTGAAGAAGAGATGTTTGTCCTGTAACCAGGATGTCTTCCTCCACAAAAGATGACATTGATCTATCAACTAAGATGATACAAAAGCCAACCGAACCCAAGAGCGCGCCAGCGCCTCTCGAAGTCTGGCTACAAAAAGGCTGGACTTTCCAACCAAGAAAAGCCATACGAAAAAGTCACATTCAATCCTTTCCCCCCTTTACCACTCCCCCCATCCACCACACACAAATACAAACTCGCCAACCCATCTAAGCAAGAGTAAGAAGACCAGGGCGGTACGGCAGAGCGTTGTAGTCGGCAGTAGAGTCCGGGTCGCGGCCCTGGTACAAGAGCTGCAAGTTGCAAGCATCAATGGGGAAAGTCTGATCGGCCGAAGTCCTGACCAGGTCGCCGTGGGAGATGTCGTTGGACCAGGTGGAGCCGCTGTTGGCCTTGCCCGCGAAAGGCGCGGCCTCGTCGCCGGCCTGGACGGTCCACTCGCCGTCGAGCGAGTCGGCGGTGAAGGAGCGGAAGTAGCGGCCGTTGGAGCCCTGGGCCTCGACGATCATGAGGTACTTGTTCTGGCCCTCGACGGTGTAGACCTGCACGGCCTCGAACAGCTTCTGCGGGGTGTCGGTCATGACGGTCTCGTAGGCAGTGCCGAAGGAGCCCGGGAACTCGCCGATGGGCATGCTGGCGCGGTAGATGCTGCCGTTGTCGCCGCAGAAGAACAGGTACATGTTCTCGGCGTCGCCGATGACGGTCTGGTCGATGGCGCCCGTGTCGGACTGGATCTGGCCCTCGAACAGAGGCTGGGCGGCGGACCACGAGGTGGGGTCCTCGGGCGTCGCGGAGGTCCTGTAGCTGAAGGCAGTCGGGCCCCACTGGTGAGCGAGGATCCAAGTGTCCTTGGGCTCGAAGTAGAACAAAGTCGGGGCGACGGCGGTCTCGGTCATGGCGGTCTGGGAGACGGTGGCCATCTCGGAAAAGGCGCCGAAGGTGCCGAAAGCCATGGAGCCGTAGTTGGAGCCATCGTAGTAGGAAGCATAGACGAGGTTCTTGCCGTTGACCGGGGCAGTGGTGAAGTCCTTGACCGAAGCCCAGCCGCTCTTGGGCTCGGCGAGGACGTCGCTGGAAGTCCACGAGTAGGTGGTGGGCAGGGCACAAGACTGCCTGGGCATGTGCGGGAGAGCAGCGGCGTGGGACACTGCCAGCAGTGCGGCGCTGGTCAACAGCACGTTCTTGGTCTCCTGAGGCCTCATGATGGCGGAAGTGAAGGTGAAGGTGAAAGTGAAAGAGGGCTGGTTGTGGTGAAGGAATGGAATGATACAGGGCAAAGGAAACCCTCTTCAGGGCAGAGCATGGCTGTTATAAGCATTCGCGGCGTTCTCTTGGTGTCTGCACAACCATCTGGGCGTCCGCAGTCGCTTAATTGTTCGTAACGATGGCGGCGTTGTCCCCGGTCAAAACTTGTGTTTTAGCCGTTTCGAATACAGGGACTTTGACCACGTTGAGTTCATGCACCGTGGCCTTGCGTCATTCTAGAGTTTGTTACTGTAGTATTACCCGGCGAAAAGGCGCAGATCAGCAGGCCTAATGGTATAGTTACATGCAGCCTGGAAAAGTCTTGGACGTCAAGATTGTGTGCTTTACCCGGCTTTGCGAGGTCACAGGCAAGTATTCCCAAGGTCCGTAGGCAGTGTTGTCCTAGTCAGCCCACACCCAGGTCAAGATCGAGCTCACACCTGACCTCCTGAGTACGACTGAGATAACGAAAAGATCCATAGAATTAGAGTGTTGCGAATTACGCCAGATTAATTGAGAGATCCACAAGAGGCAAAGTGCACTTTGGGATGCCGACGCCGAATGGACGTTCTATTCGAAACCCGCAGCCGTGTTCCGACTCCTGCCGAAACAACAAGTGCCACTACGTTGATCCATCCTCTCCATAGAAGAGTGGATGCGGAGCAAACCTTGTTGATGTTTAGAAGGTCTTGAGCATGCTTGGTGAAGCAGTTGCGATTCACGTGTTGGGTTATCGTTGCAGAGTGCAGTAGTGATTGATAGAGACCAAGACTTTGTGGCATGTATGGCCCTTGGCGGGTATTGACAAGCAGTACCATCAGTCAAACCGTCCAATCCTCCCAGGTGTGTCTCCTCACATCGATTAACATTCTTCGCTGGACCTTGTCGGTCGGCAAATTGGAGCTGTGCGGGTGCACTGCACAGACCAATAAAATCATCCTTCTCGAAAGGCTGCGCAATCCAACGCATATATTAGAATCGCCACATGCCTCGAAGGATAAGAGGAAGATCTGCCCTATGCTGCAGCCATATCGGCAGATGAAGAATCAGCTTCGACATCTCGAATTGATTGCAACGACTCAGCCGCGCCGCTTTGAAGAGCCGCCGAACAGAACATAGTCCGTAGCATCGATCGCATCGCTGAGGAAGGCTCGGAAGCCTCTGCGCGGTCGACTGGTCGCCTCCGAAGCGCGTTCGTCTTCGACCCGTCTCGAACGAGCATCACGGCCTTTCCTTCGACGTCGTGCATCGTCTGGACTCAAATCGTCGTGTGGTCGTCGCAGTCTTCGACGTCTCCGTCTCCCCTGCCCGTCCTCACCATCACCCTCAGCACCACTCCCAACCTCCCGCTCTCTATCCCTCAACCTCAACCTCCTCGCCTCCGCCACCTCCAACTCCCTCCTCACATCCTCCACCATCCGCATCTGCACATCAAATGCCCTCCTCAGAGCCTCCCCCTCCCCCAAATCCCCATTATCATCAAAAACATCCCCATCGTCGAAAATCGCCCTCTCACTACCTTTGACCCCAAACCTCGGACACCCGCCCTTCCTCCTCCAATGCCCCTCCCCATCCCTGACAAAACTCCCAAAAACGAAGCAGAAATGCGTCTTGCAAACGCACGTCACATGATTACACCCATCCTTCAACTCGACCCTGCGCTTGCAATTCTCATTCGGACAAAGCTGCCAGTCCCTGCTCCTCTTCAGACCAGCAAAAGCCCTCTCCTGGAGCTCCTTGTCGCGTGAAGGATCACATTCGTGCGCGATAGCCGCTTGCGAGCCGGCCACATCCCCTGTGGAGAAAGTTTCCTCGCAGCGCAGGCAGGTGTACCACGCGCACTCATCACACCTCACACAAAAGGAACCGTCAGTCCTCGTTTCCCGCCAGCGCCCGACGAAAGTCCCGCAAGCTTCAGGTCTGCGAGGCGGGTCTGTGCGCGAGCAGAAGACTCTCTCCTGCGCCGGGCAGGCGTATTCGATTTCTTTGGCGCGGTAGGCGGATAGTAAGGCGGGGCCTAGGATGTGGGCGTAATGGCTGGCGGAGAGAGGGTGTGAGGCCCAGGAGGCTGGGAAGGAGGACTCGGATTCGATTGCGAGGGTGAAGAGGTGGCGGAAGCAGGCGTGGCAGAGGGGCGAGGAGTCGATTAGGAGGTGGGGGGTTGGATGATGGAGGGCGTCGGTGCAGGCTGTGCAGGCTGTGCAGGCTGTTGTCGTTGTTGTTGTTGTTGTGTTGGGGGAGTGGTTTTGAGAAGACGTTGGATAGGGTTTTTCGTGATGATCTTCGTGGGTGTGTTGAAGAAGGGATTCTTGGTTCCCCCGCCATGTTGGCATGTAGTCTGCGGTGAAGACTCATGTTCGCCACGATGCTGGATGGTTCGCGTAGTGAATGTCGTGTGCACCAGACCAGCCATTGTATGATATATGAGGTGTTCAATAGAATGACCAGAGCGACATGATCGCATGATGCCATTGGATTTTCTGTGACGAGATCAGCGTGTAGGTATCTGTCCGTTCAGATACCCAACCAGAATACTGTAATCCCAATGCATGAGACTTTGATTCGCTCAGAGTGGCGTAATATGATATACCGTGTAATATACAATGATTCTCTTCGCGCGACACGAAAGCCGTAGCCTGGATCTTCCCGTAGCGCCTCGCTCACTGTACAAGCCATGCCGCCATATATTATTTTCCAACGCCGCTCAACATGCACATGCACTTCTTTGGACCGGTTCCACCTTGCAGCTCGCTCAAACCTGCAGCTCCTGATACCCACCTCTTCCATCGTACAAGCTTCAAATCACCGCTTACTTGCTGCCGAAATCACTCGCCTGCAGGTTTCTCGTCATACTCGGCAGCTTAACCACAAGTCCATCCAGCTCCTTGCTCATGCAAACCTGACAGCCCAGCCTGCTGGTCTCCGTCAAGCCAAACGCCAAATCCAGCATGTCGTTCTCGTCGTCGCTGGGCTCCTCCATCTTATCGAACATCTCCTCGTCCGCGACGACGACGTGGCAGGTCGAGCAGGCGCACGAGCCGCCGCATGCGCCTTCCATCTCCAGGTCGTTGGACTGGGCGATGTCGAGCAGGTTGTCGCCGTCGGCAACCTCAAAGGTCACTTCGGAGCCGTCTTTTTCCACAAAAGTCACTTTGCGCTCCTGGCCGGGCTTAGGCGGTGTCAAGTGGGCGTGCGATTTGCTGGGGGTTGTTGAGAAGGCGCGCGAGGCTGTGAATGCTGAGGGAAGCATATGTTGTTGCGAGCGCGTGGCTCTTTGAGTGAATTGGGCGGTTCTGGAGGCGAAGAGGCTTGGGCGGAGGGTGCGGCAGTTGGTAGAAAGGGCCCTGAGGGCCATCCGAGGAGTTTGAGCCATTTCGTAAATGTGATGTATCCTGATCTGAGTGTCTGGAGGTGTTGTTGCTGAACTGGGAGCTGACGGAGATTGTCAAGTTCGAGTTGATGACTTTCTGAAGATCGATTGGCCTTCGGCTCACGTCGGGGATGATCTTGCGGCGTCATGTCTGGTCTGTGTACTTACTTACATCAGACAAAGCAATCAAGTAATCAACCACCAACAACTTTCCACTTCACTTACTGTTTTGCACCTGCAGTCACCGGGACTGAAATCAGGACATAATCTAAAATGGACCGCAACGATCGATTCCCTATGGCGTCTCGAGAGCCCAACCCGCTACGGCCATACTACATCCCGCCGTCGATAGGCCCGGCTCCTGGTGCTGTACCCAACAACGCGTCTGCTCAGACTCCCACAATGCCACGAGCAGCTCGTACATCGCCCTCATACCAGAGTAACGCGACCGACCTCCTCCCTGATCTGGACCTGGACTTCCGCTCGTCGGCCGGAGAAGCATGGACAAACACTCGCGCTCTGCTGGACACCTTGGCATGGCGATATGCCAGTTGCCTGATGGCCCAGCCCTTTGATGTCGCAAAGACTATCCTGCAAGTCTCGCTACCTCCGAATGTGATCGCCGCATCGACGCTGAGGAAGAAGAAGACATCAAGGCAATCCTCCCGCAAAGGAGAGGGCTCACGACGAAGAGACAGAGCATACGATTCTTTCAGCGAGACCGATGAGGAGCTTGACGGTGGCTCGCAGGCGAGCGACGACGACGATGTTCCAAACTACTTCACATCCAACGCGCCGCGGAGTAGGTCTCCTAGGAAGCGCCGCAGGACACCGCCCTCTGTCTCGCCGTCTCCAGATCCGACTCCCACACCCTCACGCAACTCACGGAGCAGGCGCGATGATCCGGAAGCCGAATACAAGCTCATGTTGAAGCGCGGCGACTCGGTCATGCATGCCATCTCTGTGTTGTACGAGACATCTGGCGCAGTCGGCTTGTGGAGAGCGACAAACTGTACATTTCTGTACTCCATCCTCCTCAGGACAACAGACTCCTTCCTGAGATCGCTCCTCTTAGCGCTGTTTGGCCTTCCAGATCTTTTAGGCCCGGAGAACCGTGGAATGACTCCAGGCATCGCCAGCGCTGGCATGTCAGGTCTAGATCTTTCCGACTCGCCCTCGCCAATCGCCAGCCTGGTCGTAGTCGGTCTTGCAAGTTGCCTCAGCGGTCTACTCCTCTCCCCTCTAGACCTAGTACGCACACGTCTGATCGTCTCGCCCGCCTCACATCCACCGCGCGGCGTCCTCAGCAACCTCAAACGCCTGCCCTCCTTGATCCTCCCCAGCAAGCTCTGGCTCCCGACAGCCCTCTACCACTCTCTCCCCCAAATCTTCTCAACCTCCATGCCGCAAATCCTCCGCCGCCAGTTCCACATCGCGCCCGAAACAGCGCCAACCCTCTGGTCCTTCGCCGCCTTCAGCACATCACTATCAGAGCTCTTCATCCGCCTGCCGCTCGAGACCATTGTGCGCCGCTCGCAAGTCAACTACTTCAAAGAAAGCTCGAAAGATCTCCCGCTCATCGTCGAGCCTGCGCCGTACCTAGGGATCGGCGGCACGGTTTACAGCATCTTGTACTCCGAAGGCGAGACCAAGACCAAGGACGCAAAGGGCATGATCCGCATCCGCAAGGGTCAGGGTTCTGCGGGTCTCATCAGGGGATGGAGAGTTGGGTTCTGGGGCCTTGTTGGTGTATGGGGTGCTGGGTCTCTTGGACCTGCGAATGAGAGTCGGAGGGGTGAGTTTTAGGTGTGGTAGTTGAGGTTTGTTCGATGTGGTTGAGTCTGATGGTATCGGCGGAGTGAGTTTTGTACCTAGTATGGTTGTGTGTATATACCCGCCTCTATTATATTGTAATATCGAAGACTTTTCATGCGAGACATCCAATCGACACATGCAACTTCCCAGATGCAAGCCTTCCACCAGCCAACTGCCCAGCAGATCTACCCACCCATAACACATCAGTCAATTATCCAACCCCAATCCAACAACAAATCACTTCTTAATCCCCACCACAACCATATTCCTCGGACTAATCCCATAATCAAACACCGGCTCCACCCAACACTCCCCAACCTCAGCCTGCTCCCTGAGCCAACACCACCGATCAACCACAATCAAACTCTCCACCACCCCCGCCGAAAACGCCATCAGACTCCACACAACGCTCAGATCGTGCTTCCTGCCCGCGAAATCCCTCTCCCATCCCTCCAGCTCCCCGTCGCTCACCCCCGCCATCTTCTCCCTAAACACACCCCCATTCGTCGGGCACGCGTACAATTTCTCCAGCGCGCCGCGCACGTACGCCGGGAACGACGCGTAGCAGATTTTCCGCAGCGAGCCGATGACGATCGGCGTGCCGCCCGAGGGCGCAAAGGACGGGGTGAAAGTGGGCGGGGACGCGAGGTTTTTCTCCAGGAACAGGCGCTGCAGCAGGGCGCGGTAGAAGTGGCGTTTGAAGAAGCCCGAGCTGTCCTTTTGGGTCCAGTTCTCGGGCGCTTGCACGCCCATCATGCGCGCGGTGATGTTTAGTTTTACGCCGGGGGCGCCTTCGGCGTGCGATTTGGGGGAGGCGTGGGCGCAGAAGCGTGCGCTCATGGGGAAGCCGTGCGGGTCGCCGCGGGTGGATTCTTGGTGCAGGCGGGGGTGGGCGGCGGGGCGCAGGGTGGGGAGTTTGTAGGTTGGCGGGGTGAGGCGTTCGGTTAGCAGGTTGTAGCAGCAGCCTACGAGGCAGATTGCGCGGACGGAGGGGTTGAGGGTTAGGGAGCGGATGGCGTGGTGCAGCAGGTTGCCGCAGGAGTGGAGGGAGATGACCATTGCGTTGGGGTGGGTTGTTGTCGGGGCGAGGGTGAGGGAGTGTTCTTGTTCTTGTTCTTTGGCTTGGGGTGAGGGAGTGGCGGCGGTTGGGTCTGTGGTGGAGGTTGATGCTGAGGCGGTTTCGTTGATTTTTTGCTTCGCTTCGGCCGGGTCGACGATTTGGTCGAGGACGTTGGTTAGGTCACCATTTTCGATCCAGTGCTCGACGTATTGGATAGTGCCTTTGCCTTCAGCGGAGAGCTGGACTTTGGCTTGGTGTTCTTCTTCTTGTGGTGGTGCACATTCGTCATCCTCGCAAGCTTCTCTCGCTTGCTCGGTGCCTTCTGATGGTGGCGTAGACACTGCGCTGTCACCTTCAGGGGTTTCCAAACCAGCCCTCCAGGCTTTCTTGTTCCGCTTGATGCCTTCTTCCTTCTGCCTCAAGTTTGCCATGATGTCGTATTTGATGGCCCGGTCCTGGTTGTGGCCTCTACTCTCGATTGCTACGATATTCCTATCGTACGGCTGCGAAGCCAGGGCCCGACCAAGATAGTTCTGCCCAGAACCGAAATCGACAAGATGCGAGATGGGGTGATCGGGAGAGGCGTCGGAAATGGAAGAAGTGAGATTGTTGACGTAGGAAGCAAAGATCCCTACCTCGTGCACTTTCTTGACGTTCATGCCCACAGCCACGTTACGGGCGAGCTTCTGCGTCGGCTTCATGGCTCTGTTGCGCGAGCATTGGGACGAGTAGGGAACTCGCTTCAACAGATGTTTACGCACGGTGCGGATGTATTCCAAGAGTGAGTCTGGCGGGATGGGACCTTGTCGCCATTTTCCCTCTTCGACTGGGAGTCCTTCTATGTTTTCTCGCATAAGCAAATCCAAGATGTCCATGATCTCGTGCTCGGCGAAGAAGTCCCGCCATTCTTGAGGTAAAATGCGAGAGTAGAGATCTGGTGTGCTTGTGAAGAAGTCCAGGATATGCACGCCGCCACATAGCGTCTGTAAAAGTTCGTTCGATCCAGCCAATTCTAGCAGAGCTTCGACATATTCTTCCGTGTTGGAGAATTCGTCTGAGTACGGTATAGGCTTGTCAGGCCCGATATGGCCTGTTGGTGGGTTGTCCATGTTTGTCTGTGTATTTTATTTTTCTCGATGGTCTGCAGAGACAAGATATCGTTGGTGACATATCACTTCACCTGGATAACTTTGTGTAAGGCGACTAGAGTGTATCGGGTATAGTTTGAAACGATGTCGTTCAGATTGAGTTGCGGCTAGTGAAGTGACACAGGGTTCTTGCCCTAGGCACGGCAGGGTGTTGGCGCGTTGCGTACAGGCGCAAGGATCATGATAGCATTACGAGGGGCTGCAGACAACAACTTCTACTCACATTCTCTCCATCCTCCTTTTCTGGCAAACTTCTTTCCATAACTTCCTCTCATATAGGCGACTCCTTTTCCATCACTCCATGTCTGACTAAAACCAGCACTGGCGCCTCAATCGACCACAGTCGGCGCCTTTGCACTACGCCGTGCCACGACCACTCTTCCACCAGCTGCACGCCAGATTACTTTCATCTACTTCTGACCGGACAATGCTTTTCTCACCATTCACTTCGCCTCGCAGGCTGGCTCTGCTCGCCGGACTGGTCTTTCTGTTCGCGATCGCATATTTCTCCTCATCACCCTCATACCGCGAATACCTTCCGAAATACGACTCGTCGACCTTGAGACCAAGCAACGAGGAGGATCAGCCATTCAAGGGACACGTCGAGAAGCCCGCGGAGGAATTGGAGGTCCCTGTCCAAGAGCCTGCAAAAGACTCGTCACACGAGGAAGTGCATAAACCCCATGGAGAGGAATACAAGTACACGCCTGCGAGTAGCACAGTAGACTACGGCGCAGCTTCGTCAACGAGCTCATCTCCATCCAGCTCGTCGACTTCCTCGAAGCAGTCTTCAGGCAAAGCTGCTTCATACAACCCACAACCACTCCCGCACCAGCCATACGAGCAAGTGCAGGCTCAAATTCAGGAACTTATTAGACCTTGGAGGCCTGAAACTCCGCAACCCGAACATTGGCCACCATACGATCAGTACATCAACAGCGACTACAACCCGAACCGTTGGGAGGGTTTCGATTTTGACAACGACTTTTACGTCCAGAATGGGATCGACAGGCTAAAGGGAGAGAGGAATGTTGAACTGGAGCCATACCTACCTTATCCGCAATATGACTCGGCCGAATACAAGAAGAATTGGGTTGGCGAATATGTCTCTTGCATGGGACCACGACGAAAGCGCTTGAACGAGAGTGCCGAGGACATCGTGCAAGCATTCTCCGCCCTCCCGCACGGGTTCCCAGACGTAGCCATCGGCGATGCCAATGTGACTGGCGTTGACATCACCAAATGTTTCGATCGATACCATAGATATGGACCTTATGGACTTGGACAAGATGGAGGTTCTGATATCAAAGATTGGCAAGAGCCATTCTCCAAGCCTGACTGGAGCACAGTGGGCTGGGGAAATCTGCAAGATCAGTGTGTGCTTGAGAACAAGGAGCGTTGGTCGTCAAAGGCGCGGATGGCAGTGGATACCGCTCCGGTAAAGGACATGCCAAAGAAGGCAATCGAACAGGTCCAGGAGGACACCAACGCTGCCAACAAGCCGCAGCACCATCACAGGACCGCTCTGCTTATCCGCACATGGGAAGGCTACACATACACGGAGAATGACTTGCTGGCTATCCGTGCGCTGATCACCGAATTGTCTCTCTTGTCTGGCGGAGAATACCAGGTGTTCCTATTTGTGAACATCAAGGACAACCATGCCAACCTGTTTGACGAGAGAATTCGCAAAGACCTCCTACAGCAGACAGTTCCGCGAGAGCTCCAAGACATAAGTATTCTCTGGAATGAAGGAATCATGGAGAGCTGGTACCCGAATGTTACCGACTGGCAGGTGTACTGGCATCAGTTCATGCCTCTGCAATGGTTCATGGAAACTCATCCCGAATTCGACTATGTCTGGAATTGGGAGACTGACGCCCGTTTCACTGGCAACCACTACCAATTCCTCGAAGCCATGGCTCAGTTCTCTCGCAACACTCCCAGGAAATACATGTGGGAGCGCAATCAGCGATTCTACTTCCCAGACGCCCATGGAACATACTCAGAATGGCTTAATGACACCGACTGGACGATTGAAAAGGCGATGCGTGAAGACGGCCTGGATCCCGTTTGGGGCCCTCAACCTTACGACACCACCCTCCAGACTCCTATTGGCCCAAAGCCTCCACACTCCATGCATGAGGACGACTTTGAGTGGGGTGTAGGCGAAGAAGCCGACCTCATCACCCTTCAACCGATCTGGGACCCCGCCCACACCGAATGGTCGTACCGCAGCAAAATCTGGAACTTCATCCCCGGCGTGCACCCGGTCTTCAACGGTGACGCTGACCCCGAATATGACGAGCGCCATCATGAAGACTTCAAGAAGTTCAACCGTCGCGTCTACATCAACACGCTCTCCCGCTTCTCCCGCCGCCAACTGCACGCCATGCACCTGGAGAACCTCGAGGGTCGCTCCACACAAGCCGAGATGTGGCCCGCAACTGTCGCACTGCACCATGGGTTGAAAGCCGTCTACGCCCCGCATCCTATCTGGACGGATCGCAAATGGCCTGGCTGGTACATGGACGCCATCTTCAACGCCGACGGCAACGAGACGGCGCAGTGGGGTCAGCGTCTGGACAGTGTCTACAACCACGATCGCGAGTACAATTTCCAGGGCTGGAGTTGGTACTACGCATCCAAATTCCCCAAGACGCTGTACCGCCGCTGGCTAGGTTGGGCGGACAAGGACGATGTTGGTCCTCTGCGCCACGTCACTGGCAAGCAGCTGGAAGAGACCGGTGGCGAGTGGCTTCTGGACGGCCGCTCCGAGTCCGTGGGCGGCAAGGGGCGCATGTGCCTGCCGGGTATGCTTCTGCATCCTGTCAAGAAGGTTGTGGAGAAGGAGTAGGGGTACAGCAGTACGGACGCTGATGTTTTTGGTACCGTTCGTTTTTGGTTTCTCGTTACTTGGTACTACTTGGCGGCGACCAACTTGGGTTGGAAGCGGTGCGATTCTTTTTTGGGGGGGGAGACGGACAACACCACATGATATGCTTGGACCACAGCAAAGGCTTATTGCGTGAAGGTGGATATATATACACTAGACACATTTTACAGACTTTACAACACGTTTCTCCATGGGTTTTCGCCTTCTTGGCTCAGGTCGACCAAGAACTACAGCCGCCTCATTCTTTGGCGGCTGGTAGACGAAAGGGGCCATGATCGCCCGCCTTGGCGTGCAAAGATACTGTACGAGCAGACGAACGACCAACCATCTCCTCGACATCAACATCGTACTCGAAACCAAAACATCGAGACATGACATTCGACCTTCCATTCTAGGCTAATATATCGACATGAGGGGACCGCGCCTTCTCGAGACGTGTGGTGTTTACGTGCCTTCTCATCACCTGGCAACACATATTCGACATGCCGTAGCCCCTGCCTGGTCGCGATACATCTCTCTTGGTTTTCGGAAAACAAAGTAAACGATACAGTTCTTCATCACACGCTCTATCTGCGACCCGAAAACTGGCATCGTCATAATGGCAGCACCCCAACCCCTTCCCGTCTGCGCCATCTGCGGTCAGCAAGGCAGCGAGACCTGTAGCGTATGCTTCGAAGGCTTAGACAAATACGGCAATCTCTCGCCGACCTAGTATTGCGGGACTGACCACCTATTTGACCATATTCCGCAACACACATCCGACTGTGTAGCTGCCAACGATCGCAAACGGCTTTACCGCATGGGAGCCGTCACCCAGCAGATGTTCTACATGCTTCGAGCATACGGCACTTGGTTCCACTGGATCTATCACGTGGTCCGGGAGAGGGACGATGCAAGGGGAGTTTCAGTCTTGCACGTCCATCTCGCAAAAGCAGAATTGGCGGCATGGCAGGTGTTCCCTGGCTCCGAGTTTGAAGACCGCTCTGAACGGTACTCCGTGCTCGTGACCGACGCTGGCCTATACGCCATTGAGCTATTGAGGGGTTTGTTCTGGACATGGCTCGGAGGTGCCGAAGAGCTCTTGTTCCCGACTTGTCTGACGGCATGGCTGACACGCGCGACAGACATGGCTTACACCATACGTGAGGTTGCTGTGCGGCCACGCAACCAACACCTTGTCGTTTTCCACCCAGTCGTTTCCCACCCAGCCAATCTCCACCCAGCCATTTTCCACCCAGCCAGTTTCCAGCCAGTCAGCCCCAGAGTCGATCCTGAATCTCCCACCGCCCCGCACTGGTTCTTCCGCATCACTCTGCCAGACGGCTCCGACTACGCCGTCGACTTCACCAACGCACAGTTCGCCGACGTACCTGCACGTGTCCACCGCCACGGCGTCGCGCCCTGGAGCGACTACCTCGCACATCTCCACTTGACGGAAGCAGATGTCATCACCACTCTCAAACCCATAGACGAAGGCTTCATCCCGCAAGCAGGAAACGGACCCTACAACAGAAAAAAAAACCAAAGAGAGGTGTACTACCTCCTAAGGTATAAAGCCTTCAACCACGAAAAACGAGACCGCCTGGCCGAGATCCTGACGCGCTTCAGCCTGCTGCTGTCCATCAAGGATTGCGCCATCCAACGGCACCGCAGAGACAACACAAAGTCGACAATTTTCCTCACGGAGGTTTTGAACAGTCCGAAGGCGATTTTCGACCTCTACGTGCAGTATCTCCTGAACAAGCTGAGGTCTTTCCTCGTGCTGTGGCGCCTGGATCTGAGGGATGGTAGAGGCGATTCGGGGGTTGTTCTGCGGAAGATGTGGAATATGATGAAGACGCTCAGGCACACGCCTATGTATGCTCCGAGGTATAAGGAGCGCACGACCGAGCCGCCCGGTGATGCTAAGGCTGTGGATACTCCGCAGTCGATGGCGTGATGTTGCAGCAGGGACTGTTTGAAAGTTTTGAGAGACTTGATGCTATTACTATCGTTACTGAGAAACGGGGTGATTAGTTTCCCTCCGACCGGAAGACTGTACTATAGCGTTATCCTAGGATAAA
>Ga0265780_10006329_pt1 | contig 14711 bp, 12 predicted proteins | sample P1T30metagenome_FD_192432 | JGI IMG/M metagenome (GOLD analysis project Ga0265780, IMG submission 192432) | Plant litter microbial communities from East Loma Ridge, Irvine, California - P1 T30 | ecosystem: Environmental > Terrestrial > Plant litter > Unclassified | place: USA: California... | reverse complement strand
GAGCGCGCCAAGGGCCTGTTGATGCGGCGCGGCGCGCTTACTGAAGAACAAGCCTACGCGCGCCTGCGCGCCATGGCGATGAACAAGAACCTGAAATTGGCGGATGTCGCCCAACGCATCGTGGACGTGGAAGACCTGCTCGGCTAAGCCGAAGGTCGTGGAGAAAGCATGGCAGTCAAGGGTGGATATAGTGGCGCGGCGCAGCCGGAAAAAGAAACGGTGCGGGTCGGCTTTTTGCCGCTGACCGATTGCGCCCCGCTGGTGATGGCGTCGGTGCTGGGCTTCGATGAAAAGTATGGCATCAAGATTGTCATGAGCCGCGAGCATTCGTGGTCAGGCATGCGCGACCGCCTGACCAGCGGCTCGCTTGACGCCGGCCATGTACTGTATGGCCTGATGTATGGCGTGCAGATGGGGATTGGCGGCGCGGCGCAAAAGATGGCGGTGCTGATGAACCTGAGCCAGAACGGCCAGTCGATCACGCTTTCACGCGCACTGGCGCAGGCCGGCGCGGTCGATGGGCCTGGCCTGGCGCGCGCGATGAAAGCGCAGCCGCGCCGCTACACGTTCGCCCAGACTTTCCCCACCGGGAACCACGCCATGTTTCTCAATTACTGGCTGGCCGCGTCCAGCGTCGATCCGCTGCGCGACTGCGCCATGGTCACAGTTCCGCCCAGCCAGATGGCGGCGAATCTCGGCGCCGGCCATATGGATGGCTTTTGCGCCGGGGAGCCGTGGGGCGAACGCGCTGCAGCAGACCGTTTTGGCGTCACGGTTGCCACCAGCCAGCAGATCTGGCGCGACCATCCGGGCAAGGTGCTCGGCGCCAGCGCCGCCTTTGTCGATGAATATCCGAACACGGCGCGCGCACTCGTGGCGGCGCTGCTTGAAGCGTGCCGCTGGATCGACGCGTCGCTGACCAACCGGCAGGCCACGACCGAAGTTATCGCCAGCCCGGCATTCGTGAACGCCGGCCGCGAAGTGATCGAGCCGCGCCTGCTCGGCTTTTACGACAATGGATTTGGCAAGCGCTGGAAGGATGCGCACTGCCTGCGCTTTCACGCGCACGGCGCCGCGAACTACCCGTACCTGTCGGACGGGATGTGGTTCATGACCCAGCACCGGCGCTGGGGTTTGTTGAAGAGCGATCCCGATTACCTGGCCGTGGCCACCGAGGTCAATCGCGTTGCGCTGTACCGCGAGGCGGCGGAAATGGCAAGCGTCGCGTCGCCGCGCGCCACGCTGCGCTCGAGCACCTTTATGGACGGCACCGTCTGGGACGGGACCGACCCGGCCAGGTACGCCGCTTCGTTTCCCATCTCCGCACTGGCCTGACGCGCTAAGCGCTCTATTTTCGCGCAGTGGTTGCCAGGATCGCACCTGAATGTGGCGCGGCGGCTTCGTGTGCGCAGCGCTTGGCCCTTTGCGGTGTACTGGCACGGCGCTTGCATTGACATCAACCAGGATCAACGGCGATCCCCACAATTCAAAGCCGCTCCAATGACGGGGCGGCGCACGGACAACGGCGTCCGCTCGAACTGGCTTACGGCTGGCAAGGGCGGACGCCTTTTTGTTTTTTGACCCCAGGGATAATCATGGCCACCAAAGCTGACAAGATCGCACTGTTCACCTTCAACACGCCGCAAATGCGCGCCTTCCACCTGACATGGATGGCGTTCTTCGTCTGCTTCTTCGCGTGGTTTGCCTGCGCGCCGCTGATGCCGATTATCAAAGGCGAATTCAAGCTCTCGCTCGCGCAGGTCGCCAACATCAATATCGCCGCGGTCGCCATCACGATCCTGGTGCGCCTGCTGGTCGGCCCATTGTGCGACCGCTACGGCCCGCGCAAAACCTACACCGGCCTGCTGGCCCTGGGCGCCATTCCCGTCATCGGCGTGGCGTTCGCGCACAGCTACGAAACCTTCCTCATGTTCCGACTCGGGATCGGCGCGGCCGGCGCCAGCTTCGTCATCACGCAGTACCACACGTCGGTGATGTTCGCGCCCAAAGTGGTGGGCACCGCCAACGCGGCTGCCGCCGGCTGGGGCAATGCCGGCGGTGGCGCCGCCCAGGCCCTGATGCCGCTGCTGGTGGGAGCGGTCGTCATGGCGGGTGTGTCGCAAACGTTGGGCTGGCGTGTCGCGCTGCTGGTGCCGGGCGTCCTGATGCTCATCATGGCAGTGGTCTATTACAAATACACACAGGATTGCCCGGACGGGAATTTCGATGAGATGCGCCGCGCCGGCATCGCCATCGACAGCGGCAAGAAGGGTGGCTGGGACAGCTTCAAGGCCGCCGCCGCCAACTACCGCACCTGGCTGCTGTTCGTCACCTACGGCGCGTGCTTCGGCATCGAGCTGTTCATCCATAACATCGCCGCTGTCTATTATGTCGACCACTTCGGCCTGACGCTGCAATCGGCTGGCTTTGCGGCCGGCAGCTTCGGCCTGCTGGCGCTGTTTGCCCGCGCACTGGGCGGCTGGCTGTCCGATAAAGGCGCCGCCCGCGGCAACCTGAACACCCGCGCCAACCTGCTGTTCGTGCTGATGGTGGGCGAGGGCCTCGGCCTGCTGTGGTTTGCCCATGCCGGTTCGGTGACGTTCGCAATCATGGCAATGCTCTCGTTTGGCCTGTGCACCCACATGGCGTGCGGCGCCACGTATGCGCTGGTGCCGTTCATCGACAGCCGCGCACTGGGCGGCGTGGCCGGCATCGTCGGCGCCGGCGGCAACGTGGGCGCGGTACTGGCCGGCTTCCTGATGAAAGGCACCGGCAGCATCCAGACCACACTGACGATCCTCAGCGTGCTGGTCGTCATTTCCAGCCTGTGCGCCATCGGTGTGCGCTTTGCAGTACGGGCCGATACCGCCAGCGAGCCTCTGGCCGCTTAAGGAGAACAGCATGAAGATCGTCGTCATCGGCCACGGCATGGTGGGCCATAAATTCATCGAAGCGGTGCAGCATGCGCCTGGTGTCGACGTCACCGTGCTGTGCGAAGAACCTCGCGCCGCCTACGACCGCGTGCACCTGTCCGAATTCTTCGCCGGGAAAACCGCGGACGACCTGTCGCTGGTGGCGCCGGGCTTTTTTGACCGCGACCATCTCGACCTGCGCCTGAATGCCCGGGTGGCTGCCGTCGACCGCGCGGCCAGATGCGTCGCGCTGGCCGATGGCACGATGGTCGCCTACGACAAGCTGGTGTTTGCCACCGGCTCCTATCCGTTCGTGCCGCCGCTGCCGGGCAAGGATCGGAAAGACTGTTTCGTCTATCGCACCATCGAAGACCTGGAAGCGATGCGCGAGTGCGGGGCGCGTTCCAAGACCGGGGTCGTCATCGGCGGCGGTCTGCTGGGCCTCGAATGCGCCAAGGCGCTGCGCGACCTGGGCCTGCAGACGCACGTGGTGGAATTCGCGCCGCGCCTGATGGCAGTGCAGGTGGACGATGGCGGCGCGCGCACGCTGCGGGCAAAAATCGAGGAACTCGGCGTCACCGCGCACGTCAGCAAGAGCACTACCGCGATTGTCGATGGCGACACCGCCACGCACCGCCTGGTGTTCGCCGACGGCACCTACCTCGAAACCGACATGATCGTGTTCTCGGCCGGCATTCGCCCACGCGATGAACTGGCGCGCGCGTGCGGGTTGACGCTCGGCCCGCGCGGCGGTGTCGCCATCGACAACGGGTGCGTCTCGAGCGACCCGGACATCTACGCCATTGGCGAATGCGCCGCGTGGAACGGCCAGGTCTACGGGTTGGTCGCGCCAGGCTACGACATGGCGCGCACGGCCGCGCGCGTGATGATGGGCGAAGCGGGCGAATTTGCCGGCGCCGACATGAGCACCAAACTGAAGCTGATGGGGGTCGACGTGGCCAGCATCGGCGACCCGCACGCTACAACGCCGGGCGCGCGCAGCTACCACTTCAGCGACGAGCGCAAGCAGGTATACAAAAAGCTGGTGGTGTCGAGCTGTGGCAAGCAGTTGCTGGGCGCAGTCCTCGTGGGCGACGCCAGCGAATACGGCACGCTGCTGCAGATGATGCTGAACGGGATCGCGCTGCCGGAGTCACCCGAATTCCTGATCCTGCCGTCGTCGGATGGCCAGGCACGGCCGGCGCTGGGCGTCGATGCGCTGCCTGACAGCGCGCAGATCTGCTCCTGCAACGACGTGTCGAAAGGCGTACTGTGCGCCGCGGTGGCCAGTGGCAACACCACCATCGGCGCACTGAAAAGCTGCACCGGCGCCGGCACCGCGTGCGGCGGCTGCGTGGCGCTGGTTACCCAAGTGATGAAGGCCGAAATGGCGAAGCTTGGCCTGGAAGTGAACCACCACCTGTGCGAACATTTCCCTTATTCGCGCCAGGAACTGCTGCACCTGATCCGCGTCGGCCAGATCAAGACGTTCCAGGACCTGCTCGCGCAGCACGGCAAGGGACTCGGCTGCGATATCTGCAAGCCTGTCGCCGCCAGCATTTTCTCGTCGACCTGGAATGAATTCGTGCTGAAACCCGAGCAAGCGAGCCTGCAGGATTCGAACGACTACTTCCTCGGCAATATCCAGAAGGACGGGACGTATTCCGTCGTGCCGCGCATGCTCGGCGGCGAGGTCACCCCCGACGGCCTGATCGCGGTGGGCACGGTCGCCAAAAAATATGGCCTGTACACGAAGATCACGGGCGGTGCGCGGGTCGACCTGTTCGGCGCGCGCGTGGAACAGCTGCCGTACATCTGGGAAGAACTCATTGCGGCCGGTTTCGAATCGGGCCACGCGTATGGAAAGTCCACCCGCACCGTCAAATCGTGCGTCGGTTCGACCTGGTGCCGCTACGGCGTGCTCGACTCGATGGCGTTTGCCGTCGCGCTGGAAAACCGCTACAAGGGATTGCGCGCGCCGCACAAGATCAAGTTCGGCGTGTCCGGCTGCACCCGCGAATGCGCCGAAGCGCAGGGCAAGGACGTCGGCCTGATCGCCACCGAGAAGGGATGGAATCTTTACGTGTGCGGCAATGGCGGCATGAAGCCGCGCCACGCCGAGCTGCTCGCGACTGAACTCGACGAAGCGACCGCCGTGCGCCTGATCGACCGCTTCCTGATGTTTTACGTGCGCACCGGCGACCGCCTGCAGCGCACCAGCGTCTGGCGCGACAACCTGGAAGGTGGCCTCGCTTACCTGAAACAGGTCGTCGTGCAGGACAGCCTGGGCATCGGCGCGCAGCTCGACGCCGAGATGCAGCACTTGGTCGACACCTACGAATGCGAGTGGAAAGTCGCCGTCAACGATCCGGCCACGCGCCAGCGTTTCCGCCATTTCGTCAACAGCGACCAGAAGGACGAAACCGTCGTCTTCACTGAGGACCGCGGCCAGATCCGCCCGGCCACGCCGCAGGAACGCTTGCGCACGATTCCGATCCGCGCGGCTTGAGGAGAACATCAATGGAATGGACTTTGGTATGCCCGCTCGACCGGATCGTGCCCGATACAGGCGTGGCCGCACTGTTCGACGGCGCCCAGGTAGCGGTGTTTCGCGTCGGCCGTGAAGACGTTTACGCGATCGGCAATGTCGATCCGCATTCGCAGGCGGCCGTGCTCTCGCGCGGGCTGGTGGGCAGCATCGGCGCGCGCATCGTCGTTGCGTCGCCCATCTACAAGCAGCATTTCGACCTCTCGACCGGCGAGTGCGTCGAGTCGGCCGCGCATTCGGTCGATTGCTACCGCGCGCGCGTGGCCGATGGCCAGGTATGGATCGCGGCCGCATGAAAGCGCGGCAATCGCTGGTCGTCGTCGGCAACGGCATGGCCGGCATGCGCACGGTTGAAGAACTGCTGAAGCTTGATCGCGACCGCTACGACATCACCGTGTTCGGGGCCGAACCGCACGGGAACTACAACCGCATCATGCTCTCGCCGCTGCTCGCGGGCGACAAGCACGTCGACGACATCATGCTGCACCCGCGCGGCTGGTACGTCGACAACGGCATCACGCTGCATGCGGGCGACCCGGTGGTGAAAATCGACCGGCGCCGGCGGGTCGTCCATGCAAAAAGCGGCGTGGAAGTGCCGTACGATCGCCTGCTGCTGGCCACGGGTTCCTCGCCGTTCATCATTCCCGTTCCTGGCCACACGCTGCCGGGCGTGGTCGGTTTTCGCGATCTGGCCGATGTGACCACGATGCTGGCCGCGGCAGTCGACGGCGGGCAGGCGATTGTCATCGGCGGCGGTTTATTGGGACTGGAAGCGGCCAGCGCGCTGCAGCGGCGCGGGATGCACGTGACGGTCGTGCATGCGTCGAACAGCCTGATGAACCAGCAGCTCGATGCGCCCGCAGCGGCGCTGCTCAAAACCGCGCTGGAGGACAAGGGACTTTACTTTCGCATGGCGGCGCAGACCACGCAGATCCTCGGCAGCAAGCGCGTGGAAGGCGTGCGGTTTGCCGATGGTAGCGAAGTGCATGCGGCGCTGGTGGTGATGGCGGCTGGCGTGCGACCGAACATCGCGCTGGCGCAGGCGAGCGGCCTGCATTGCGAGCGCGCCATCGTGGTCGACGACACGCTACAAACGTACGACCCGCGCATTTACGCGGTGGGCGAATGCGTCCAGCACCGGAGCGCCACGTTCGGCCTGGTAGCGCCGCTGTGGCACCAGGCGCGCGTGTGCGCCGGCCATCTGGCTGGCGCTGGCCATCGCCGCTATGTGCAGAAAGCCACGCCGACCAAGCTGAAAGTCACCGGCATCGACCTGTATTCGGTGGGCGATTTTACCGGCGGCGAGGGCAGCGAAGCGTTGGTCCTGCGCGACCGCCGCAGCGGCATCTACAAGAAGCTGGTGGTCAAGGATGACCGCCTGACGGGCGCGGTGCTCTACGGCGACGTGCGCGACGGCCCGTGGTATTTCGATTTGATCCAGCAGCAGTGCGACATCCGCAGCTTGCGCCACGGCCTGCTGTTTGGCGAGGCGTTTTGCAAACAGGGAGAGATTGCTTGAACTTGGCAACAGTACGCACGACGTGCCCATATTGCGGAGTCGGCTGCGGCGTCAACGCCACGCCGCAGGCTGATGGCGCGGTTGCCATCGCAGGCGACGAAGACCATGCCGCCAACCGCGGCCTGCTGTGCGTGAAAGGTTCGGCGCTGGGCGAAACGCTTGGCCTTGACGGACGCCTGCTGGCGCCTGCCATCCGCGACAACGGCGTACTGCGCGAGGCCAGCTGGGACGCGGCGCTGGGCCGCGTGGCCGGCACGTTCCAGGACATCATCGCGCAGCATGGCCCGGACGCGGTCGCGTTCTACGTCTCCGGCCAGCTGCTGACCGAAGACTATTACGTCGCCAACAAACTCATGAAAGGGTACATTGGCAGCGCCAATATCGACACCAATTCGCGCCTCTGCATGTCGTCGTCGGTGGCCGGCCACAAGCGCGCGTTCGGCGAAGACATCGTCCCCGGCTGCTACGAGGATGTCGAACTGGCGGACGTGGTGGTGCTGGTGGGCTCGAACACGGCGTGGTGCCACCCGACGCTGTTTCAGCGCATCCTGCGCGCGCGCGAGCAGCGGCCCGGCATGAAGATCGTCATCATCGACCCGCGCCGCACCGCCAGCTGCGAACTGGCCGACCTGCACCTGCCGATCCAGCCGGGCACCGATGTCTGGCTGTTCAACGGCCTGCTGCAATACCTCGCGCGCGACGGCGCGCTGGATCTTGAGTTTATTAACGATCACACCAATGGGCGCGACGCGGCATTCACCGCCAGCGCCGATTGCGCTGACCCGGTCGCAGTGGCCGCTGCCTGCCGCATCGACGCGCAACTGCTGCTGGAGTTCTACCGTCTCTTCAGTACCAGCGAAAAAGTCGTGACCGCGTATTCGCAGGGCGTCAACCAATCGTCCAGCGGCACCGACAAAGTCAATAGCATCATCAACTGCCACCTGCTCACGGGGCGCATCGGCCGGCCCGGCATGGGGCCGTTTTCGCTGACCGGCCAGCCGAATGCAATGGGCGGACGCGAAGTGGGTGGCCTGGCCAATATGCTGGCCGCGCACATGGACCTCGACAACCCCGCGCACCGCGCCACGGTGCAGTCGTTCTGGGACGCGCCGCGCATCGCCAGCCAACCCGGATTGAAAGCGGTCGACCTGTTCCGCGCGATTGAAGACGACACCGTGAAAGCCGTGTGGATCATCGCCACCAACCCGGTCGTCAGCCTGCCCGACGCCGACCAGGTGAAACGCGCGCTGGCCAAGTGCGAACTGGTGGTGGTGTCCGACATCGCCGCGGGTACCGATACCAACGCGTTTGCCGACGTGCTGCTGCCGGCGCTCGGCTGGGGCGAAAAGGATGGCACGGTCACCAATTCCGAGCGCTGCATCTCGCGCCAGCGCGCGTTCTTGCCAGCGCCGGGCGCCGCGCGCGCCGACTGGCAGGTACTCTGCGACGTCGCGCGCCGCATGGGTTTCGATGGCTTCGATTTTCCCGATACCGCCGCCATTTTTGATGAGCATGCGCGCCTGTCGACGTGGAACAACTGGGGCGCGACGCAGCGCATTTTCACGCTGGCAGGGCTGGATGGCCTGGGCGCACAGGCGTATGACCAGCTTGAACCGGTGCAGTGGCCGCTGGGTGCGGCGCGCCTGTTTGGCGATGGCGCGTTCGCCCATCCAGATGGCAAGGCGCGCTTCATTCCCACCGTGCCGCGCCTGCCGGTGCATGCGGTCGATGACGACTATCCGCTGGCGCTGAACACCGGCCGCGTGCGCGACCAGTGGCACACGATGACGCGCACCGGCAAGTCGCCGCGCCTGGCCAGCCATGTCGAGGAACCGTTCATCGACCTGCATCCACAGGACGCACTGCTGCATGGCGTGCGCGCGGGCGAGCTCGCGCGCGTGACCAGTCAGTGGGGGCACATGGTGGCGCGCGTGCAGCACGGCGGCGGCATGGCGCGCGGCGCGGTGTTCATCCCGATCCACTGGAGCGGCCAGACCGCGTCCGACGCGCGCGTGGGCGCCCTGGTCAGCCCGGCCGTTGACCCAATATCGGGCGAGCCTGAATTCAAGCACACGCCGGTGCGCATAGAACCGTTCGGCGTACGCTGGCATGGTTTCATCCTGAGCCGGCGGGAGCTGCAACTCGACAGCGTCGCCAGCTGGACCAGAATCCAAGGCCAGCAGTTTTATCGCTACGAGCTGGCTGGCCGCAATGTGATCGACGACGCCACCAGTTGGGCGCGCGCGTTGCTGGGTGTGGTCGATGAGGATGCCGACTGGCTCGACGCCGAAGACAAGACCGTCCGCATTTACCGCGCCGCGCGCCTGGTCGACGGCGTCATCGAGGCCTGCATTTTCGTCGCGCAGACCGCTGACCTGCCGGCACGTGCGTGGTTGGCCAGCCTGTTCGAAGCAGGTGTATTGACTACCGCGCAGCGCATGGGCTTACTGGCGGGGCGTTCGCCCGAGCCGGTCCCTGACGCGGGACCGACCGTATGCTCGTGCTTCGGCGTGGGCCGCAACACGATTTGCAGCGCCATCAAGCAGCATCGCTTGACAGACGTTGCCGGCGTCACTGCGTGCGTTAAAGCTGGCGGCAATTGCGGCTCGTGCGTGCCGGAGATTCGCCAGCTGCTGGTGCAGATGACGGCGGCGGTCGATTAAGCGACCGGTTCGGCCGGTGGCGCCGGCAACTTCTGAAGGGCCTGGCGCACGCCCGCATGGGCCATGACGACATCGGCGCCATCGTGCAGCAGCGTGTTGTAGCGCTGGCGGAAATCGGCATCAACCGGCGTGCGCGGTCCGATCAGGCTTTCGATGGCGCCACGCAACGCGGCCGCGGTATCGGCGCCGATGGGTTCCTTATCGTCGGTACGCTCATCGATTTCCGCCATCAGCCCGGACAGCTTTTGCAGCCATGCGAAGTGCGGGTGGTTGGTAATCAGCTGCAGGTGTTCGAGCGGGCTGCCCACCTGGCCGAAGTAGACAGTCTCGATGTCGATCAGGGTCTTGTGCAGGCTGCGCAGCGCGCGCGCCAGGTTGTTCAGGTCGGCGCGCAACGTTGCGTCTGGCGTGGTGTCGGTCATGCTGGCTCCTTGTTTGCCGGCTCGCGAAAAGGAGCCGGCCTCGCAGGAATTGTAGCGTCGCCGCGCTGCACGTGCTCCGCCATTGCATGCCTGCTAGGGATTGATACCGTCCAGGTCGTGCAGTTCGGCTTCGATCGGGTGCTTGATCAGCGTATTTTCGACAATGACGACGAAGCAGCAAAGCGCCACCAGCGCCAGGCCGGCCACGATGCCGGTGGCGCCGATGTACTTGAGCCAGTCCCATTTGAAGACGGCGTTGAGCCCGCTGCTAATCAGTGCCAGCAGCAGCAGGATGGCGGCAACCATGCCGGTATTCGTCGCGTAGAGCATGTACAGCACGCGCTTCCGGTAGATCAGGATTTCGCTCTTGATCACATCGCGGCGCTTGCCCTCCACGCCGGTGCGGAAATTGTCGACCAGCTCGCGGTAACGCGTGTACGCTGAGGTGTAACGCTGTTGCAGCAGTTGCAGGAACAGCCAGGCCGCAAACGCCAGTGCCGCCGACGGGCCGACCGCTTCCATCACATCTTTCAACTCAAAATCCATTATTTAACTCGCTTCATCTCTGCCATGCATGGAAAATGCCAGGGGTTGTGGCCCGTGGCGCTCACCATTATTTAAAACGTATGGAGGAAATGACGGCGTCGGCGGGTGCCGCATGGCGGTGTCAGCCGATACGCCGGGTATGGCTGAGGCAGGGGATTTATTTCTGCTTCACGAAGCCCACCAGCGCGGTGACCAGGTCCGGCGCCACCGGCAGGCCGGGTGTCGTATAGGAGGGCGTCTGCGCCGCCATGTCGCCCTGCGCCATTTTCAGCACATGGTTCATGCCGTCGATGATCACGACTGCGGTGCCGGGCCGGCCGCGTTCAAGCGCGCGCGCATCGTCGACGGTGACCTGCAGGTCACTGCTGCCCTGGATGACCAGCGCAGGGGTTTTCAGCTTGCCCAGCTCCACGACCGGATCGTATTTGAACCACGAGATGAGATAGGGCTGCACGCTGGGGCGGTACAACGCCGCCAGTTCGGGCGGCACGGCGCCAGCCAGCTTGCCCTGTTCCAGCGCAGTGAGGATGCGTTCGTTCTCCTGCGCCAGGGGCGGCGGTAACTTGCCGGCCAGCTGGCGGCGCAACGCCATCGACGCCCGAGCGCCAGGCCCTTCCAGCGAAACATACCCGCTGGCGCCAAGCTGGTTGACGGCCAGGAGCCCAATCAGCGCGCCTTCGCTGTGGCCGACGACCATCACCTTGCTGAAACGCGCGTCGTGTTTCAGCAACGCGAGCCATGCGCCGGCGTCGTCGGCGTACTGTCCGATAGTCATATCGGCTTCGCTGGCCGCCGCCGCCGCGCTGGCCGCGATGCCGCGTTTGTCGTAGCGCACGCTGGCAATGCCATGGCTGGCGAGCGCCTGGGCCAATTGCCGCAGGCTGTCGTTGGTGATGCCAGGCGCGTTGCCATTGCGGTCGGTGGGCCCGGAGCCTGCGATGAGCAGGACCACGGGTATTGGCGCGGTGGTGGCCGGCAGTTCGAGCGTTCCTTTGATAATGCCGTGGCGGTCCACCTGGATGTCGCTGGCCGCCGCGTGGACGGTGGCGCACGCAGAAATCGCCAGGGAAAACGCAGCGATCGTCTTGAGGAACATGGTGGCGGCTTGGTCTCGTGGAGTTACTTTTAGTTTAGCATTGGTAACTATGCGTCGCTAGTCGATCATTCTGCACATTGCTGCGATGGAGAAAATGTGATCCGATCATGATTGGTACAGGCAAAAAGGGAGAGCACATGCCGTTGCTGTTGCCATCATCCATGTCGCGCTTCATTGGTAGCGCCCGCCTGATACGCGACACGATCGGCGAATCGCCGTGCCAGGTCTTCCGTTTCAACAGGGGCCGGGAGTGCTTTTTTCTGAAATGCTCGCCCGTCATCCATGCGCCGACAACCTACAGTGTGGAGCGCGAGGCAGCGCTCGTGCAGTGGCTTGCCGGCCGGCTCAACGTGCCCGAGCTCGTGCTGGTCGACCGGACCGATGTTGCCGAATGCATGATCACGCGCGCAGTGCCAGGGCGACCCTTGTCATCCGTCTCAACTGCCCCGCGCCAGCTTGACTTGTTTCATGAAGCTCTGCGCCAGGTGCAAGCCGTCTCGATTGCCGACTGTCCTTTCGATGTCAGTGCGGCTGTTCGCCTGCGCGAACTCGACTACCTGCTGGCACACGGTCTGGCAGCGGACGATCATGACCTGCGCCAGTGGCCGGGAATCACCACGCCGGCCGATTTGCAGCGCCACCTGCATGCGACGATGCCCGTTGAAGACCTGGTGTTTTCACACGGCGACCTCGGCGACAGCAACGTCTTTGTCGACGCCAGGGATGCACTCCACTTCATCGATATGGGGCGCGCCGGCAAGGCGGACCGGTGGCTCGATATCGCCTTCATTCATCGTCATTTGCGGGAAGAACATTCGTCCTCGTCGGCTGCGAACTTCCTGCTAGCGCTGGGTCGGCCAGATGCGCCGGCGAAGCGGCTGTTTCATGAGCAGCTCGATGAGCTGTTTTAATGCGAGCGATGGCTGCTTGCCATGGCCGCAACGCGCTTCGGGGTCGTGCGCCGGAGGGAAGGGGAGAGTCGAAAACCGGGTCCTCCCCTGCGAGGATGCGACGCCTTTGCTAACATGCATACCCCTCCCTTTACTTTGAAAAAGAGACCCGATGTCAAATTTGCTGCAAGCACTCGAATGGCGCTACGCCACCAAAAAAATGGACCCGACCAAAAAGGTCGCGCAAGAAAAAGTTGATCGCATCCTGGAAGCGGTACGCCTGACCGCCACCTCCAGCGGCCTGCAGCCGTACGAAGTATTCGTCGTCACCAGTGACGACCTGCGCGTGCAAATCCAGCCGCATGCATGGAACCAGGCGCAGGTTACGGAAGCGTCGCACTTGCTGGTGTTTGCCGCGTGGGACAACTACACGGCCGAGCGCATTAATGAGATGTTCGACCTGGTCAACACGGAGCGCGGCTTCAAGAATGAAGGCTGGGAAGCGTATCGCCAGCACTTGCTGTCGACCTATCCGCAACGCGACGCCGAGACCAACTACCAGCACGCCGCACGCCAGGCATATATTGGCCTTGGCACCGCGCTGATCGCGGCTGCCGAAGAAAAAGTCGATTCCACGCCAATGGAAGGATTCGATCCCGCCAAGGTCGACGAGATCCTCGACCTGCGCGCGCGCGGCTTGCGTTCGGTGCTGCTCTTGCCGCTGGGTTATCGTGCGGAAGAGGGCGACTGGCTGGTGGATTTGAAGAAGGTACGCCGTCCAACCGAGCAGTTCGTGACGGAAGTGGCGTAAGCAGGATACTGGTCGGGGTGAGAGGATTCGAACCTCCGGCCTCTACGTCCCGAACGTAGCGCTCTACCGGGCTAAGCTACACCCCGACGGTGGGCAGACGTAAAAACAGCAGCGGGAAAGCAAATGTAAATCTGCTTTCCCGCTGCTGTCAATCGCGTCCGAATGAAGCAGTGGCGATCAGTGATTGCGGTCTACTGCAAACGTGCACAGCTGCAGCAAACTTTGCTTGAACTCCGTCTCCGGCAAGTCTGCAATCGCTGTCGCTGCGCGGTCTGCCGCGACCACTGCGGCACGGCGCGTGTAATCCAGCGCGCCGCTGCTGGTAACAGCCGACAGCACCGCGTCGAAATGCGTTTCGTCGCCGTTTTCAATGCATTCGCGCACAAGTTCGCGCTGCGCCGGCGTGCCGTTTTCCATCAGGTAGATTAGTGGCAGCGTTGGCTTGCCTTCACGCAGGTCGTCGCCGACGTTCTTGCCGATTTCGGCGGCGTCGCCAGCGTAGTCGAGGACGTCGTCGATCAGCTGGAAGGCGGTGCCGAGCGAGCGGCCGTATTCGCCGGCAGCGTCGATCTGTTTTTCATTTGCGCCGGCGATCAGGGCGCCGAGTTGCGCGGCGGCTTCGAAGAGCTTCGCGGTTTTCGAGCGGATCACGTTCAGGTAGCTGTCCTGCGTCACATCGGGATCGTGCATGTTCAGCAGTTGCAGCACTTCGCCTTCGGCAATCACGTTGGTGGCGTCGGACAAAATTTGCTGGACGCGCATGTTGTCGAGGCCGACCATCATCTGGAACGAACGCGAGTAGAGGAAGTCGCCGACCAGCACCGAGGCGGCATTGCCGAACAGGGCGTTGGCCGTTTGGCGGCCGCGGCGCATCGACGATTCGTCGACGACGTCGTCGTGCAGCAGCGTGGCGGTGTGGATGAATTCAACGGTGGCAGCCAGCTCGTGGTGGCCGGTGCCTTCGTAGCCGTAGGCGTTTGCCAGCAGCAGTACCAACACGGGGCGGATGCGTTTGCCGCCGGCGCTGATGATGTATTCGGCGATCTGGTTGACCAGGCTCACGTCGGAATGCAGGCGCTGACGGATCACCCGGTTGACAGCCTCCATATCGGCGGCGATCGAGTGGGCGATGTTGTTCTGCTGTGCGGGTAGGAGAGCGGCGGACAAGGCGAACCTGCGAGTGACGTTAGTGCGCGAATTATACGGCATGCAAGCTGTGGCCGGGCTTTGTGGCGCAGGGGCGTGCGCCCCCCGCCGAGCCTGTGCGGATGGGCTCGTTGTCGACATACCACGAACACCCTGGG
>Ga0265780_10006328_pt1 | contig 14711 bp, 16 predicted proteins | sample P1T30metagenome_FD_192432 | JGI IMG/M metagenome (GOLD analysis project Ga0265780, IMG submission 192432) | Plant litter microbial communities from East Loma Ridge, Irvine, California - P1 T30 | ecosystem: Environmental > Terrestrial > Plant litter > Unclassified | place: USA: California... | reverse complement strand
ATCGCCTGCAAGGGCGAGTCGGGCGCCAAGGAAGCGGGCAAGATGCGCGCCGAGGGCAAGGAATACGTGGTCAAGGATGGGGATGTGTTGAACTTCTTGTTCAACGTCTAAGCATGAGGTCGGAATCCGGCGGATTCCGATGGACAATGAAAGCCCCGGTCTCACTATAAGGCCGGGGCTTTTTTTATCCGCCTTAGTCCGGCAGAGGTCGTTGCCATCCTACCATTCACCGGGTACGATGCCGGGTATGCAGTCAGAAGCTCGGAACCCGGAACCGGGTATGGCTCGACGAGGAGAGAATAATGCTGACCGATACCCAGTGCCGCAACGCCAAGTCCAAAGAGAAACCTTATAAATTGACAGACGGCAATGGACTGTACTTGGAAGTGAAGCCAAACGGCGTAAAGGCTTGGCGCTACCGCTTCGAGTTGCGCGAGAACGGTGCTATCAAAGAAAGTGTGTTTGCGGTTGGTGATTATGTAGTTGCACCACGTGCTGAGACCCCGGAGGAGGCCCAGGCGCGACGTGCGGGCGGATGCTTCACGCTGGCAGAGGCAAGAGAGGAGCGCGTCAAGGCTCGCGCACTTGTAAAGCAGGGCATCAATCCAGCCCACAGGCGGCAACTGGAAAAAATCAGACGCGAGCAAGAGAGCGCTATAACTTTCGAGGCTGTCGCCAAAGAATGGGTTGCCCTTAAAGACTGGGAGGACGTAACTAAGGCACGACGCCTGAATATGTTAGCGCGAGTAGTGTTTCCAAAAATTGGAGCGCTGCCCGTCAAGAGCATCACGCCAGCGCACATCCTAGATGTGCTGAACAACGCGGCCAAGGCGAATGGTTTGACTGTGGCGGCGGAAGCTAAGCGCACTATGTCAGGAGTGTTCGAGCTGGCAGTATCTACTCTCCGTGCGGACGTTGACCCAGTGTACCCGGTCCGCAAAGCACTACCGGTGAACAAGACTCAGCATAAACGCCCGCTCGATTGTAAAGAGATCGGTCAGCTCCTGCGTGATGTGGATGGGCATGGCGGAAGACACGAAACTGTCGCAGCTTTCCGTCTGATGTGGCTTACTCTCTGTAGGCCCAGTGAAGCGGTCGAAGCAAGGTGGGTAGAGTTTGATCTCAATGCGGCGGTCTGGCGAATCCCGGCCGAACGCATGAAGAAGCGGAAAGACCATGTGGTACCGCTGCCTGACCAAGCAGTAGCCATGCTGCGTGCTTTGCACGGGATCACCGGTAATCGTGAGCACCTCTTCCCTCATCGAGACGACCGATCAAAGCCGATGGTCACTGCTTCTTTCAGGCAGATGCTTAACGTCCTTGGATGGGGCGGTAAGTACAGTCCGCATGCGACCCGGACTACTGGAAGCACGCGTCTTAACGAGATGGGCTTTGCAGCTGACTGGATTGAACGCCAGCTAGCGCATACCGAGCCCAACGCAGTACGCCGTACCTACAACCATGCAACACATTTAAGTGACCGTGGACAAATGATGCAGACCTGGGCGGACACGTTGGATGTATGGAAGACGAGCGAAGGTGGCGAACGCGGTTCGGTTCAGAGATTAACGGCATAACTCTCAATCACTTACTCGAAAAATTAAGTTTGGCGCTTGTCGATCGATGGCAGTAGCCACTCATGATGAAAATAAAGGCGCTCTATGCTTCAAGCCAGCCCAGAAGATGAATATTTCGTAGATGAATTTGGGCGAATCTGTCCCCTTGACCTAGGGCGACAGGCGCAATCGCAATCACAAGACACGTCTTCTTTCGATGAAGTAATGGAACGAGTTGTAACTCTAGCTATGACAGATGCCTTCCCTGATCCGAGCTATGGGCTCGGAACGGAGGAGTTGAGCGATCTGCGAGCCAAACGCTATCTCGACGTTGTAGACGGCTTTTACCTGGCCACGGCTGTTAACCCACGGTTGGGAGTTTGGCGATTCACATGGCAAGGCAGCGTTTTCTTCTCCATGCGCCCCAACTTTGTTTTCAAGTCATTGATAACGGATCTTGGCGAGGCTCCTATCAATGTACTTGAGGTAGCGGTACGCAAGCGGCTAACAGACTACTACCGGCACTTGGATGCTCTTAAATATGCGCTGGCCGAGGGCGAACTCGAGGCTCAAGGGCTTTATACGGTAGAGTTTTGGACTGAGTTTTGGAAGGTGCGAGACTTGGCGGCTCCTGACGCCGATGGGGTAATTACCGCCCCGCCTGCTCAGGACAGGCCGTTGAAGACCAGCGAGCGATTCACGCTTTTGACAATCATTGCTGCACTTTGTGATTATTCTGACATCAAGCCTAAGGCTCATGGTACAGCTACGCACATCGCCAAGATGACGCAAGAACTGGGGGCTCCAGTTTCGGATGACAGCGTTCGCCGTGCTCTAGCAAGAATTGACGAAGCTGTCGAATCCCGAAAGAAATAGGCCCTAAAACCGCATGCGGTTTTCGCATTTCCGCATACGGTTTTTGTTGAAGCAAACAGGGAGAAGATGCATGTTCCGGCCAGCAATGGTCACTGATAGAACATCTCAATGCAAAAACTCCCAGATACGGGCTTCCTGCGGTTGCCACAGATCATTGGCAATCCGAAGGCAGTACCGCCGGTCCCCCCAATTATCCCCGTCAAGAAGTCCTGCTGGTGGGATGGCGTTCGCAAAGGGCGCTTCCCCAAACCGGTCAAGCTCGGGCGCTGCACGATGTGGCGCGTTGAGGACATCCGCGCACTCATTGCATCCGTGTGAGGCACCGATATGTCCAAAGATAAACAGAAAAATGAGTTTAGCGGGCTGCCCAGCCGCGTCAGCACTAGGGGCAGCTATCGCATGATCCGTGTGGTTCGCGCCCTGTTGCGCGGACCGGTAACGCGCGAGGATGCGGACCGTATCGCGGGGTGCTCCAATAGCCCCGATCTGATCGCTGACATCCGTCGCCTCGGCCTGGGCCGCATGCACTTAGTGTGTACGCTGTTCACTGTAACGGACCGCGACGGCAAGGTGAGACGTCCGGGACGCTATTCACTCACGCTGGAAGGGCACGCAATGCTCACGGAATGGCTGAACCTCCTCACCTTGGAGCCCGCCGATGAGGCAGCCAAATAAGCGTACGGTACGTCAAAAAAAATTCAGCAGCGAGGTGTTTGAGTTAATCATCCTTGTTATCGTAATTGCCTTGGTGCGCGGCTATGTCTAATTCGCAATTTCTGCGGATGAAGAAGCTCACAGGTGAGAATATTGTGGAGGTTGCAGGACGACATAATCATCGCGAAATTGCAATGGAACTTGGGCACGAGTACAACTCGATCAACCTCGCGCGCGTTGGATTGAACTATGTAATTCGCGGCGGTAATACTGCCGCTGCTATTGCACACGAGGCAGAAGAGCGCATGGTAGCAGGAGGAGTTAGAAAAATGCGTAAGGACGCCGTAAGAGCGTTAGAAATAATTGTTAGTCTCAATCTGGAAAGCGGTGTCGACGAACGGCAGTATTTTACTGACGCAACCGCGTGGTGCGAATCATATTTCGGAGCCCCTGTTATTAGCGCCATTGTCCACTTGGACGAAGGCGCCCCACATTGCCATATCATTGTGTTGCCCCTAGTTAATGGCAGAATGATTGGATCGGACTTGATGGGTTACAAATCGAGGCTACAACATATCCAGCAAGATTTTAATCGTAACGTTAGCGCGCATTATGGACTCACGTACAGCTTGAAGCCGCCCAAGTTGACCGGCAATACGCGTAGGACAATGGCAGCGTCCATCATGCATAGGCTCTGTTCGGATTTAAAACTGTTAACCACTCCAAAAGTTCAAGAAATGTTGACTGAGCTGATCGCGACAAGACCAGAAAGTCTATATGCTGCGATGGGCCTCATCGCGACTGATACAAAACCAATACGTCGCGCAAAGAGTTTTGTTGAAATTATGACATCGCCAGCGTAACCAAGATAGTATCCGAAAGCTTAGCGCTGCCAGCCATGGGGTCAGGTCATCCGGCGAGTGGACCTGGCAGATTGCGAACCCTAGGGTTTATAACAGATCCAGACCGCGTCGTGAAATAACATATCCCTAGGGTTTCACCAATGCTGTCAAAAATCTGCGCTCAAGTGGTTGCGCAGGAAGGTGAACCCTATGTCTCTGTAGGGTTCACGCTGCCCGCGCTCTTCAGATCGAACCGATGGCTGTTGAGTTCAGCACGCACGCGGCCCGGACACGGGCGAAGCAGGAGGATGTGGTTGCCCACGACCAGCTTCCTCGATCGTCTAACTAGATCGTTGGCAATGGTGTATATGCCGGTTAGCGTTTTGCAGTTAGCAGCCCGGTTAGCAGGGATACTCGCTCGACAAGAAAGCCGAACTTTGTTTGGAGATCATCAATTGCACTTCAGGATGTTGATACATCCGCGCTTCCAAGAGATTCTTGCTATTCTGGGAGCATACGCAGCGGCGGGCTAGAGCCTTTCGCTTCGGTGATAGCATCGGGCTATAATGCGTTGTGACAATTCCAACTCTAGTCCTCGCTCCTATGGTCTTTCGCCCTAGTAAGGTGGAAAACGAGGAACTTTCGAGCCGTGTCTCCGATGGGTCAGCTTTGCTGATAATGATGGAAGGTAGTTTGGCATTGGTGGAGGCGGCTGCACCATATCAAGTCCGAGACAACGCTGATGTGCGCTGAGCACATCAATGGAGAACAACGCCGGCCGAAGCATATGGTCGAAACTACTTTGTTTAGATGAAACTTCCGTGGTCATGAACAAAAAAACGCTCATTTCGCATATCAACTCAGGATGGGCCCGGAGCTTTGTGTTGCGACGAGTCCGCGCGACGCCGGCAGATCCGCGCTGGGGCTTGAACCGTTGGCAACGCTTTTTGTACGCACTTAAAATTTTGACAGGTCGCGAGACATTCGAGCAACGGATGGCACGGCGTTACTATGACTGAGACGGATGAGAAATGCGATAGCTGCCTCTATCGCTTTTTGCCGGTGTGCAGCGTCAGGCTCTGGCTTTGAGAATGCGATAGACGCTGGCAATCCCGATATCACATGCCGCCGCAATGTCCTGCTTGGCTACACCCTTGGCGTGAAGGGACAGCACCTTAGCTGACTTGGCCTGCGCAGTTGGTGCACGGCCTTTGTATTTGCCTTCTTCCTTTGCTACGGCGATGCCAACCTTCTGACGCTCAAGCATGTTCTCCCGCTCGAACTGGGCGATACTTCCGAAGAGGTTGAATGTCAGGCGTCCTTGCGGCGTGCTGGTATCTACCGCCATATCCAAAATGCGAATTGTTGCCCCGGCTGCGCGCACGGCCTCTTCAATCTCAATCATGTGGATCATGGAGCGAGCTACGCGGGACAGACTGGTGAAGACTAGTACGTCACCTTGGGACAGTTTGGACAACGCCTTGGTGAACTCCACACGATCAGCCATCTTCACACTACTGATTTGTTCTTGATAGATCGTTTGATCGGTGCAGCCAGCTTGCTTCAGCTTCGCCACTTGGTCGGCCAGCCCCGCAACTTGCGAAAGGGTCGAGGTACGGGCGTATCCATATGTCGTCATGGTAGAGTTAATTATCAAATGCATTTAGATCCAGTGATATTATCACTGTACTCTAGAGTTAACAAGCATTTTGATAGAATTTTTCGCCACCTACGGCTCCGCTCTTTGTCTCCTGCCCCATTGATAAACCTGGGCGCGGAAGCTCATTTAATATTGACATTGTATATAGAGGAGCGTCTAGTGACGTCTTTGCAGTAGCGTTTAGGGTAGCCGCGCTCGCTGAACGAAAGCTTTTCCTTGGAACAAGCTGTTCGAGGTAACATACAATCATGATGATCCAAAATTCGCATAACCCCCCCTCTGAAGCGCCTCAGCTTCTAGCCACGATTCTGGACGAAATCGTAGAGTCACACGCCTCGCATATAGTAGTAGAGGAGCTGGGGCTAGCTATGGCGACGCATCTAGGTCTTAAGCGAGCTCGAAACGAAGATCGTATTGCTGTTGCGCGCGTTGTGGCACCTAACACCGAGACGTACACGGTCGCCCTTGTCTGCGATGGTGTTGGTGGTTCAGAGTCGGGCGACCAAGCCGCCTCCCTTGCTATCGCTAGTCTCATTGCCGACCTAGCCCAGGAACACGGACGCCCCCCTTTAAGAGAGCAAGCCATTGCTCTTATTAGACGTGCCGATGACCTTGTAAGAAAAAATCTTCAGGGACGTGGTGCTACCACTTTAGTGATGCTTCTTTGCACGGCAAGTGGGCAATTTGTCTGCGCCAACGTAGGTGACAGTCGCGCTTACAGCTGGGACTTGAGCTCAAGCAAGCTGGATCAGGTCACAACTGACGACACAATCGAGAACGAGCTAAAGCACCTTCCTGACAACGGTGCCGCTTTAATCAGAGCGCGCGGGCTACAAGGTCGACTTTCTCAGGCAATCGGTGAGGGTGGAAGGACAGCCGATGAATTGCGTATTCAAACCTATACGAAGGAATATTTTCGTCGCGGTGCAGTGCTGGGTTCAGACGGGTTGTGGCGCGCATCAAATGATTTTGAAGCGGCAGTGGCGAACGCCACTACCCCTAGCGATGCAGTACGACGGGCCAGTGCCCTAGCAAATTGGGTTGGAGGCGTGGACAACGCTTCGTTGATTGCAATCGACGATTTGGAGCGGTTGTGTGGCGGGCAGCAGCAAGTTTCTACCCCTCCGCAACAGACGGAAATTTCCTTGTGGTTGTCGTCAACCAAGATTAAGATTCTGACGAGTAACCGGCTCAGCGAAAATAGGTCCGCTCAGTCTCGAGCAAAGCCAGAGAAGCCAAAGAGCAAAGCAAAACGAAAGGGATATCGAGAAATCGAAGATGATTTACAGCTAAAACTCGAGGAAACCGAAATTAGGCAGGCGAGGCCGCGGCTTGAAATTATGGTTAACGAAGAGCCCAAGAAGAGCTAGTAATTAAGAAGAGAGGGGAGAGGGATTGAAGCTGCCGCAGCGATATAAGACTCTGACGAAGAGCGTAATGGCAGGGGGATTCGGCGCGGTGATTCCACTTGAGGACACATTCCTGCGAAGAGTCGTTCTGTTAAAGGTAATGCAGGACTCAGCAAACAACGCGCAGCTCCAGAACGAACTTAAAGGGCTTTGCAAGGCTCGCTCTCGTCACGTTGTCGAGGTGTACGACGTCATAACAAATGACGATGGTGAAGTTGCCGGCGTCATCATAGAGCGTCTTCGAGGCCGGGATTTTCTGGAGTTCCACGAAGAAGCGGCAACTAATCCGCAAATCTATATCAAAATCATTTACCAGCTTGCGTGTGCTCTTCGTGACTTGCATGCTGCTGGGATCGTTCACCGCGACCTTAAACTCGATAATTTCAAAGAATCCGCTGCCGGTGTCGTTAAGCTGTTCGATTTTGGCATATCGTCATCGGATGGTGGGTATAAGACCAAGCAGAACAAAGGTACGCTCGTTTACGCGGCGCCAGAGTTGTATATGCCGGAGGCGACTATTACGCCTGAGATGGACATCTATGCTCTAGGAGTTTGTGCATGGGCACTTGCGTATCCTAAATTTCCTGCCCAGTTGCTGGAAATGCCTCCGCAGCAATCTCAACGCGCCCCATCCATTGGCACTGTAATGCCAACCGCAGATGAGCAAGTTGATGGACTGCACGACGAAGTTATAGAGATTCTCGATGCGTGTCTTGACCCGAAGTCAGAAAGCCGCCCCTCAGCAGAACAGGTTAGTTGGGCGTTGGCTAGGCATCTCAGCAGAAACAAGCACCGTGGCCTTTTCGTGCAAGGTATGGAAAAAGTCTTTGAGTTGTCCAGCAAACAACCACTAGTCATACTGAAGATCGGCACGTTGGGGCAGCTAAAGGTAACTTATGATGGTCTTCAATTTTTGATCGTGGAAGTTGAAGGTTCAGTTAGCGTCAATAATGTGCCGGTCGAACCTGGCCATGTGCTGCACGAAGCGTGCGTCATTGGTTTTGGTGAAGCTACCCTGAGATATTCTAGACAGTGGGTCACATTTTTTTCGTCGCACCCGGAGATTGTCATATGAAGTTTAAGGCTGGTGATGTCATCGCGGGACGGTATCGGGTCGATGCTTTCCATCTCGAAGGAGGCATGCAAGAGGTCTATCGATGTTCCGATCTTACGCTTGATCGAACCGTCGCGTTGAAAACGCCACGCGAGGGAATCGTCGATAAACGCTTTAACAGGGGCGCGCAGATGGGTGCCCGTGTGGTGCATCCAAATGTAGCAGCAACGCTTGACTACGTTGAGGACGGTGCTCACCGTTGCTTAGTTGAGGAGTTCATTGAAGGGAACGATCTCGGCAGGCGGCTTGCAAGCGACTTCGTTTTTCTCGATCCTTCTCTTTCAGCTTGGGTCGTCCATAATATCGCCAAAGGGCTTCAGGCGGCACACCGAACAGGTATCTGCCATCGTGATCTTAAGCCGAGTAACATTATGACGTCCACCGATGGTCATATGGGCATTATTAAGCTGACCGACTTTGGCATTGCAAAGCTTGCCGAGAAAGAGCTGGAAGTCGAGATTGAGAAATTTGAGCAAGATGAGAATACGCTCACCTCATCAAGCACGCTTCTCGGGGCTGTCCCATATTTAGCACCGGAATGCTGGAGTGATTGGTCAAGCGCTGGTCAGCCAGCTGATATCTGGGCACTCGGTGCAATAGCATGCCATTTGTTGCTCGGAAGGCCCCCTTTTGGCGGCGGTAAAGGGGCTATCATGAAAATGGCGCAGGCGCAAATAGCTGGAAAAGTCGAATTGATTCTGCCCCAATGGTTCGGCGAACATCAAGAGACTGCGCTTCTTGAGCAGGAGTTGTGGACACTAATAAGCAGTTGCTTGCAGGTTGACCCTTCGCTGCGTCCAAAATCGGATGAGGTTGTACAAAAATGCGAAGCTCTTTGCTACTCAGCGGTACCCAGGCAAACCGGGGTAATTGAGACCTATCCCATTAACTATGCAAACGGTGGAACAGCTAAGGCAGGATTTATTGCGGTCGATGGCCACCGTACTGTGTTCTTTCATGCATCTGATTTCTTCGGTGCAGGGGCTAAGCCTCAAATTGGCCAGCGCGTGAATTTTGGCATTTCGCCCGGGAAACCTAAAGAGCGTTGTTCGCCCGTACTGCTTCTACAGAAGCCTTAATCTTTCACGTTCGCGAATATCTCGTACAAGTTGTTCGGTGAGCACGCAACATCGTGGAACGATGAATCATAACTAAGTGAAGTCAGAAACCGCCCGGCGGGCGACAATGACCGGATATGAAAACGTCATCGTCGCCTGCCTGGAGCTGTACATCACTGCAAGCTCAGCCGTAGCGTTAAAATGCGTATCTTGCGGAGATGACCTCGATGAGCATAAAGATCCAGTGGCCCATGCCAGCTAATTGGGAAGACTTTGAAGACATGTGCTACCGACTGGCGCTTGCGGATCGCGTCTTAGTGTCCGGCCGCAAGTACGGTCGGCGAGGGCAGGAACAGCACGGCGTCGACATCGTAGGACAGACGGATCACGCCACCTGGCGTAACGTGGGCATACAGTGCAAGTTAAAGACCGAGTATCTCGGCGGCGAGTTGCGGGCAACTGAGTTGAAGGAGGTCTATGAGAAATCAAAGACGCTAAACCCCAGGCTCGACAAGCTGTATGTGGCCACAACAATAGCGCGCGATACTGAAATCGCTGCGCTCGTCGACCAGATTAACGCATCGTGGCAGCGACGGCACTTTTTGGAAATCTGGTGCTGGGAAGATATTTGCAGCATGCTTGACGCACATCCCACTACCGCTGCCCGCTATTACCCTCATATAGCGGGTACTGACGACATCCAATGCGGTTCCTTAGATTTTTTGGAAATTTTTCTTGGCGCTCCTGCCAATGATACCGTTTCGAGACGCATAGGAAAGCTGTGCAGCCACACGTCGTTCACCGAAGGATTTAGGGCTGCAGCGCCCGAGGTTGCTAATGTGCTGAGTGAATACGTTCAGAACTGCCTGCATGTCCGTAAAGGCAAGGCACGCCGTGTCGTAATCACGTTCGACGGGACGGAGTTGATCATCGAGGACGACGGACAGGTTTTCGACCCACTCGACCCCTCCTTCCCCATTAAGCCCGACCAGATGGGTCTCCGCACCATCCGGGGCTTAGCGGACCGTCAAACGTCACTCTCGGTCGAGTACTTCGCTAAATGCATCGAAGGATCCAATACGTTCAACCGCCTTACGATTCAAATTAAGGACAGGGAAGGTATCGCATCTTGCGAATGCAGTGTGCACGTCGAAGCTGCCGACTTTTTCACCCGAGGGGACGGATTAGCCTACTTTGAGAGGATGGCGATTCCAGCCGACTGCGATCCGTTTACGATCCACATCGGGACAGCGAGGCATTCCTCGTCCTCCGGTACACATGAACTGCTTAAGCACCTGAAAGATTTTCTTGGCGATAGGAGGTTGGTCGTAGTTGTCGCACCGCATAGAGCGGATCTCTACGAGGCGTTAAAGGGGGCAGTTTCCCGCTGGCCCGGGGTGTCGTTGCGATTGCTCTAATTTCAGCCGCATCTCCCGTTCATGACTAAATTTCATGTGGTAGAAACAAATATAACTAACGTTCAAGCAACGTAGCCACCTATAATCAATTCCCAATCAACATACCGGTGAGATCGAATGATCAGGAAGGGCGTCATTCTCCCAGACAGCGCGCCTGTTGGGATCGGAGTAAATAGCGCTCGACGGGGCATAGCTGACTTGGGCGGGGGACAGGCGGACGTGATCTATAAAAAGCTCCCTGAGCCGGAACTCGCAGCTGAGCTATTTTGCGCCGTGCTTGCCCGAACACTAAATTTACCGGCACCAGAACCGTTCTTGCTTTTCGATCCAGTAGATGGCCAGTACGCCTTCGGATCGGCAGACCTTGAATATCCTAACTCTTTTAGAAAATTCAATATTGTTCCTGGGGTTGGCCCAGATGCAGCAGTAGCTGAGTTTCTGGCGGCCCTGACCGGTTGGGACCGCGCCAAGGATGTGACGGCATTTGACGAATGGATCAACAACCGTGATCGGAATCTCGGCAACATACTGTTCGCTGGCCCCGGGGATTTCGCTATCATCGACCATGGTAAGGCCCTTAACATCGATCCCGGCTATCTAGATCAGAATTTACTATGCACAATGCTCCAGGCCGCCTGCTCAACTGACCGTGCACGTACGGCGCTGCTGAAGTCGCTAGTACGTATAGGAAGTTCTCTTGATATGTTAGATACTGAACCATCTTATGCGGATCTAAGCGCGACCGGTATTGAAGGGCATACGGCCAGTGCAGAGCAGTTCCAGACGTTTCTTGAGCAGCGCCTTGTGAACATTGTCGCGCTCCTGAACAACCGCTTCCCTGGACAACAGAGCCTGCTAGTATCCGATAATGAGCATTCCTAACCTTCACGCGATTCCAGCCGGCTTCCCAAGCCTGCCCACTTACTCAGCAACGTGGCGGGCAGTACGTTTTGAGCTAAGCCCCGGTACAGGTGAGTGGATAACAAGTCATATCGCTGCCGTGGATAACGAGGGGTATTCCGTCCATCAAGTTGTCCGGCCAGCTGTTCTGCGGTCCATGTTTGGTTCCGATGCCAAAAGGTACCAAGTCATGTTAGACATGGTCGGCAACGCTCTTGAAGCGTATTTGAGTAGCGGTGGAGATCTTGGAAGCTGGAGTGCTCCAATTGAAGGATTCTCAGCCACTGAAATTCGTAGGGCGTTTGCCCGGCAAGGTCGACTTCAAGCTCTTCGCATGGCGGCAAAACAGTCTACGGCGCTTTGCGCGTTGGAAGAACTCGATGCCCCCGTAGAGACAAGCAGCACTGAAGAGGAGTCAGGGACCTGGGTTTCGCGAGTAAAGGACGTGGTAGTAATACAACGCCCGGACTTATCTATGTGTTTCGATCGCCCGGGGATGCTGTACTCAGAAACGGTACGGTTTGGCTTTCTCTATGAGACCATGGCGGCACACTTCGGCAACCTCAACCCAACCGCAATTTCCACCTCCCTACGGTTTGCTCGTGGAAAATTATTGGAACTGAAGATTGCAACGCGCACTCTTAATCTTACTCAGGCTAAGCTAATCGCAGCCCTGCCGAGTCAGAACGACATCATGTGGTCGGATCGCCATTTAGATGCGGTCCGACGAGCAGGTGTCGAGCTTCAACAGGAAGCTGCGGAACACGGGGTACAGTATTCAACAGCGCATACAGTCGATGAGGCAGCTAATCAGTTACTTGAATTGGTAAGCTAGCCTTAAGCACAGCTATACAGTGACGGCCGTCAACGTTTGGGTAGACCGTACCTATGGCGCTTATTACGCACGCGACGCCATGAGCGGGCCGAGATCCATTGTGTCTGCCCTAACGACGCGATGCAATGCAGTGCAGGCTCGATTACGTGGTGGCAAGCGCACCACCGAAAAGGGCCGGATACACCTAAAAAACAGAAATTTGACTGGAACCGCGCCTGCGCTGGCGATAGGTTTCTTCAGCAAATATGATGAGCTAGTGAAAGACTTGAGGTCCCACTACTCATATCGGTGGATCAGCCTCTACCTGCTTTGTATTTATAACGCTAGTATCGCCGCTGCGGTGGCGCTGCCTTGACTCAATGTGTCCATGCACGCATCGCCGTATCTTAAGCTTGGCATGCTCCTGTGTGCGTCGCCTTCGCGCGGCGATTAGAGCCGTTGTGAAAACGCCTGACATCCGCCTCCTGAGCCATTGGAGGGCAAGTATCGTGCCGCGCCCTGCTGTCCATGCCAACTGCGCCGCTTCCTTGAATAGCTGCACAGTACGCCGGATCTCGGCCCGGCTCCGCGCGCCCATGGAAAACAGCTTCATCGTCGAGGTGGCAATTTTTCCGCCAACGACCAAGGAGAAAAAACCGTAATACAACCAGCGATAATGTTTGCTGCGCTTATCCTCGATGCTTAGGGCAAGCAGCTTTTGCTGCTCCTCGCGCAGGCGAACCAGCGTCGGGATGATGCATTCGCTCGCTAGGGCGGTCGTGCGGAGTATGTTCTCGTTGTCGATCTTTCCATCAAGCGGGTCGGCAAAGGCGGTGCAATACATGGCTGGCGTGCTTAGGCAGACCGTGGAAGGCGGCGCCGACTGCGAGATGCCGGGCGCCAGTTGTTTGACCGGACACGTCGCCGCATTGTACGCGGCGATCTCGCGCCGTATCGTAATGACTTCCTGGGGCGGGAGGGGGCGACGAAAGCGCGCGTATATATCGGCCGAGGTGTGCGGACCGAGCTTTGTGAAGATAGCCACATGGTCGCTCGCGTAGTCCAGCAAGGTCTGCTGGACATCGGAAGCCCAGCGACACGAGGCTGAACTGGTGCGCTGATGTTTTTCGCACCATGCCGCATAGGCGCCCGTTTGACGCGCCAGATAACTGCTGGCCTGGCGCGACGTGGACTGACTTTCCGCCAGTTCCTTCGCGTGTTCGCCTACGCCTGCGTCAGCCACGAAAAACACAGCAGCCACGAGGCCTGCGGTGCACCACAAATGATCGTACAGGTGGCCGAACCGGTCTCCCAAAGGGAGGATGTCAGCCAGTAGGATCGTCAGGCACCATCCCAGCAGCACGCCAAGTGCGAGCAATGGCAGAAAGCCGAATGGAGCGCCCAGCGCCCCAGTTCCGCTGATGTCGAATCGTTCGGGAAGATAGCGCAGCGTCGGCCATAGCGAAACTAGGTTGAGGCATCCGGGCAGCGCAAGCAAGCCTGCTGCGCCCATGGCCCCGCGTTTGCGGCCCAAGACGTAGCCGCTTATTACGAACAGGACAGCCAGCGCCAGGCTGCACAGCGCGAGCATCCCGAGCAGCGGTATGGTTGCTTCCGCAGGAGACCAGTAACTACTGACGATATGTCCTTGCGGGTCGCGCTGCAAGACATTCGAGGACGCGATTCCCAGTCCTTCTATGTTTTGTTGTATGTTCCAGGCAGCGCCATGCAACGTCGAGACATACGGGTACAGGAAGGTTCGGAACATGTCGGGATTTTTAAATAGACACAGATTTAGCGCGATATAATTAAATTATCGCCCAGATCGAACAACTGAACTACATCTCGAAGACGTGCAGGTGTGCTCAGGTAGCGCAGGAAGTGTTCGAGCGACGGTCGCACAAGGGCTCACGCTCGACCAAGCGTAGGTCAACGGCTTGATAGAAGCAGTATGAAGCGGGTCAGTCAAGCGTGGTAAAAACCGGGTATGGAACCGGGTATATAATGCGTTGCAACAAGGATTGATTCCTGTCTTTTCATAGAGTGGAAGCCTTATAACTTGCCGTTCAACGTCTAAGCAGATATTTCAGACCACGCGGGAAACCGCTAACTTGAAAAGTTCTTTCGAAGCCGCGCGTCTTGCGCGGCTTTGTTGTTTTGGCTTCACGCTATCGTGGTAGGAGATATGGATATTGCTGGCGTACTTGAGTGTCGCTGCCAGCTAGCCCCATGCATCCAAGTGGTCAAGCTCAGCGTGCAGAGGAATCGCGCAAGCATCCGGTCTTTGCCGCATGACGCCCCTGGTCTGTCATCAACACGAAACACAGCTCCTCTATTCTGCGCATCCATCAGCACGGCACTCGCCGTGCCCATCACAATGGAGATGACGCATGACCACGACCCCTGAACT
>Ga0265780_10006327_pt1 | contig 14713 bp, 9 predicted proteins | sample P1T30metagenome_FD_192432 | JGI IMG/M metagenome (GOLD analysis project Ga0265780, IMG submission 192432) | Plant litter microbial communities from East Loma Ridge, Irvine, California - P1 T30 | ecosystem: Environmental > Terrestrial > Plant litter > Unclassified | place: USA: California... | reverse complement strand
ACGTTTCTTGCGGTTTTCTTCATAGTCAGAATAGTTCCCCTCAAAAAAGTAAACCTGCGAATCGCCTTCAAAGGCCAGGATGTGTGTACATATACGATCTAAAAACCAACGGTCGTGACTAATGATCACGGCGCAGCCACCAAAGTTTTCCAAAGCTTCTTCTAAAGATCGTAAAGTGTTTACGTCAATATCGTTGGTAGGCTCATCCAGCAGCAACACGTTCGAGCCTTTTTTGAGTGTAATGGCTAAATGTACCCGGTTGCGCTCACCACCCGATAATACTTCAACTTTCTTTTGCTGATCGCCGCCATTAAAGTTAAACCTTGATACATAAGCCCTCGAATTTATAGGGCGGTTGCCTAATAAAATGGTTTCCTGGCCATCAGTTATGTTTTCCCAAACCGATTTATCGGCTTTCAAATCGTCGTGCATCTGGTCAACATATCCAAGTTTCACCGTTTCGCCTACGCGAAAAGTACCGGCATCGGGCTGGTCTTGCCCGGTAATTAGGCGGAACAGTGTAGTTTTACCCGCACCGTTTGGTCCAATAATACCTACAATACCCGCAGGCGGCAACGAAAACGACAGGTTTTCGAACAAAACCTTATCACCATAGGCTTTGGTTACATTGTTTACTTCAATTACCACATTACCCAAACGAGGGCCCGGTGGAATGAACAGTTCCAGTTTATCTTCGCGTTCTTTAGTCTCTTCGGAGGCCAGCTTTTCGTAATTGGCAATACGGGCCTTGCCCTTGGCATGACGTGCTTTGGGTGCCATGCGTACCCATTCCAGTTCGCGCTCTAAAGTTTTCTGGCGCTTGCTTTCAGTTTTTTCTTCTTGAGATAGTCGCTTGGCTTTTTGCTCTAACCAGCTCGAGTAATTACCTTTCCAGGGAATACCTTCGCCACGGTCGAGTTCTAAAATCCAGCCTGCCACGTTGTCCAGGAAGTAGCGGTCGTGCGTTACGGCTATTACGGTACCTTTATATTCTTTTAAAAATTGCTCCAACCAGTCAATACTTTCGGCATCCAAGTGGTTAGTAGGCTCATCCAGTAATAATACATCGGGTTCTTGCAGCAACAAACGGCACATGGCCACACGGCGGCGTTCACCGCCCGATAGTACTGCAATTTTAGTTTCCGGATCGGGGCAGCGCAACGCATCCATGGCGCGCTCCAATTTGGTATCCAGTTCCCAGGCATTTACAGCGTCAATTTTATCCTGCAGTTCACCCTGGCGAGCCATCAGCTTATCCATGGCATCCATATCCTCGTAATACTCGGGCAGGCCAAATTTTTCGTTAATGCCTTCGTACTCCTTTAATATAGAGGTTACTTCGGCAACGCCTTCTTCAACCACCTCGCGCACGGTTTTTTCGGGATCCAGCTCAGGTTCCTGAGCCAGGTAACCTACGGTGTAGCCCGGCGAAAACACCACCTCGCCCTGGATAGATTTATCTAACCCGGCAATTATTTTTAACAATGAAGATTTACCCGAACCGTTTAAACCTATCACGCCTATTTTGGCGCCGTAAAAAAAGGAGAGGTAAATGTTTTTAAGTACTTGTTTTTGGGGCGGGTAAATTTTGCTTACCCCTGCCATAGAGAATATTATTTTTTCGTCGGCCATTTAGTGTCAATTGATAGTTCAAATATGAACCAAATAATGCTGTATTGCAAAAAATGACGACGCCTGCTTTTTGCTTTTGTATGCAGCGGATAATCATTTATGCGATGTTTTGCTTAAAAGACATAGATATGCTGCCATTCCCCAAATTTTTAGAGATCTCGTTCCAGCACGTATATAGCTAGTTTTGCATGAGTAACACGATTACTCGTTAGCACTCCAAATGATAGCTTTTTAAAAGCTACCTAAGGGTAAAAGAAAGTTATGCTAAAGGCATCTAAACTTAGCAATCTATCGTATACAATATGGTATACTGGTAATGTGATAAGATGCTTATGCCTTAATGGCACTACTAATGACTTATTAGCATACTGTTTTGTGAGTTTAGTTAACAGCGAAATATATTTTGTTAAACTTTCTCTAAAATTTTAAATCAAATACTACATTGCAACTGTAATTATTGTAAATTACACTTAATTATACCTCAAACGCTTATTACCCCGCCTGGCAAATGCAGGTTTTGAACAGATTACATTTAATAAACAATTTAAACGTGCCAACTTGTTAACATTGGCAATATTGTTGATAAATGATACATACTTCCGTTTGCGTACGTTAAGAATACATCCGGATGTTAAAAATAAACAAAACTAGAAAGGTACTCGATGGAAGCTAAATTTTCGCCACGTGTTAAAGATGTGATCTCTTACAGTAGGGAAGAGGCACTGCGCCTTGGACACGACTATATAGGAACAGAACATTTATTATTAGGACTTATCCGCGACGGTGATGGGATAGCCATAAAATTGCTGAAAGGCTTGAATGTGGATACCGCCAAATTACGTCGTGCTGTTGAAGATGCGGTGAAGGGTACAACCGGAACCAATGTGCATATCGGCAGCATCCCTTTAACCAAACAAGCAGAGAAAGTGTTAAAAATCACTTATCTGGAAGCAAAGATATTTAAGAGCGATATAATAGGCACCGAGCATTTGCTGCTGTCTATTTTACGCGATGAAGATAATATTGCATCACAATTATTAATGCAATTTAATGTGAACTACGAAATTTTTAAAGGTGAAGTGGAATCGCATAAAAATGTAACCGATGAAATGCCGGGCTCATCAACCGGTGGTGATGATGATTTTAAAGAAGAAGAATCATTTAGCCAGCCTAAAAAGGTATCAGACATTAAATCTAAAACCCCTGTTTTAGACAACTTTGGCCGCGATTTAACTAAAGCTGCTGAAGAAGGTAAACTGGACCCTATTGTAGGCCGTGAAAAAGAAATTGAGCGGGTATCACAAATCCTGTCTCGCCGTAAAAAGAACAACCCTATCCTTATAGGTGAACCGGGTGTTGGTAAATCGGCCATTGCAGAGGGTTTAGCCCTGCGCATTGTACAACGTAAGGTATCGCGCGTATTGTTCAACAAACGAGTAGTTACTTTAGATTTAGCTTCATTAGTGGCAGGTACCAAATACCGCGGCCAGTTTGAAGAGCGGATGAAAGCAGTAATGAACGAACTGGAAAAATCTCCGGATGTGATCCTGTTCATTGATGAGATCCATACCATTGTAGGTGCCGGTGGCGCTTCTGGTTCTTTGGATGCATCGAACATGTTCAAACCAGCTTTGGCCCGTGGAGAAATTCAGTGCATTGGAGCTACCACGTTAGATGAGTACCGCCAGTACATTGAAAAAGATGGTGCTTTAGACCGTCGTTTCCAAAAGGTAATGGTGGAGCCAGCTTCGCCCGATGAAACTATTGAAATTTTAACCCGCATTAAAGACAAGTATGAAGAGCACCATGGTGTAACTTATACGCCCGAAGCTATTAACGCTTGCGTTGCTTTAACTGCCCGTTATATTACCGACAGGTTTTTGCCAGACAAAGCTATTGATGCTTTGGATGAATCAGGTTCTCGTGTTCACTTAACCAATATTCATGTGCCCGAAAACATACTGGATATTGAGCAAAAAATCGAACAAATCAAGGTAGAGAAGAATAAAGTGGTTCGTAGCCAGAAGTATGAAGAAGCAGCAAAACTGCGTGATACTGAAAAGCACTTACTGGAAGAACTCGAGCAAGCTAAAGCTGCCTGGGAAGCCGAAACAAAATCTAAACGTTACACTGTAACCGAAGATAATGTGGCCGAAGTGGTATCTATGATGACCGGTATTCCGTTGCAAAAGGTTGGCCAGGGCGACAGTCAGAAACTGTTGGGCATGACTACCAACATTCAAAGCAAGATCATTGGTCAGGATGATGCGGTTAAGAAATTAACCCGCGCCATACAACGTACCCGTGCCGGATTAAAAGACCCTAAAAAGCCAATTGGATCGTTCATCTTCTTAGGCCCAACCGGGGTAGGTAAAACAGAGTTAGCTAAAGAGTTAGCCCGCTTTATGTTTGATACCGAGGATGCGCTGATTCAGATTGATATGAGTGAGTACATGGAAAAATTTGCCGTGTCTCGTTTAGTGGGAGCTCCTCCAGGCTACGTTGGTTACGAAGAAGGCGGACAATTAACTGAAAAAGTGCGCCGCAAACCTTATGCTGTAGTGTTATTGGATGAGATTGAAAAAGCTCACCCAGATGTATTTAACATCTTGCTGCAGGTATTAGACGAAGGTCAGTTAACCGACTCATTAGGTCGTAAAGTTGATTTTAGAAATACGATCATCATCATGACCTCTAACATTGGTGCACGCCAATTGAAAGATTTTGGACAAGGTGTTGGTTTCAACACTGCGGCCAAGGTTAACCAAAGCGATGCACATTCAAGAGGTGTTATTGAAAATGCTTTGAAACGTGCTTTTGCGCCTGAGTTTTTGAACCGTATTGATGATGTAATTATCTTCAACTCTTTAACTAAAGAGAATATTTACAAAATTATTGATATTGAGTTGGCTTCACTATTTAGCCGCATTAACGGTTTAGGTTACAAAATTGAGCTAACCGATAACGCTAAAGAAGTAATTGCCGACCGTGGTTATGACGAAAACTTTGGTGCCCGTCCGTTGAAACGTGCCATCCAAAAATATTTGGAAGATCCTATTGCAGAAGAAATTCTGAAAGGTGAACTGGCTGAAGGTGATATTATGGAGGTTGACTTTGACAAAGAAGCCAACGAAATTAAGATCACTGCTAAAAACAGCGGCGAGAACAAAACGCCAGAAGCTGAGCAACAAGGTTAAGCTTTAAGCCTGATATAAAATTAAAACAGCCGCTAATTTAGCGGCTGTTTTTTTATGTCCTGAATTTCCAAGTTCCCAGTTATTGCGGATACAAGGCAATTATGCAAAGCGGATAGATTGAATGATGGATTCTCAAACATTAAATTATATGCCACACATTATGGCTGTTAATTATGGTTCTCTTTTTCTGCCGGATCATAATCAACAGGGAGCAGCTTAGCAACCCTTGAAGCTCCCCAGTTTCCCTCGAAAATAACTACTGTTGGGTTTAATATCACTCCATTATTGTCGAAAAAAGCATAAGGAGCGTTAATTTCCATTAAACTTGTCAGGTTATCTGGTGCATTCATTAAAGTGTTATTGTAACTGTTGTCGCTTTTCTTTTTAGTATAAAGTACATATAATATGTCTTTATAGGCAATGGCAAAAACACCTTTCAAATCTGTTCGCCTAACCAACGAATCTACACGTAGTGGTTTAGTAACTAAATATTCTGTAAACCGGGGTAATCCTTTTTTGGCATTCCAGTAAGCCAAAGAGTCATTAATAACCATCACATTTCCTCTGTTAGCTATTGGTCTGAATCTTTTTAGCTTTACGTTGATTAAACTATCAGGTGGGCGGTCGGCATTGGGTTTGCGTATCAATTGCAAGGTTTTAAAGCCTTGCTGTGTATTCAAATTACTAATAATTGAGCGTAAGTAATGTTCTAAAGAACCTTCGTAGGCATATAACCGGTTTTTATACCATTTTTTCATCTGCGAGGGTTTACCCTTCATAGGCTCGAATAAAACATTACCCATATAAAAGAATTTACCGGTATCAAAGTCGCGGGTAAAGTCGAGCAGCTTATATTTCAATTTATAGCCTAAAGCCTTATTTTCAATTTCCAAATAATCGCTTGATGATGCAGATAACACCTGGTTGGCTTTATTGTACGATAGGTCGAGCACTTCGGGGTTCAAAATCTTGCATTGAAGTGCAAAATCTGTAGGCCCCAAAAACTCGCGTTTAAATAGATTTAAATTGCGCTCGCGCTCCGGGTCGGGTTTAACCACAACCGCATTAAGGGCTATGGTTTTAGGTGTAAGTTCTGTAAAAGGAATATCCAGTTTGCCATTAACCAGTATTGTTTGTTGAGCGGTTTCATACCCAATGGCCGAAATAACTATGTCATATTGTCCGGGTTTAACATTGGTTAGCGCAAAGCTTCCGTCTTCGCCGGTAGTACCGCCTACAGTAGTATTACTTAAAAACACACTAGCCTTAGGGATCGGTTTCTTATTATATAGATCAATCACCTTTCCGGTTATGGCATGCTGAGCAAAGCTTGATAATGAGATGATAAGTAAAAAAGGAAACAGGAAGAAGCGCATGATCAAAAATAACTAAATATTTAGTTTATTGGCAATAAAAAAAACCACGAAGTAGAACGTGGCTTTTTTTAATATGTTTTTATGCTTACTTGCCCATTTGGTCAATAATAGCTTGTGTTACCCCAGTAAAGGAGAAACCACCATCATGGAAAAGATTTTGCATGGTTACCATGCGGGTTAAATCAGAGAATAAAGTTACACAGTAATCGGCACACTGATCTGCATTGGCATTGCCCAGCGGACTCATTTTCTCGGCAAAATCAACAAAGCCATCAAAGCCCTTCACGCCCGAACCTGCAGTTGTGCGGGTAGGAGATTGAGATATGGTATTGATACGAACGTTTTTCTTAACGCCATATTGATAGCCAAAATTACGGGCAATGCTTTCCAGCATCGCTTTATTGTCGGCCATGTCGTTATAATCAGGAAATACACGCTGAGCCGCAATGTAAGTTAAGGCAACTACAGATCCCCACTCGCTAATGGCATCTTGTTTCATGGCCACCTGCAAAATGCGGTGTAAGCTTAAGGCCGAAATATCCATACCCTTATGGGTAAAGTCGTAGTTGTTTTCGGTATAGTGCACGCCTTTACGCACGTTAATGCTCATGCCTATAGAGTGCAGTACAAAATCAATTTTACCACCAAAGTGCTCTTGCGCCTGGGTAAACAGATTTTCAATGTCGGCAGTAACGGTTACATCGGCAGGTATAACCGGGGCGTTTACTTCTTCGGCCAGTTGGTTAATGGTACCCATGCGCAGGGCAATAGGAGCGTTGGTTAAAACCAGTTCGGCACCTTCGGCTTTGCAGCGTTGGGCAGTTTTCCAGGCGATAGATTTTTCGTCAAGGGCGCCAAAAATGATACCCCTCTTGCCTTGTAATAAATTATAAGCCATGTTATTTCTTGTTGTTTATCGGGTGATAAAGGTAGAAATTATTTTTAACGTGTAGTTAGTTTAAAAAATCAGGCCATTGCAGCTTCATAGTGTATGTAAACTGACTCGTGAAATAAATATCAATCGTACAGTTATAAAGCGGATTTCTTTTTGTTAGATTTACAAAAGAGAGTGTAACCTCTTTAATGCCAATTATTAACACTAAAATTCCTACTATGAACATTAAACGCAAAAAGCTTTTGCTGGCGGTGGGCTTCGTAATTTTGGCCGGGTTGTTTGTGCAAGGGCGCTCGGTTAAATCCAGTATCAAAACCAAGAGTATGGCCAAGGCAGATACCACACCCAGTATTGCGCCTTACTTCACGCCGGCCACATTATCTAAAAAAACACCAAATGCCGAAGGGTTTATTCAGCGGTGGTTGCTCTTAGAACCCATTAACAAACCCAACCGCAGTAATGCGGTGTTTACCGATAGTTACTTGCGGACTGCTTTTGCAGCCGAGTATTTTCCTAACCAATTTACTGTGGTGCCCAAAAACGGAGAAAAAGTAAAAGTTGGCGAGCAGGAGTTAACGTGGCATGCTTTGGATAATACCAATTTTAATGTGAAGCTGTTTCGTTTTTCTACCGGGTTAAAAAAGCAGACTTACGGCGTTTTGTACTGGGCGGTAACGGTGCTGAATAGCGAGCGAGAAATGAAAAATGTAAGAATAGCCGTAGGGTCAAACTCAGCATCTATGTGGTGGCTCAATGGTAAGGAAGCATTGTTGCTTTCGGGAGATAGGCGCATGGTGATGGACGATGGGGTTTCTACGCGCTTAACCCTTAATAAGGGAAAGAATATTATTCGCGGTGCAGTGATCAATGGTCCCGGAATGAGCGATTTCTGCGTTCGTTTTCTTGACGATAAAGGCGCACCGCTTAAAGATGTTACTATTACCAACCAATAAAATTAGCCGCTTATCCTATTATGAAATTAATACTTAAATTATTAGGCACAATAGCCGTGTTCTACTTGTGTTCAACTCAAGCAGTAACGGCTCAAATTGGCAAACCATTTATCCACGATCCATCAACCATTACCCTGTGCGATGGCAAGTATTATACTTTTGGCACACGCGGCGGCGGATTAATATCTGAAGATGGCTGGACCTGGAACGGTGGAGGAGAAAGACCCGGCGGAGGTGCCGCACCTGATGTAGTAAAAATTGGCAACCGTTACCTCGTAGTTTATGGCGCAACCGGCGGCGGCTTGGGTGGCGGGCACAATGGAAAAATACTAACCATGTGGAATAAAACGCTCGACCCTAAATCTTCTGATTTTAAATATTCGGAAGCTGTAGTCGTAGCATCATCTGATGGTAAAGAGGATAATGACGCCATTGATCCCGGACTGCTTTTAGATCCAAACGATGGACGGTTGTGGTTATCATACGGTACCTATTTTGGTTTTATTCGTTTAATAGAACTTGACCCTACTACCGGACGGCGGAAAAAAGGTAATAACGCGATCAATATTGCAATCGATTGTGAAGCTACCGACCTTATGTACCAGGATGGATGGTACTATCTGCTCGGCACGCATGGTACCTGTTGTGATGGTACTAACTCTACCTATAATATAGTAGTAGGGCGCTCCCGCAAAGTAACCGGCCCGTACCTTGATAATGTAGGCAGAGATATGTTGAAAGGCGGTGGCAAAATGGTATTGGCAGCAGGCGGCAGATTAATTGGCCCGGGACACTTTGGTCGCATGGTTTTGGGCGAGGGTGTTCAAAAAATGTCTTGCCATTATGAGGCAGATTTAGATCAGAGTGGTCGTAGTGTGTTGGGGATTCGTCCGCTGCTGTGGAAAAACGGATGGCCTGTTGCCGGAGACAGTTTCAAAGAAGGAACCTATGAAATAGAATCGGAGCGGAGGGGTTATGCGTTGGAGCTTGGGGTTGATTTTGTACGGATGCCCGGCGGCATGCGCGGTTTTAATCATGATGACAATGAACCGGTAAAATCTCTTCCATCGCAAGAATTAGCGGAAGTAATTAAAACCTGGCCAGCCGGGAACATTGATGTTAGGATAGGCGATTACATGTTTCGCCCGCATCAAAAGTGGACCATTACCGCCGTCCCTAATGCAGGAGGCTATTTTGGGGCACCGTATTATAAAATAATAATAGCCGGAACAGACCGTGCGCTGGTGGCAACAGCAGAAGCCGAGGTAACAACAGTTCCTGCATTTACCGGCGCACCCGAGCAACTATGGCAAATTGACCAGCTGACGGACGGCACTTATAGAATAATGCCTAAAATTATCCCAAACAACAAAGAGCGGTTAGCATTGGTGTCATCGGGCGATAGTACACCTACGCTGGCCCGGTTTGATATGAAGAGCGATAATTCTAAATGGGATTTTAAATCTCACTAGTGCGTTTTTTTATAAAAGAGTCAGCTCTAAGTGCTGCCTCTTGTTCTTTTTTGTCTTAAACTGTAGGGCTTATTTAATGAAGTCAATAACAAGGCTATCACAATTAGCAATCTTTGCCTTAATTTAGGTGCGCAAATTATGAAGTGGATAACCCGCCAACACCCCAAAATTGACCGAATAGCTTGTCCCTGGCTTATTAAGAGATTTATTGATATAGAGGCCGAGATACTCTACGTGCCTTTTGATGAAGTTTTGGTTAAAGCCAAAGAGTTAGATGCCACTCCGTTCGATTTGCCGGGTGTTGAATACAGCCATTATGACGACCGCTGCACTTTCGATTTCTTTTTGAAGAAGCACAAGTTAACACAACCCGCCTTGCAACGTATGGCAGCCATTATACGAGGAGCCGATACCGACCGTCACGATTTTGCCCCGCAAGCAGCCGGGCTAGAAGCCATATTTGCCGGGCTTTCATACAACATTAAGAACGACGATGAGCTATTATCCTTAGGGATGATCATTTATGATGGCTTATACGCCTGGGCAACTCACTTGTATAAACAAAAGCATGCCCAAAATGAACCTGCCGAAAACCTACTGCTCCAGGTTTATAACCAATACCTCAAACAGCAAAAAGGCAAAGCACCTGCTTGGGCCAAAGACCTTAAAGAATTAATACAAGACCAGATTGATACCAACATGACTTTGAGCCTGCAACAGGCATCCGAAGAATTGGAGATCAACCCATCTTATATTTCAAGAGAGTTTTCTAAGTATTTTGATAATCTTTCTTTTGGCGAGTACATCAGGAAACTGCGGATAGAAAAAGCTGTAAGCCTTATTACCACCACTTCTGCCAGCCTTACCGAAATTGCTTACCTCACCGGCTTTTCAGACCAAAGCCATTTTAACCGCATTTTTAAACAGCACATGGGCTGTAGTCCGTCGGTCTACCGAAAAAATGCGGCAAAAGGTAAAACGGATACCAGTAGTTAAATACGTTCTATTTATAACATGGCCCTTGGGGTAACATTGCAGCAGACAATAAATTAAATTCCTGCTGTCATGTTTATGAATAAACCTTTTGAAAAAAATAGATTACGTGATTTAGCTATAATTTTGGCGCTTACACTTTTGGCTGCCTTAGCGCTAAGCACATTTGCACATGCGCAAACCCCGCGACCGCAAACATATCCAAAAGTTACCGGCTACATAGGCATTGTTCATCCGTTGGTTACTTCCAGTAGTGCCGGAACCGACTATAACTTCGACGGTCATTATGTAGTGGGTATGCCTACGGGAATCAATTTATGGAAGAGTAACAAAATTGGCTTCTCCATGGAGTTTGTGCCTTATATAAGAGCCGAGGCGGGTACCAGCAAAATGAGTAATTTCCTCTTTCACCCGGGTGTGCTGGTAGGTTTGGGTAAAGGCTATACGTTTGCCGGCAGGGCCGCGTTCGAAACATCGGGCCGGTTTGGTTTTACACCGGTGTTAAACAAGGTGGTGGTTAAAAGCAGTGGTTCCAGTTTTTTTATAGCACTGCCTTTACCGGTAAGGTTTGGCAACAGTAAACCCACAACTTTTACGGCAGCATTTCAATTCGGGGTAGCTTTTTAGGAATAGAATGAAATCTATATATTAAACTGATATGGAAAGCATTTGAATAATATATCCATAGACGCGAGCTACAAAGCGATCTTATCATGCCGAATTTATTTCGGCATCTCACCAGAAAGGTAGACGTTGACAAGTCACGATAATACCAAACAACTTAGTTTGTGGGATGCTGAAACAAGTTCCGCATGACATTTTGTTTAATGATCTCATTAACCCGCCCCGTCATGCCGAATTTATTTCGGCATCTCACCAGAAAGGTAGACGTTGACAAGTCACGATAATACCAAACAAATTAGTTTGTGGGATGCTGAAGAAGTTCAGCATGACATTTTGTTTAATGATTTCATTAACCCGCCCCGTCATGCCGAATTTATTTCGGCATCCCACCAGGCATTTAGACGTTAACAGGTTACGATGATACCAGACAACTTAATGTGTGGGGTGCTGAAGAAGTTCAGCATGACATTTTGATATAGATATAACTTTGTCAGTCTGAGCCTGTCTAAGACTTAACAAAATGTACAAGTCTTAGACAGGCTCAGACTGACAACTTGGATATAAGAGCGTATTAACTCTTCAACAATTCCCTTGCATTTTGCAACGCACTTTCGCCCGGCTTATCTCCGCTTAACATTTTGGCAATTTCTAAAATGCGTTCCTGTTCATTAAGCTGTTTGATCTGCGTATAAGTAGTAGCCGTTTCGTTGTTTTTGTACACGAAATAGTGGCTTTCGCCTTTACTGGCAATTTGCGGCAAGTGGGTTATGGTAATCACCTGCAGGTTAGCCGCCAAACGTTCCATAATAATACCAACTTTATTGGCTACCTCGCCCGATACACCCGTGTCAATTTCATCGAATATAATAGTGGGCAAGGCCGTGTAACGTGCAATGATTGATTTGATGCTCAGCATTAACCTCGAAAGCTCACCACCCGATGCTACCTTACTCATCTCAGCCAAATTATGGCCTTTGTTGGCGGTAAACAAAAAGCGAATTTGGTCGGTGCCGGTTTTAGTAAGTTCGTTATTGGTAGTAGGAGTGTGCTCAATTTTAAGGTGCGCGTTGCCCATGCCCATTTCGGCCAGGGTATCCATTACCTGTGTTTCAATATCGGGTAAGGCTTTAACGCGGTTGGCAGTTAGTTGCGCAGCCAGGCTTTCCAGCTCTTCTTTTTGTAATTTAATTTGTTGTTGCAGCGACTCTATCTCTTCATCGCCAAAAAGGGCCTGCTGTATTTTGCCAGAGAGGTCATCCTGTAAAGCCAATAACTCGGCATTGCTGCTTACGCGATGCTTCTTTTGCAGGTTATAGATCAGGCTTAAACGGGTATTGATCTCTTCGGCTCGGGCCTCATTGGTTTGCGTGCGTTGCTCTAACTGCTCAATTTCGGAGGCAATATCCTTGATCTCTATTAAAGCACTGTTTAGGCGCTCATGTAATCCCGATATTTCGGGGTTGAACTTTTCTAAGGCCGATAACTGCTGGTTGGCTTCTTTAACCTGCAGCGTTACGGCTGTCTCTCCATCCTGCAACAAGTAAAGGGCACCGGTTAAATTGCGCTTTATTTCTTCGGCGTTATTTAAAGTGTAAAGTTCCTGCTCTTGTTCTTCCTGCTCGTCGGCTACTAAAGCTGCCTTGTCCAGTTCATCAAACTGGAACTGGTAGTAATCCAGGTCGGCTTTGGCCTTATCGCTGTCGGCAATTAATTGCTGCAAGCGATTGGTGCTTTTTTTGTAAGCACGGTATTTGATTTGGTACTCGGCCAATAGCGGCTGATGTTTGGCCACACCATCTACCACCAAAAGCTGGAAAGCCGGGTCGTTAATTTCGCGGGTGGCCTGCTGCGAATGGATATCGATCAGCTGCTCGCCCAGTAGTTTCAAAGTTGCGAGGTTTACCGGTGTATCGTTTACAAAAGCGCGCGATTTACCATCGGCCGATATTTCGCGGCGCAGCACCGTTTCGGCTTCATAATCCAGGTCGTTCTCCTCGAAAAAAGCTTTTAGGTGAAAGTCGCCTATTTTAAAGGTGCCTTCTATCACGCACTTCTTCTGCTGGTTAAAAAAGTACTTGCTCTCTGCCCGCTGACCTAAGATCAATGATAGAGCGCCTAAAATAATAGATTTACCGGCACCCGTTTCGCCGGTTATAATATTCAAACCTGCATCAAAGTTGATCTCCAGGTTATCAATTAGAGCGTAGTTATGAATGTTTAGCTGGTGCAGCATGTAAGTTTATCCTTGATTACAAAGATACTCAATTGCAAAACTAATGCCTAACAGATAAGTATTATTGCTAAATAAATTAGTAGTCGCTTTTGTGTTATTAAAGTGATTCTGTGTACATCCTAATTCGTGTCACCTGTCTGAGGCCAAAAAATCGTTCATGAAAGTGTTCAAAAGCCGCTCATAAGTGTTCACCCGTGAATACTTATTCCACACTTTTATAAGTTTGTTACTTAATAGGAAACCCTTTAAAGCTGCCTGAGATGAGGAAAAATGAAGTTTTTTGAAGTTTTGACTAACTTTTTTATGGGTTTAGCAACACTTTTGCGTGAACACTATTTACCCGCTTTGTTAATTTACCCGGTTTTCTAAATGCTCATTCCTTTACCTGTAACAAAAGAAATAAACAACTTAAACCGCTATTTCTGTAGCGTTTGGTACAAGTTGCCATTAGCGGGGTCGGCTTGCGACAAAATATTCATGGCTTGCAGCCGCTGCTGCGGATCGGATTTTGAAAATATGGATACCAGTTCGCTACGCTTAGCCAAAAAGAATAGGGTGGGTAATGTGGCACCTACGCGAACCCTGTCTAACTGTGTTAACACCGGCAAAGCATCAAATATGGCTTTACGGGCATTGGCGGCATTTTCTACCATTAAATCCAAGCCTAACCTATGGTAAGTATACAGGAACTCACGCAGCGGGATGTACGTCTTGTTCATGGTGTTCTCAGACAGCCAATAGCGGTTGGTGTTGTTATCAAAGGCTTTCCAACCACGGTACGATGAGCTTTGTGCATTAATTACAACTGTTTGTGCGTTGGCATAATAGGGCGTGCCGCCGTATCTCGAAAAGCTATCATAATCAAATGCCAGTATCATATAGGCATAAAATGCCATTACCGAACTTAGGTTGCTTTGAAAGTTCTGGTTATTAAAATCTATAGTTTCGCCTTCGGTATAAGTGAAGTCAAAATCGCGGTCGTTTATACTGAAAAGAGGCGTATTATAGGCGGCATTGTAAACAGGACGAGTGCTTTGTACCTGTAATTCGCCACTAAAACTGGTGCCGTTATCCCAAGAGGTTACGGTAAGTACAAAATTGCAGTCGACTTTTTCTGATGACTGTATATTGTCGGCACTCCACTTACGCCCGTTTAAAAATTCGCGCATGGCAGTTTGCAGCGACGTAAAAATGCGTTTATTGGTAGTAGCAATTTTGGGTGATAGTACCTGCACCCTGGCATTAAGATCTTGTGCCTTAACAGTAAAACTTAATAAGCAAAATGTAATATATACGCCCAGGTACTTCATGTTTTATATTAAGGAGATGATTTTTTGG
>Ga0265780_10006326_pt1 | contig 14714 bp, 12 predicted proteins | sample P1T30metagenome_FD_192432 | JGI IMG/M metagenome (GOLD analysis project Ga0265780, IMG submission 192432) | Plant litter microbial communities from East Loma Ridge, Irvine, California - P1 T30 | ecosystem: Environmental > Terrestrial > Plant litter > Unclassified | place: USA: California... | reverse complement strand
CCATTGCACGACAATTAGATATCGCGCAGATCGCCGTTCGCCCACCCGGGTACTGGCGGGAGTGACTTTGATGCGAGGTGCACAGGTCTTGGTGGTGTTCGACGTCGATGGCACGATCAGTCCGCTCCCGCCTCGAGACGGATCCGGTGAGCCGATGTGGGCCACTCCAATCCCGGAGTCCGTGCTCGCGGCACTCCAGGAGCTCACGACGGCGCCGGATGTCCTCGTTGGCTGGGTCACGAGCTGGAGTCCCGGCATGGTGCGGTCGCTGACCGAAAGGCGACTGGATGGACGGCTCGACGGTCGGCACCTGCACGATGACGATGATTGGGCACGCGGCTGGCGCGCCAGGGCCGTCACGAAGGCGGTGGCGATAACCGGTGCCCAAGCCGTCGTCTGGTTCGACGACATGGCGGTGCGCGCGAATTTGCTGCGAACGCTGGAACGCGCCGGACTCAGCCTCGCAGTGTTGGTGATCCGACCGGACGAGTACACCGGCATCACGCTGCTGCAGGCCCGTCGAGCTTCACGGTTCGTGAACGACTTCTATAGTCAGCGTGAGGAGTCGACGTGATGCCCGCGGAGCATCCAGATCCCGCGTCCTCGTTTGGCGAGTGACGGAGAAGCCGGTGCCTACGCCACGTCGGCTGCGAGCGCCGTCTCGCGGATGCCGCGCAGGGTCTGCACGAGCGCGTCGACATCGGCATCCGGGAAGATCACGTCGGGCCCGGTCGGTGCATGGTCGGTGTACGGGGGCTCGAACAGGCGCCCTGGGTCCATCACGCCGTTGCGTGTGAGCTCGTCGACGATGAGGTTCACGAATCGGACTTGATCTAGCGTGAACTTGGTGTCATCGAGGTAAGTTTCGAACGCCTCGGCGGCGGCGGACCGGTCGAGCCCCACGAGGTTGCGGATGAAGATCCCGAGTCCTCCGACACGGTCGTTCGCCCACACGAGATCGACCGGCCCGGCGCCGGCCTCCACGAGCATGCTTTCGAGTTCGGTCAAATCGCCCGGCGTGAGTTGCTTGTTTCGCCTGAGCCGCTGGAGAGCCAGGTTGTCGAGGTGCTGGCGGAGGTACGCCTCTGCCTTGGAGCGGAAGCGTTCGAAGTCCGTGCCTGGTGTGGTGCGCGGGAGGTCAATCTCGACGCTGTCGCCGAGGAGGTCCTCGAAGTCGGTGTAGATGGGACTGCGGTGCGTCTTCTCGATGAACCGCACCAAGCTCCGGATCCGCCGGCGCGCGAGCTCGAGCAACGGCAGCGTCACATCGATCCACCAATCGTCACCGGCCACCGACTCCAGCAGCACGGCCTGCTCCGCCACCGACGGGATCGTCGCCTTGCCGAGCAGGGCTGCCGCGATCTGCTGCACGGTCTCACGGATCCGCTCGGCGAGAACCGCGTCGCCATCTAGCTGCGCCAGCTGGCGGCGCAGGATCAGCAGGTCGAACCGTTTCGCGTCTTCGTCGTCGTCGCGCACCGATGAAGGGAGCCCGGCGACGCGCAGCAACCGTTCAGCCCTCGTGGGGGTGAGTCGCTGCCAGGCAGCCGACTGGGAGAACTCTTCGACAGCCGCGCGATGGGGGCGCACGACGAAATTGTCGAGATTCATCCCCTTGACGATGGTGTGCAGGGCGGACGCCGTGGACGCGCGCAGCTCGGGTTCGGTACCGCCAAGTACGGTCACGAGTCCGAGGCGGGCTTCGAACAGTCGCTGCGAGAGCGACTTCTGGATCTGTCCCTGCGAGCCGGGGAGGTCTTGGCTGAAGTACTCGAGGTTGCCACAGAAGTCGAAGACGAGGAAGTCATGCTTGTCTTCACCGGGTCCGAATAGGTCGGGGCGCAGGCGCGTGCCGCGGCCGATCATCTGCCAGAACTTCGACTTCGAGCGCACCATCTTGAAGAACACGAGGTTTACGACGTCGGGCACGTCGATGCCGGTGTCGAGCATGTCGACGCTGATCGCGATGTGCGGTGCCTTGCCGGTGATCGAGAAGTCGTCGATGAGGGACTGCGCGTATGGCGTGCCGTGGGTGATGACGCGCGCGAGGTGGCCTGCGTACTCGGGGTATGCAATGTTGAAGCGCTGCTCGATGAATTCGGCGTGCTTCTGATTCTTGGCGAAGATGATCGTCTTGCCGATCCTGTCGCCCCCGGACACCTTGTACCCTCGCACCATCAGGGTCTCGAGGACCTTGTCGACGGTGTCTTCGTTGAACAGGAATCGGTTGATCTCCTCGGCACCGACCTCATCTGGCGGACCGTCATCGCCCCAGTCCAGCGAGTCCCACTGTTCCTTCTCCGCCTCGCTAAGATCGTCGTAACGGATGCCGGAGCGCAGGAAGCCGCCCTCGAAGCTCACCCCGCGCGGAGGCACGAGGTATCCCTCGTCCACCGCCTCGTCGAGGGAGTAGTTGTCGGTGGGGACGCCGTCTTCGAGGTGGAAGAGCCGGTAGGTGTTGTGATCGACCTCGCCTTTTGGGGTTGCAGTGAGTCCGATGAGCATGGCGTCGAAGTAGTCGAAGATCGCGCCGTACTTGGCGTAGATGGAGCGGTGCGCCTCGTCAATGACGATGAGGTCAAAGTAGCCGGGACCAAATCGGCGGAGGTCGTCGTCGACCTCATTGATCAGGTTCATCATCGTGGGGTAGGTCGACACGTAGACCCGCCCATCGATGACTTTCTCGGTGACGAGGTCGACCGTGGTCGATCCCGGCAAGTGCGTTTTGAACGCGTTCGTCGCCTGCTTTACGAGCGCGGTGCGGTCGGCGAGGAACAGCACCCGCTTCACCCAGTTCGCCTTCTGCAGCAGGTCGACGAGCGCAATCGTCGTCCGCGTCTTACCCGAACCCGTCGCCATCACGAGCAGAGCTTCACGCTGCTTGTGATCGAACGCGTCGCCGACCGCCTTGATCGCACGCACCTGGTACGGCCGCCCGGCGATTTCGGTGTTCACCGGGTGGGTGGACAGCGGCTGCTTCGTGTGGCGGCGCTGGATGAGCAGTTCCAGCTCATCGCGCGTGTAGAAGCCCTGGATTTCCCGCGGTGGGTAGCCGGCGTCGTCGTCCCAGATGCGGTGGACGTAGCCATTCGTGTAGAAGATCACCGGGCGGCGGCCGAACTCCCGCTCCAGGCAGTCGGCGTACAGCTTCGCCTGCTGCTGACCGACCTCCGGTGACTTCGCCGTGCGCTTCGCTTCTACGACCGCGAGTGGCAGGCCGTCCGCACCCCAGAGTGCATAGTCGACGAACCCGCGGCCTTCTGCGGTCGGCATGCCGTGAACTTCGTACTCGCGGTCACGGTCCTGGTCGAGCGGCCAGCCTGCCTCGTGCAGCAGCACGTCGATGAACAGGTCGCGCGCCGCGGCCTCGTCGTAGTCACGCGTGTCGGGTGCGACGGCCGCTTGGGCGGCCGCGATCTGCGCTTTCAGTTCGGCGATTTCGGCTTCGCGCTCGGCGAGCCGGTCATCCCGCTCGGCGAGCACCCGCGCGTGATCCTCGTCCTGCTTACGGAACTTCTCTGCGAGCCTGGCGAGCTCCTCGCGCGACAGCGGAGCCGCACGGGCAGCCAGAGTCGGGTCGAACTGCCGCTGGAGGGGCACGACGGCGGGCCGTGGCGAGTGGTGGTAAGACACCCAGACGACGACATGGAATAACTCGCGCAGGACCGCGAGCGAGACGTCCCCGCCGATCTGTCGGTTGTCGTGAACAGCCGTGTTCGCGATGCGCCGGATCGCGGTCAGCTTCTGTGTGATCGCTGACGGCACGTGCGTTCTGAACGACGCGTCACTGATCTTCGCAGCGAGGTCGTCGCGGTAGGGCACTCGAAGCGACAGCACGTCGTAGAGGTAGTCCACGAGACGTTCGACAACGCGGCGACTGTAGAAGCACGCCGACCGAGGGTCGGAGGAGAGATACGACTCCGCATGAGCGCAGTCGCCGTGCACTGGCGGCAGCGCCTCGCGTACGAAGTCGAAGTTCCCCATGGCGTCAGCTCACTCGTCGTTGTTGATGCCGAAGTGCTCGGCGAGGCGGTCCAGTGTGAACTCCTGCCGGAGCTTGCACGCGCTGTGCTGGCTCGCGAACATGCCTTTCACCCAGTAGGAATCCTTCTCAGACACGGTCGTGAGCCACTCGACCGGGACCACCCATTCCGCGTTCTCGTCGATCTCATCTCCCTGATGGGCGTACGCACCCGTGAGCGGCTGCGAAGCGAGGGAGACGAAATCGCCGCCTGCCTTTACGCTCGCGTCTTCGAAGCGCTGGGCTGGCGCGAGAACGGTGCCGACGCCGACGTAGCCGGTGCCCGGGACGTTCACCCAGATGCGTGCACCGACCGGAAGCGACCTGATGGTCTGCGAGTAGAACTTGCCCCCGCCAGCCGAGACGAACCCGAAGCGGCGCGCGTCCTCCCAGGGTCGATCGCCACCGAACGACACATACCAGTCGATGCCGTTCCACGGAGCGCGCTTCGATGTCGACTTCGTCGTCTTCGCCACGGGGGCATCGATGGACGCCGCGAGCCAAGATCGCGCCAGGTAGCGCCGGTCGTCGTCCTCGATGTAGGTGAAGAAGACCGCGTTGATCGGCACGCCGAAGGTGCGCAAGTAGGTGACGATACGTTCGGAGCTCGCATCGAGCGCCGAGGCCACGACAGTGAGTTGCAGCTCGGCGTTCAGTTCATCGGGAGGGGCAGATCCGAAGACCGCCTCGAACGCCGTCTCGAACGGCTGGCCGAGGTACTTCTCCGCGATGTCGATCACATCGTCTCGCGAGAGCGTCGATACCCATGAGCCGTAATCGAGCACCTGCGCCACTACCTCGCGCGGAGTCTTGTCGCGCTTGAGTTCCAGCACGTGCAGGTTGCCGTCGCTGTCGATCGCGAGCAGATCGAGACGTTTGCCATAGGGCGTCGGAGCCTCGCTGCCGATCACCAGAAGCGGGAGTCCGAGCAGCGAGGGGTCCTTCTTCAGGAACTGGTGCAGTTCGTTCTCGATCGGCAGCGCCGCAGGGGACAGAGGCTTGGGCGTCTGACCGTCGATCCGCCACATCCTCATCTCAACGGGCATGTCTCACAACTCCCCTCGGAATGCTCGGGACTGGAGTGAGGCGAAGAGTTCCTCGTCGGCGGCGAGGGAATTCAGCGCGAGTGCGCGACGGGCGTTTACGACGGCGACGCGATCACCGAAGCGAAGCTGCAGGTCGACAGGTGGCACGGGCACTTCGAGCGTCATCAATGATCGGGAGTAAATGGCGAAGACACTGGTTGTGCCCGACTTCCTCGCGTCCAACTGCTGTCGACCTTCGCGGGACCAGAGAAAGTGGTGGAGATAGTCGACGCCGACGTTGTCGCGGAATCGAACTCGCATGAGATTGTTGTTGTAAAGGCGGGGAGCGTCGCGGTAGACGGCGGACTTTCCCACGAGTTCGCGTGTGTTTCGAGTGTTGAAGATTAGGTCGCCGTCCGAGAGGGAGTACTTCGCGACCTCGCTCGCGGAGGCTTGAACGCGAGATACAGAAGAAAGGTCGACACGGCCTTGACGAGTGATCGCGTCCATCTTCACGTAGTCGTAGGGGTGCTCGGGCCCCTGTTCCGAGGCCGCGCGCACAAGGCCAATTTGCTGGCTAGTGATGAGTGCTTCGAACGGCTGACAAGAGTATCTGTGACCTTCGAACATGTCTCGATAGATCGATTCCACGAGTGCGTCGAGTTTGGCGAGGACCTGACGCCGTATGGCGCGGATCGCGTCTGCCCGATCGAGGATCGCTGCGATTCGTCGTTGCTCCGCGAGCGGTGGCAGAAGGATTGGCCAGGCCTTCAGGTCTCCTTGGCCAATATTCATCTGGGTACCGCCGCGCCCCATGGCCTGCAGTTTGGGTCGCTGAGCAAGGAGATATTGGAACAGGAAGCGGCGGTCGACGACGTCGTCCTTGGGTTGGGCGAACGCGATGGCTTGAGATGTTGCCATTTCCGTTCCCGTGATACCCAGTTTGCCGATTGAGCCGTACATTGCGACCAATATCGTGCCGGGGGGAACGACCTTCGCCGAACTATTCGCTATGCCGGCAGGCGTGAGCGATTCCTTCGCGTCCAGGACCACGCCGTCGTTCAGGTCGGTGATCGAGAGCCAGGGTGTCCCTGGGCCGAAGTACTCGGCAATTCCGCGCTTGGGCGTCCCGCCGCTACCCCACTCAGCAATCTCACCAAGGACCGCGGTTCTCAAGCGAGCATCGCCTTCAGTTCGTCGAGATTAGCCGCGATCTCAGAATCCAGTTTTTCGATATCGGCGATGATATCGAGCGGGGCGCGGTGCTCGATCTCATCGTGGACGATCTCCTTGTAGCGGTTGATGGATAGGTTATATCCGTGCGCGACTATGTCGGCCTTCGGCACGAGGAACGAGTGGTCGGTGCGGGCGCGCTCGCGCTCGGCCTGCCGAGCCCGCCACCGTTCGAGCACGTCAGGCAGGTCGTTCGCTTCGACCGGGTTGCGCTTGTCGTCGAGTGAGTACCCGTCGGAGCGCACGTCGTAGAACCACACATCGTCGGTGCCGCCGGAGTTCGTCTTGGTGAAGAAGAGGATTGCGGTCGAGACACCGGCGTAGGGGCGAAAGACTCCGGACGGAAGCTTGACGACGGCATCCAGCTCCTGATCTTCGACGAGCATCTTGCGCAGCGTCTTGTGCGCGGTGCTCGACCCGAATAGCACTCCGTCAGGCACGATGACCGCGGCGCGACCACCAGGCTTGAGGAGCTTCAGGAAAAGGGCGAGGAACAGCAGTTCGGTCTTCTTCGTCTTGACAGTGCGCTGCAGATCCTTTGCGGTCGACTCGTAGTCGATCGACCCGGCGAACGGCGGGTTCGCGAGGATGAGGGTGTACTTCTCGGTATCCGCGGCTGCGCCCTCGGAGAGCGAGTCCCGGTATCGGATGTCGGGCGACTCGATGCCGTGCATGAGCATGTTCATGCTGCCGATGCGGAGCATGGTCGAGTCGAAGTCGTAGCCGTGGAACATTGAGTGGTGGAAGTGGCGTCGCTGTGCCTCATCCAATAGCGCATCGCCGTGGGTGTCGCGGACATACTCGCTCGCCGCGACGAGGAAACCGGCGGTGCCGCATGCGGGGTCGCAGATCTCGTCGCTGGGCGCCGGCGCGGTCATCTTGACCATGAGGTCGATGATGTGGCGCGGGGTGCGGAACTGTCCGTTGACACCGGCAGAGGCGATCTTGGAGAGCAGATACTCGTACAGGTCGCCGTTGGTGTCGCGGTCGGCCATCGGGATGCCGTCGAGCATGTCGACGACCTTCGAGAGCAGCGCGGGTGTCGGGATCGTGAAGCGGGCATCCTTCATGTGCGCGCTGTACGTGCTGCCGTCCCCGATACTCCGCAGGAAGGGGAAGACCTCGTCGCCGACGATCGTGAACATCACCTCGGGAGAGGCGTTCTTGAAATTGCTCCACCTCAGCTCGGACTGCCCTGGAAGGAACAAGGGCTGCTCGACCGGATTTCCGGTGACGCGCGCCTTTTTTTCGGCGAGGGTCTGGATGTCGTCGAGGCGACGGATGAAGAGGAGGTAGGTGATCTGCTCGATGACCTCGAGCGGGTTGCTGATGCCGCCCGACCAGAAGGCGTCCCATACCGCGTTGATCTTGCTCTTCAGGTCCCCTGTGATCACGGGAGCAACTTTACTTGGGGGCGAGCGTTAGACGCGGACATGGGTGGCCTCCCTGCTGCCCGGCCCTTCCGCGCAACATTTCAGGATGCACGAGCCCACCGACATTGGCACCATGTCCTGCCATGCAAGTGAGGGCATGGTGCCATCGGATGGCCCTTACTCGCATCACGTGTCAGCAGCGTCGAGAGTCAATACGTCTACATGCCTCGAGTGCCTCGATGCCTGGGCCAACCTTTCGGATCAGATCGATCTGCGGAGGCGATCGGACCCGCGGCAATGAGACGAGATTGATGTCTCCGCTTGATGCCTCGGGCTTCCGACCCCCCTGGAGCATTCGGTCCCTAGCGATCAACGGGCAGTCCGGGCGACCTCGGCTATTGCCGCGAGGGCTGGGTGCGGGCTCGCCCCTGCGGTTGTGGACGATCGCCATGCTTGGCTCTTTGCGCGCTAACGTCCTCGAAGGAACTCATCTGAAAGTAGATGTGGTCTCGGATCAGGGGGCGACGCTCGCACCATTAGTAACAAGCGGAATAGGACTAGTGCGTAAATGATCGAGGACTCGGCGCCTAGCGGAATCGACTCGGTACCACCTCCGCCGCCTGGGTCGAGTCCGTCCCAGATCGTGGAGCACTACCTGGACGGCTACGAGCAACACTTCAAGAGGGCGCGCCGCACGGTGAAACGACGCGCGTCCGGCGTGACGGTCGCCGCCTCGATACTGACGGGTGCAGTTGCCGTCTTGGGCTCGATCAGTGCGGTGCTCGCTACCGACTGGTGGAGTGGAGGGCTGGCGGTCGCGACCACACTGGCATCTGCCGCCGTTACGGTCCTCCTGGCTTGGAACGACCACTTTCACCATCGAGAGTTATGGATGCAACGTTCTACTGTTCTTGCGCAGATCAATGAATTGCGCAGATCCTTTGCAGCGCGAACAACTCGTCCCTGGTACAAGCGAGGGTCGGACCGTGCTGAGGCAAGCGCTGCCCTCGACGGACTCGGTGAGATACTTCGTCAAGATCTCGAGACATGGATCACGATCCAGAGCCGATGAGCATCGGTCGGCGGTTGGTGGCCGACAGGGTAGGAATCGGCGATATCGCGGGGCGAGAACTGGGTCGCGTCGCTGACTTGTTCTGGCCCAACTAGAGGCCAGCGACAGGCACAAAGATGGAGATCTTCGGCATTGCGGATCGCCGTGGATACTACCGAGAGTCTCTGCATGTAGTTCCTCAATCGCGTGAGTAGGAGAGTCGACGCGCGGCGGCCCTCGTCGTACCCTTGCGCCATGGAGAACGCGGACTCGGGGAAGGTGCTCCTCAACTTCCCGATGGGCGAGTTGCGGGATCTGTCGGACTCTTACGTAATAGCCGCAATCCGAGAAGAAGCTGAGCTCCGTACGGAGAAGACCGCTGTTCGCATACTTCGCGCGCGTGAGGAAGCTCGCCGCGCGCGGTCGTGAACGTCTCCTGACCTCGCGCGGCCGTTTTCGCACGGCCGCGTGATGGCTGTCGCAGGCATCGACCGGAATGCGACGGTCCATACGACTGCACGAAGAAACGCCAACGTCGAGGCGGCGGAAATGGGGACCGGCCCGCCTCGGATTTGCTCGATCGATGGGTGAGCCTGCCCGTACCGGCGGGTGCCGGTCCGGGCGAATAGTGCGCGAGAACAACATGGCAGTATGAGTTCCAGCGCTGGGGCATGCGCGACATTTTGATCGTGGGGAGAAACTTTGCAGCTCAAGGGGACGGTCATTGACGACTGAGCCAGCGAAGACGGTATCGGCAGTACTCGAGCGCTTCGGATCCGACTTCGTTAGTTTCGTAGCGGCATTCGATCAAGCGGAGTACGTCCTGTGGCTCGGTTCGGGCATCTCGCGCGAGCGGGTTCCTAATGTCAGCGAGTTGCTCGAGCGCGTTCTCGAACACTTACGGTCGCACATCTCCGATGACCCCGATGGCGAGTACCGTAGCGCCCTCGATGAAGTGCTGGGGCTCGCGACGCTTAGAACCGATGAGCGGCACACCATCGATTTCTCTGTCCCTGTCTCCGAATGGGTTTTACGAGACAGCATCGTCGATTCGCTTGTTACGCAATACTCGCGTGTGCTGGACGTGCCCGTTGGCGATCAGAATCCTGAGGATTACCTCGTGTGGGAGGGCCTGGACGTCGCGAGCACCTACGGCTCGGCAGAGCTCGCGCCCGACGTGGAGCACTATTGTATAGCGATACTCATGCTGGAGGGTCTTGTGCCATCGGCGGTGACTGCCAACTGGGACGGACTCCTCGAGAAGGCACTGCAGGAGCTCACACCGGCGTTTGAGTCGCTCGTCCGCGTTGCCGTGAGACCTCAGGATTTCCGCGTCGTCGGTCCGCGAGTTGAGCTCATCAAGTTCCACGGCTGCGCGGTTTGCGCGAGTCGCGACGCCGATGAATACCGCGGGCTGCTTATTGCGCGTCACTCTCAGATCTCGCAATGGACTGAGCAGCCAGAGAATCGCTCGATGCGACAGCATCTCGAGACGCTGTATACCGACCGCCTGACGCTGATGATTGGGTTGTCAGCGCAGGACGCGAATCTCCATACCGTTTTCGCATCTGGGATCCAGAACCTGGCGCGGACGTGGCCCGCTTCACCCCCTGCCGTGGTACTTGGTACAGAGCGGCTGGAGTCGTACCATCAGGGTCTCTTGAAGACTACGTACGGCGCGAATCACCAAGGGAACGCGAGTGACATTAGGGCGTCTGCCCTTCTGGGGGCGTATGGCAAGCCAGTGCTACTTGCGCTTGTTCTGTCATCGCTGACTGAGAAGCTGCGCGTACTGATGGAACGCGTCGTTGAGAGCGCCCTCGAGACGGGCGCGGCGACCAGGCTCTACGCCGACCTGATTAGCTTGCGTGACCTTGCGGCGAGTCACAGTGACCCCGTAGACCGGGAGTCCCTGGAGCAGCCGGCTATCTCGGAGCACCAGAGAGATTTCATCGCGCGTCACATCGATGCGGTGAACCTGGCATTGACCGTGTTTCGAACGGGTGCGTTCCCCGCCGCGGGCGAACGCCGATATGCCCCCGTATCGGATCGTCCTGTCACTCAAGCGATCCTCAACACGGACTATCCCTCGGAGCACTTTGGGCGGCTTGGTGTTGCACTCGCGCTCATTGGTCGCGGTGTGGCCGAGGGGCACTGGAGCGCGCTACCCGGAAGCAGCCGCAACGCGGCCGCGGGAGTCGTCACCTTGATCAATGACCAGCGCGCCGTTCCTGTCTACTTCGTTAAGGACACGTCGACGCTGACCAGGCTGGAGTTGGACGACTCATTCGATGACCAGGATGGTGCATCGTTCGTTGTCGTAGCCGGTGATGAGCCGGTCAGGTCGACCCGTTCACCGAGATCACGCTACGGTCGAGATGGGAGCACGAGCGCCGGTCGCTTCAGTGTCAGCTCAGTCCTGATCGAAACAGAGACCGTAGATGAGCTGTACGAGGCGTTCAAGATCGCGGGAGGGTTCTGATGGGTAGCGTTGAAGCCGTCCTAGAGGTTCTTGAGCGATCGGGATTTGAGCGTCTGCCGAAGCCACTGACCGTCGTGGGCAATGAGTTCGACTTCGAGGCAGCTGTGAGCGGCACGAACACGTCGCATGATCTGGTGCTGGTCGCGAGCAATCAGGTTCCTGCGCGGCGCTTGCAGAGGCAGGTGGCAGGGTTGGCGCGTTCTCTCGACCTTGCCTCGTCACGTCGGCCCGTGAGTCTGGTTCATATTGGCGGTGTCACAGCTACTGACCGTGCTGAGTTGGAGCGCTACGCCCGGGTGCTTCCCATCGCGTCGTCTGCTCCTGGTGAAGGCGAAGTTGAGAACGCACTAGCTGTGCTGCTGCCGCTGAAGCTACCGAATGCGGACCTTGTACATGGCAGCGACCCCGTAAACGAGGTGCTGGGGTCGTTGGGCCCAGTCAAGTCAACCGGGGAGCACTTCTCGCTCATTCGCGCTTCCGCCGACGGACCTGCGGCCGTGCGCGAGGCGCTGCGACGATTTGTTAACGAAGGAGCAGGTTGGACCGACGAGGTGGAGGTTGACGATGCATGACCTCCCTCTCCAGAAGCTGACGGTATCCGACTTTCGGCGTATCGAAGGAACGCGCGAAGTGCCTCTGGACGCGCCAATCGTGCTAATCCACGGCCCGAACGGCACGGGCAAGACCAGCCTTCTTTCAGCGCTGGAACTGGCGCTAACAGGCGAGATTCGCAGCATGGAGCGACAGTCTGATCGTTACCGTGCTCACCTCCCGTTCTTTGGGCAACCGTACGCAACCGTTCGAGCTGAGGTCGCTGGATACTTGCAGAATGGAGCCCAGCGCGGACCGCTAACGGTGAATGGTTCGCTGTTGGATGGGACACCGGCGTTTAGTGAAGCCGCGGCAAACTTCTACGCCGAGCGGTGCTACCTAGATCAGTCATCGCTCGGACGTCTCCTCGACCTGTACCAAGCCCGGCTCAGCACCGAGCAGACGGCGCTTGAGAAGTTCGTGAACGAACTTCTAGGGCTCGAAAGACTCGACGCGTTGCGCGACGGACTCGGTGAATCGAATGACCTACGACTCCTCAAGAAGCTTGCGGTCGGTGTTGACGAAGCCGACCGCCAGTCACGTGAAGCCGCCCTGAGTCTCAAGGACCAGAGCAGCAGGTTGTCGGAGCTCAACAACGAGATCGCGACAGCGCGGGAAGCGCTCCGTAGCGCGATCGCGGAAGTGCACCCAGGACAGTTCGACGGCGCAGACGATGAAACACTTCTCGGATTTGTCACGTCCACCCTCGACAAAGACGTCGCCGCCATCGACCTTGCTACGGCGAAACGGGTTCACAATGAACTCCTTGCCCTGGGCGGACGGATCTCATCGTTGGCGAGCCGTCCCCGGACACGGTTGGCTCAGGAAACGAGGACCGCTCTCATGGAGTCGGTTGGTGCCCTAGACGCGTGGGAAGCGTCGGGGGCGAAGCGCGTTCAAGATTGGCAGTCAAGAGCTCGGGTGCTCGGTGTCGAGTCGGGTGAAGATCTGCGTGCCGCAGTCGAGCGAGCAATAGTTGTGACGCTCGAGGAACTGGACGCAGACGAGAGAGCTCGGGCGCAAACTGAGTCGGCGGGTGCCCGGGTGGAATCCGAACGGGCAAAGCTAGAAGAGCTCAGTACTCGCATGGCCCAGGCTCACGAACAGTCAAGCGCTCTCGTTGAGAGTCTGGCCATTCTCCGTCCTGACCTCGAGGACACGAGCATCTGCCCGGTCTGCGATCGGGACTTCTCCGAAGTCTCCGGCGAGAGCCTCCTTGCGCACATCGACTCGAAGCTCGCGAACCTGAGCGCACACGGGAAACTGATCGCCGACCTCCGAAACGAGCGCGATGAACTGACTGCGCACATCGTTGAATCGGAGATCGAATACGCAAGGCTGCGAGTCATGGTCCTGTCCCCCGATCACCTGCGAGCTAGAAGGGACCGGCGCAACACCCTAGATGCTCTCCTGTCGGAGGCTCCCGTGATCCAAGCTGAAATGGGTAACGGAGTAGAGATTCACCGACGCGTGCGCGAGCTTCGTCAGACGCTAGACGAGCTTGAGTCGGTGGCTTCGGAAGAGCGCTACATCGGCAATGAGTTGGCGAAGTACGCTGACCTCTTGCAGATCTCCATTCAGCCGAACCCGAACTCGTTCGAGTCTGCGTTCGCAAGCCTTGTTGGCCCGGCCGAGGCTCGCATTGATCGGCTCAACCGCGACACAATCAATTCCCGGAAGGCGGGCGAGGAATCCGTGCGGCTCGCAGCTGCCCGTGAACGCCACTCCGCCGCAATTCGCGAACTTACTGCGGCCGTTAAGCGGAAGAGTCAATGGGACGGCCGCATCGCCGAAGCTAAGCGGCGACAGGCCGTGGCAAGAGAGGTCTACGACGCGGCGACACAAGCTCGTGCCACCATCGTCCATCGCGTCTTCACGGAGTCGCTCAATGACGTTTGGAAGACTGTCTTCACCACTCTGGCCCCCAACGAGGAATTCATTCCGAGTTTCGGCATCCCGAGCGCGACAAAAAAGACCTTCGACATCAAGCTAGAAACGACTCGTCGTGACGGAGGAGCCAGCGGCCCACCCCAGATGATGTTGTCGGCGGGCAACCTGAACACTGCAGCACTGTCCCTGTTCGTCGCGTTGCACCTCGCAGTCGATCCGGTAGTCCCATGTCTGGTCTTTGATGACCCGGTCCAAGCAATGGACGAAGTCCACATCGCTCAGTTCGCGGGACTCATCCGGCTTCTCGCAAAGCAGAATGGTCGGCAGGTGATTATTGCGGTGCACGAACGTGAACTGTTCGACTATCTGTCACTCGAACTCAGCCCCGCATACGAGGGCGACGAGCTGATCACAGTCGAACTCGGAGACTACGCCGACGGCGATGGCGTGACTCGACACCAGTGGACGCCCGACCACGCCATCGCACGTTAGGTCCGCGCTATCCCCACGCGCGTAACGGGCGAAGGCGAGCAGCAATCGATTTAGGAATCTGCCATTTCAGGTGGAATCCCAGCCCTGAAGCCACTGCCATTTACCGCGGAATCCCGGCATCCTCCGCCATCTTGGGCGGGAACCTACACTCGCGGACGTCGGGCTCGGGCACGCACTGCAGCCCCGAACTCGTGTTCGCCGCGAGATCGAGGGCGTGGACCCACGCGGGGTTCACCTGCGGCGTCCGCGAACCGGAGTACGTGAAGCGCAGCAGCACGGCCGGATGCAACCAGATGGTCTGCCTGCCCTCGCCCACCGGCGGGTCGTCAGCTCTGCGCCAGGTTCGTCACCAGGTTCAGGGTGGTGGCGATCAGGACGGTGCCGAAGAAGTACGACACCAGGGCGATGAGGCCGGCCGTGCACCAGGTTGCCAGGGGGCCCAGCGTCGGTGCACCGGCCAGCCCCACGCCCACGCCGACGGCGACCCCGATGGCGACGTAGAGGCCCGTCCGTCGGGGGGACAGGATGCGGTCGTCCATCGGTGCTCCTCGGTTCT
>Ga0265780_10006325_pt1 | contig 14715 bp, 12 predicted proteins | sample P1T30metagenome_FD_192432 | JGI IMG/M metagenome (GOLD analysis project Ga0265780, IMG submission 192432) | Plant litter microbial communities from East Loma Ridge, Irvine, California - P1 T30 | ecosystem: Environmental > Terrestrial > Plant litter > Unclassified | place: USA: California... | reverse complement strand
GTCCGACCGAAGGCCAAATCGACGACTTGATCGCTGAAATTCGAGAGCGCATTGAAAAGAAACAGCGCGTACTGGTCACGACATTGACCAAACGCATGTCGGAAGACCTTTCGACGTATCTGCAAGAATTGGATATCAAGACGGCATACATCCACAGCGAAGTCGATACTTTGGAGCGCAGCGACATTCTGCGCGATCTCCGTTCGGGCGTATACGACGTTTTGGTTGGAATCAACCTTTTGCGTGAAGGCCTGGACCTCCCTGAAGTGAGTCTCGTTGCGATTATCGATGCTGACAAAGAAGGCTTCCTCCGCAGTACCAGCGCTCTCATCCAAACAATCGGACGCGCCGCTCGACACCTTGAGGGCAAAGTACTGATGTATGCTGATTCCGTCACGGATTCCATGAAGCGGGCGATCGATGAAACGGAACGCCGCCGCACGATTCAGATGGCATACAATACGGAGCACAACATTACGCCGCGCAGCGTCGCGAAAGAAATCGACGAAGGCCTTCGCGCGATTATTCCGAAAAAGGAAGAAGATGCCAAGGCGAAATTGAACCTCAAAAAGATTCCAAAAGACGAATACGCAAGCCTTGTCAAAGACCTGTCAGCACAAATGGAATTGGCAAGCGCAAACCTGGAATTTGAAAAAGCAGCCGAACTGCGCGATGTGATCGCGGACATACGCTCAAAAATGTAACCCTTTGAAATGCTGTGCAAACGGCTTTTTTGGGGTATACTGTATGAATATGACACAGATCTCGCATGACGACGTGCAACACCTTGCACAACTGAGTAATTTGCAAATGTCCGCCGAAGAAACGGATGCGCTGCAGGCTGACCTTCAAAATATTTTGGGCTACGTCCAGCAACTCGATGAACTTGATACCACCGGAGTGGAACCGACGTACCAGGTAACCGACCTTCAGAATGTCTGGCGCGACGATATCGTTGACAATTACGGAGTCTCCAAAACATCGTTGTTGCAACTGGCACCGGAAGCGGAAGCTGATCAAATTAAAGTACCGAAAGTTTTGTAGTATGAGTACGATTTCTGAATTTCTGACAAAAACGGCACGTGAAAACGTACAGGCCGCACTGGACAAAGCGCGGGAAAACGAATCTTTTCACGCGATCTTGAGTTTGAACGAAGCGCGCGCTTTGGAACGTGCTGATGCCGTCGATAAAGGTGAAATCACTGGCAAGTTAGCGGGCGTTCCTTTTATCGCCAAGGATAATTTCTTAACGTTTGGCGGCACCACGACTGCGGCAAGCAACATACTCGAAACGTTTGAGGCTCCATTGCAAGCAACGGCAATTGAAAAACTTGAAGCGGAAGGCGCGATTTGTATCGGCAAAGCTAACCTTGATGCCTTTGCCCACGGCGGAAGTACGGAAAACTCCGCGTTCGGCCCGACGAAGAACGCAGTAGATGAGACGCGCGTTGCCGGTGGAAGCAGTGGCGGTTCGGCCGTCGTCGTGGCGCTTGAGATTGTTCCGTTCGCACTCGGCACGGATACGGGCGGCTCTATTCGCCAGCCTGCCAGTTTCAATGGTGTCGTCGGAATCAAGCCTACCTATGGGACCGTGAGTCGTTATGGCGTCGTAGCGATGGCGAGCAGCACCGATACGATCGGCGTTCTGGCTTCGAGCGTCGATGACGCGACGCTTGTTATGGAAATTATGAGCGGCAAGGACGACAAGGACATGACGACGTTGCCCGACTTCTTTACGACTGCTGAACTTGAAGGCAAAAAGAAAATCGGCGTTATCAAAGAAGCGATGACCGAAGACGTTGACACCGACGTGCGCAGTGCGGTAACGGGGTACGTTGAAAAACTGCAGGCGGCCGGCCATGAAGTCGAAGAAGTCAGCCTGTCGCTTCTGAAGTACGCGCTGGCGATCTATTACATTGTCGTGCCGGCTGAAATTAGCAGCAACCTCGGTCGTTATGACGGTATTCGTTATGGCCGCCGTGCCGACGCCAAGACGCTCGGTGAAGTGTACGGTTCATCGCGTGACGCTGGTTTCATGACTGAAAACAAACGACGCATCATGATCGGGAGTTATGTTCTTTCAAGCGGTTTCTTTGACGCCTATTATCTGCAGGCCCAGAAGGTGCGTACACTGCTTATCAATGAATTCAACGATTTATTCAGCCGCTACGACGTGCTCATCGCTCCGGTTGCGCCAACGCCCGCCTTCAAATTGGGTGAAAATACGGAAGACCCCGTAAAAATGTACCTTGCTGACGTTATGACGGTGCCTGCAAGTTTAGCCGGTCTCCCCGCACTCAGCGTGCCTGCCGGTAAAACTTCCGAAGGCCTGCCCGTCGGCGTGCAGCTGATCGGCAAACGACGTGACGACGCGCTTTTGTTGGCGCTGGCGAAAAGCCTGGAGAACGCGTAATGGATTCTTCTATTTCTGTCATCTTCTTCCTTGCTGCCGTCCTGATTCTCGCTGCCATTCTGTTCGCGGTGATAACACTGACGAAGAAAAGCGCACCGAAACTGAACGTCGACAAATACCGCAGCCGATGGTTAACGATCGAACAGCAGTTAAAGCGCGAAGAGCCGATGAGCTGTCATTTGTGCGTATTGAGTGCCGACAGCCTGCTTGACCAAGCATTGAAAGACCGTGGAGTCAGCGGTTCGACGATGGGTGAGCGCATGAAGCAGATGCAGCAAAAATGGACGAACGCCAATGCCGTCTGGTCCGCGCACAAACTGCGCAATCAAATTGCCCATGAACCGGATGTCCGCGTTGATTATGACAGTTCACGCCGAGCATTGGCAGCATTCAAACAAGCATTGAAAGACGTAGGAGCAATCTAATGGCCAACCCGGAACTACTTGACACATATGAGATGACGATTGGTATCGAGTGCCACGTCCAGCTTGCGACTGCCAGCAAACTGTTCAGCGGTGCTGACAATGACGCGAACGACAAGCAACCGAACGAGGCGACCAGTCCGATTGACTTCGGACTCCCCGGCATGTTGCCGGTTCTGAACCATGAAGCTATCGTCTTGGCCGTTCGTGCCGGCAAAGCGCTCAATGCCGACATCGCCCACGTCAGCCGATTCGACCGCAAACATTATTTTTACCCGGACCTGCCAAAGGGCTATCAAATCAGCCAGATGTACCAGCCGATCATTCTTGAGGGATACGTCGAGGCGCCGCTGCTTGACGGTTCGCACGTGAAAGTACGGATTCACCACGCGCACATTGAAGAAGATGCCGGAAAATTGACGCACCACGCGACTTACAGCTTGGTCGACTTGAACCGTGCCGGAACGCCGCTCATCGAAATCGTATCAGAACCGGACATCCATTCGGCGGCCGAAGCGAAAGCTTACGCAATGGAATTGCACCGTTTGATGACGTACGCCGGCGTAACGTACGGGGACCTGTATCACGGCAACATGCGTTTCGACGTGAACATTTCAATCGCACCGAAAGGTTCGACGACGCTCGGAACACGCGCCGAAGTCAAAAACTTGAACTCGTTTAAAAGCGTGGAAAAAGCGGCCGAGTACGAATTCGCGCGCCAAGTCGAATTGCTTGAAAAAGGCGAAAAGGTCGTGCAGGAAACTCGCGGCTGGGATGATGCGACTGGAAAGACGAATTCTCAGCGAAGCAAAGAGGATGCGCAGGATTACCGCTACATGCCTGACGCCGATATTCCGCCCGTCGTTTTGACGGACGAAGAAGTAACGGCGATGCAAGCCGACGTCCCGCAATTGCCGTCATTCTACCGAGCAGTTTGGAAGTCGTTGAATCTAGATCGTTCCGTCGTCGAGTCGTTACTCGATAACCGACAATACGCCGTTTTGATCACTGCCATTCAGCAACAAAGTGGTGATGATGCCGCTCGTCGGGTCGCTCACTGGTTCTCGAGTGCCGTTACTACCGGGAATGAAGAAGGCGCACTGATTGCGGATAACTTTGCTCCGGAAGGATACGTCGAGCTGTCCGAGATGGTTGGAAAAAATGAACTGTCGAGTACGGCAGCAAAGGAAATTTTCGTTGAGCTTTTGACGAGTACTATTTCGCCACGCAGCATTGCGGAATCTCGGAACTTGCTGCAGGTGAGCGACGAGTCTGCGGTACTGGCAATTGTCGACGAGGTTTTGGCTGACCCGGCAAGCGCTCAATCAGTAGCGGACATCAAGGCTGGCCAAGACAAGGCAATCGGCTTTTTGGTCGGACAAGTCATGAAGAAATCTGCCGGCAAAGCAAATCCTGCCATGGCGCAGCAACTGATTCGTCAGCGGTTACAGTAGCTGTTTTCTTTCATCGCACATTCAAAGCAGCGTTTCAGCTGCTTGTTTGCTTCGGTTCATAAACAGCGTATAATAAGAGGGTAAATACGTAACCATCAGAAAGGCATACGGAAGGCATCATGGATTCAGCCGCAGAAATACTGGTCATCATCCTCGCAGTCGTGCTGTCAATTTTCTTGATTGTTGGGATCATTCTTGTGGTCTATTTGATCAAATTGTCAGCTGAGATCCGACGGATCGCTCACACTGCACAACACGCAGTGACGTCAGTGGAGTCGGTCGTGTCAAGCGCAGCACGTTTCACGTCACCGATTGCTATAGCAGAAATGCTGGCAAAGTACGGTAAAAAAGTAATGAAATCTTCACGAAAGGGGAAATAATCATGGCAAAAGGAAAATTCGCACTCGGAGCATTGTTCGGAATCGCAGCAGGCTTTGTCGCCGGAGTACTCACCGCACCGAAAAGCGGCAAGGAAACTCGTGACGAACTGAAGACCAAAGCTTCTGAAAAGAAGGACGAAGTCATCGAGAAAGCCAGCGACAAATTGAACGATGTCCGTCACAAAGCGGGCGATCTCGCAAACGACGTCGTTGAAAAGACTGAAAAAGCAGTCGGTCAAGCAGGAGACAAGGTGATCGAAGCGTCACACAGAGCTGCTGACAAGGTAACGGGCAAGACCCAAGACCTTCAGTCAAAAGCTGAAGAAGCTTCACGTTCTGCACAGACGACGATCGAAAAGAAGAAGTAGTTACCATTCTATAAGAAGATGCGCCTTATCCGGCGCGTCTTTTTTATTTGAGCTATAATCAACCCATGATACGAAAAGCTTTAACACGTCTGAAGACGGACAACGAGAACGGTGCCAGGAAAGCGGTCATTGAAGATCTGTTCTATGATTTTCACCGCAGCAAAAAAGAAATCTATTATATGAATTTTGTCAGGGGTGTTTTCTTCGGTATCGGAAGCATTTTGGGAGGTACGATTTTCATTGCGTTGATTCTTTGGCTCCTTTCCTTCCTTGTTGATATTCCTGGTGGCGTCGGTGATTTTATCCAATATATCGTTGATACGGTCCATCAATCCCGTAAAGTATAAGCGAATATTTTACTACAGACGTACACTGTGTAATTCGCTATACTAATACTATCTATGGGGGTAGCTGAAGTACAATCTACGCAAGCCGTAAACGGAACGCTTGACGCGTCAAGTTACGTGCACCTGCACAATCACACGCACCACAGCGTACTGGACGGCTTGTCCAAAATTCCGGCCATGATTGACAAGGTGAAAGACCTTGGCATGGAAGCAGTTGCCATCACCGACCACGGCACTATGTCCGGAACGCTTGAGTTTTACAAAGGCGCAAAAGCAGCCGGTATCAAACCGATCATCGGCATGGAAGCGTACGTTGCTGCCCGATCACGTCATGACCGTGACCCGCAGAAGGACAAAGCTCGCTATCACTTGATTATTTTGGCGATGAACCAACAAGGCTATCAAAATCTGATGCGCCTCAGTTCGACGGCAAACCTTGAGGGAATGTACTATAAGCCGCGCATCGATCACGAATTGCTCGAGAAGTACAACGAAGGGCTTATTATCTTGTCGGCTTGCGCCAGCGGTGAGCTCGGTGAAAATCTTCGTAATGACAACTACGAAGAAGCGAAACGTATTGCCGCATGGTATAAATCCGTATTCGGCGATCGCTATTACCTCGAAATGCAGGATCACGGCCATGCGGACGCCCCAGCACAGTGGGACGTACAGGTAAAAATCAACGGCTACCTCGAAAAAATAGCCGAAGAGCTTGATATTCAGCTGGTCGTGACGAGCGATGGCCACTATTTGTCGCATGACGACCAAGATGCGCACGAAATTTTGCTGTGCGTGGGGACCGGCGCATTCCTTAGCGACGAAAAGCGCATGTCTTTGAAGGACTTCGAATTGCATGTTACCGAGCCGATACCGCTCATCGAACGATGGGGCAAAACGCACCCGCAAGCAGTTGCGAACACCAAAATCATTGCCGATCGTTGCAACGTCGAAATTGAACTCGGCAAAATTTTGATCCCGACTTTCCCGACCCCTGAAGGCTATAACGAGAAAACGTATTTGCTGCAACTTGTTTTCCAGGGGCTGACCTTCCGGTACGGCAACGTCCCTTTCGATAAAGATGCGGACCCGTTGGCGCATACGATTGACGATTACCGTGCAATGCTGCCCCAGGACGTTTTGGAACGTGCCGATTACGAACTCGAGGTGATCGACCGCATGGGATACAGCGGATATTTTTTGATCGTCCAGGACTTTATTAACTGGGGCAAAGACCGCGGCATTATTTTCGGCCCTGGTCGTGGAAGCGCAGCAGGCTCCATCGTGTCGTATGCGATTCGTATTACTGAACTCGATCCGCTCAAGTACGATCTTCTCTTCGAGCGTTTCTTGAACCCGGACCGTATCTCGATGCCTGACGTCGATATCGATATTCAAGATACCCGTCGTGACGAGGTTATTGCGTATTGTACGGACAAGTACGGGGTTGAGCGCGTAGCGAACATCGTGACATTCGGCAAGATGGCCGCGCGTGCTGCCGTCCGTGACGTGGCGCGCGTGCTGCAGGTTCCGTATGCTGAAAGCGACCGCTTGGCGAAGCTGATCCCGCCACCGGTACAAGGCCGCCACATACCGCTTTCGGTCAGCGTCAAAGAGGATCCTGACCTGAGGCACGAATACGAATCTAATGATACCGTCAAACGGGTGCTTGATTACGCCATCCAGCTTGAAGGCACCATTCGCAGCCACGGCGTGCACGCCGCCGGCGTCGTGATCGCACCCGACGACATCGTGAAATTCGCGCCGGTTGAAATGTCGCAGAAGGGCGTCGTTGCGACGCAGTACCCGATGGGTCCCGTTGAAGAGCTGGGGCTGCTCAAAATGGACTTCTTGGGCCTGTCAAACTTAACGACCATCAACAACGCACTTCGTATTGTAAAAAAGGTTTTTAAAACTGACATTAACTTGCAGGAGATTCCGCTGGACGACGAGAAAGCCTACGCGCTGTTGCAACGAGGCGACACGACAGGGGTGTTCCAACTTGAATCCGCCGGCATGAAGCGATACCTGCGAGAACTGAAGCCGACTGTCTTTGACGACATCGTGGCAATGGTCGCGCTGTATCGCCCGGGCCCGATGCAATTTATCGACGACTTCATCAAGCGAAAACACGGCGAACGCGAAATTACCTATGCCCACCCGAAGATGGAGGACGCGCTGAAGTCTACTTATGGCGTCCTGGTGTACCAGGAGCAGGTCATGCAAATTTCAAAAGACCTTTCCGGGTTTACCGGCGGTGAAGCCGACACGCTTCGAAAAGCGATTGGTAAGAAGAACCTTGAAATGATGGCAAAGATGAAAACCCGTTTCATCGAGGGTGCAGCCGAAGTATCCGGTGCAAACAAGAATGAAATGGAAAAGTTCTGGAAACAATTGGAAGACTTTGCTGCGTATTGTTTCAACAAGTCGCACGCTGCGTGTTACGGTCTTATTTCTTACTGGACCGCCTACTTGAAGGCGCACTACCCGGAAGCGTTCATGGCTGCGCTTATGACGGGTGACCAGGATGATCTGGAACGTCTGGCGATTGAAATTACCGAATGCAAGCACATGGGCATCAAAGTGCTGTCACCGGACGTCAACGAAAGTTACGTCGAATTTGCCGTTGTTCCGGGTAAGAAGGAGATTCGTTTCGGCATGGCAGCCATCAAGGGTGTCGGTGTCGGTGTCGTTGAAGAAATTTTGCGTGCACGCGGCGAAGGTAAATTCGCATCAATTGAGGACTTCGCGAAACGTGCCTCAACGAAGAAAGTCAACAAAAAAGCATGGGATTCGCTTATTAAAACCGGCGCATTCGACGCTATGGCCGACCGCTCTGACTTGTTGTTTAATCTCGAGACAATACAGGCGTTCGCATCAAAACTGCAAAAAGAAGCGCTCAGCGGCCAGACGGACCTTTTCGGTGGGCTCGGCAGCTCGTCTGCCGTCCAGCAGCCGTCCGTTACGATGGTCAACGCACCAGTCAAGCATACGGACAAAGAACGATTGACTTGGGAGCGCGAACTGCTCGGTCTTTACCTCAGTGCCCATCCGCTCGATAATTACGACTCTTATTTTAACGAGCAGACCGTTCCGATCACCGAACTGACAACCGACATCGACGGCAAAGAAGTAACAGTCGGCGGTCTGATTTCTTCCGTCCGCAGCATCGTGACGAAAAGCGGCTCGAAAATGGCGTTCGTCAAAATTGAAGACAAAGCGGCCGAGACTGAGATCATCGTCTTCCCGAGCATCTATGAAATCGTGGGTGGACAACTGTTACAGGACAACGTTATCCGTGTGACGGGTAAAGTGAATGCGCGTGATCGTGACGGAAATATCAGCAATGATATAAAGATAATCGGCAATGAGATTCAGATTGTGGATGACGCGGAACTCCGCAGTTACGAGGCGCACGGCCATAAGATGGCGAAACCGAAGGCGCATACTGCTGCCGTGATGGCGAAGCGAACCAAGACCGCCGTTGCTCGTGCAGAAAAGCAAAGTGCTGAAGCGGAGGCTGCCAAACCGAAAGAAAAAGTCGAATACAAAGTATTGGTGGAACCGATTAAAAAACTTTTCGTCCATATAAAAAACCCTGACGACCAAGAGCAGCTGGTGACGATGAAGCAGATTTGCGGCATGTATCCAGGGGTGAACGATATGGTTCTCGTCTTAGGGGAAGACAAAAAGTCGGCTATTAAAATGCCGTTTCGGGTTGATGGAAGCGATGCCTTGATCGGCGCGCTCGTGCGCGTGTTCGGCGAAGACGCCGTCGTCCTCAAGTAACTCTTTCTATTTGAACTGCGTGAGCTGGTAAAGCGCAATGCCGGCCGCGACGCTGACGTTAAACGATTCTTTTTTACCGGTCATGGGTATTTCAAGTATGTCATCGCTTTGTTCGAGGTATTGGCTTTCAATGCCGTGTACTTCTTCGCCCAGGAGCAGCACGACTTTTTCGGGTGATCGATAGCGCGGCAGGTCGATGCTGCGGTCCGCTTGCTCCAGGGCGACGATGCGGTATCCATACCTTTTGAGCTGGTTCAGATCAAGTTCTTCGCTGTATTCGAACGGAACCAGTGATTCCGCATCGAGGGCGGTTTTGTGGATCTGCTTGTGCAGTTTCTCGGCAATATGAGGCAAGCGTGCGTCGTTTTTGACCAGCGGATACGGCGTATATCCGCTCAGGATTATTTTACGAACGCCGAAGCCTTCGCTGGTGCGAAAGATCGAACCGACGTTGTGCGTCGACCGTATATTGTGCGCAATGACGATAATTTCGGGCATGTTGGCATTATACCATCCCGAACTACTGTAAAATGCTTGTGTTTTTTGGTAGGATGAAAGTAATGGACGAACAAAAAATACAAGAACGAGCACGCGACCAAGACGAGCGTTCGACGCAGAGTCGCGCTTCGATTCTCGGCATGCACTATATGGACACTCGCGGTATCGACGAAACGGTCGAGCTGCTCCCCAATGTGCTGAGCAATGAAGAGATGCATCGTAACCGTGTTGCCGTGCTGCGTGCCGGGGACGATTCGTCGACATGGCAGTTTGCCGTCACGACGCAAACGCCGCAGTCTTTTTTGCGTCGTTTGTCTGACGAATACGCCGCGAAAGCTCAGAACGTTGAGTTCGTGCTGATCAGCCTCGGCGGGTTCAATGTCATTATGAACCGTTACGATCCGCCGATCGTGCCGATTTACGATGACATCAAAATCGCCAAAGAAGGCGACAGCGATACGATCGCGGAAGTCAGCCGGACGTTGAATTCCGTCGGCAGCGACGAAGTCTTCGATTACTTGATCAGGCAGGCGGATCACTTGGGTGCCAGCGACATTCACATCGAGAACCAACGCGAGGGCATTCGTATTCGCATGCGTATCGACGGCGCGCTTCACCCGGTCGCGGAACTCGACAGTGATCGCTACCGCGTTATTTTAGGAGCGTTGGCGTCACGCGCGAACATATCGACGGCGTCGAATGAGCCGCAATCAGGACATATGCAACAGCAAATAGAGGTTGACGGCAGTTCGCACCTCTTGAACCTCAGGGTAGAGGTCATTCCGACGATGTACGGACAAGACGCCGTGCTCCGTCTGTTCAACTATGACGAAAGCATGCTGAACCTCGAACTGCTCGGTATTGGTACTGACGAACGCAAAGAAATCGACGAGATCGTCAGCCATCCGCGCGGCATGGTGCTGATGGTAGGGCCGACCGGTTCCGGCAAATCGACGACCTTGTACAGCATGATCAACGCGCTCAATACGACCGACCGCAAAATCATCACGCTGGAAGACCCGGTTGAGTACGGCATTTCGGGCATTTCGCAAATTCCTGTCGATACGACGAACGGACAAAGCTTCGCCGATCATCTTCGCTCGGTGCTCCGTCTCGACCCTGACGTCGTGATGGTCGGTGAGATACGCGATGCGGACACGGCCAAAACCGCCATTCAGGCTTCGATTACCGGCCACTTGGTCCTTTCTACCTTTCATGCCAATTCCACCTCAGCAGCCTTCAGTCGCATGATCGACCTTATCGGCGTCAATCCTATTTTCAGTTCTGCAATTCGTCTGGTCATTGCACAGCGCCTGGTGCGCCGTCTGGACGACGAATCGAAAGAAGCGTACGATCCCGACGAATCAACCCGCAACTGGGTGAGAGAGGCGCTCAAGGATCTTCCTGCGCACGTCGAGAAGCCGGACATGGATACGTTCAAGCTTTGGCGTCCCGTTCCGAGCGAACGCTCCCCGTTTGGATATACCGGACGCATCGTCATCATGGAGCAAATGGTCGTCAATGAACCGATTCAAAAGTTTTTGCGCGGTGACATTATTGACGTTCACACCGAAGCGATTGAAAAAGCCGCTCGTGCGGACGGCATGGTGAGCCTGCTGGAACGTGGGGTTTTGGCAGCATTGCGCGGCGAAACGACGCTCGATGAAGTGAACCGCGTCATCTGACGATCTGTCCGGAAAACCTGCATTTGCAAGCGGCTACGGTGCTGCAACCGTCTAGGATAGCGAGCTTTCTCGACAAATAACCGTTCTGACCCTTTTAAAATACGATAACTTATGGTATATTGGGTACTTGATTGACGAAATAAAAGATTAAGTGAGATTAAGATGAGTTTTGAACTTATTAAACTGGTAAACGAAGCACAGAAAAAACCCGCTGTCGTCGACGCGAAGAGCGGTGACACTGTCCGCGTGCACCAAAAAATTAAAGAAGGCGCGAAAGAACGTATTCAGATTTTTGAAGGCGTTGTTATCCGTGTCGACCGTACCGCTTCGCATACTGCGCGCATTACCGTGCGTAAAATTGCCAGCGGCGTCGGTGTTGAAAAGAGCTTTTTGCTCCACAGCCCATTGGTTGAAAAAGTAGAAATTACCCGTCGTTCGAAAGTTCGCCGCAACTACCTTTCATACCTGCGTAGCCGTAGTGGTAAGAGTGCCCGCCTGAAGGGCGTCAACTTTGACCGTGAAGGCGTCAACAACGTGCATGATGTACACGCTGAAGAAGAAGCTGCACGTTTGAAGGAAGAAGCACGCATCGCTGCTGAATCCAAGCAAGCTGAAAAAGATGCCGAAGAAGCTGCATTGGCAGCGAAGCAGGCTGAAGTCGAAGCGCGTCACGAACAAGCGTAAGCAAATCTTTTTAAAAAACGCTCCTCTCGAGGGGCGTTTTTCTTTTATTTCAGAACAAGTACATAACGAGCAGGTATAGTGGGTCTTATGATTCTTGGCATAGACGAAGTAGGGAGAGGGCCGTGGGCCGGCCCGTTAGTAGTTGCGGCGGTCGTCCTTAGTGACGAGGCTCCTATTGGAGGGCTGACTGACAGTAAGAAGCTGACGAAGAAGCGGCGTGAAGCATTGGACGTGATCATACGCCAGCAGGCGCTTGGATTTGGCCTCGGATGGGTACCGGCTGATGAAATCGACCAGATAGGCCTTTCGGCCGCACTGCGGCTGGCTACCATGCGTGCCGTCGAGCAGGTGAAGACGCCATACACGGAAATCATCGTAGACGGAACGATTAATTTTCTCAAGGAAACCGCAAAAGGAAAGTACGTCACGACGATGCCCAAAGCCGACCTGCTCATACAAAGCGTTTCGGCTGCGTCTATCATTGCGAAAGTCGCCCGGGATGCCTATATGACCGAACAAGACACCGTGTATCCGGGGTATCACTTCGCAAGCCACGTCGGATACGGTACGGCTGCACACCGGCAAGCGATCGACTTGCTCGGCGTCACGCCGCTGCACCGATTGTCTTTTGCGCCTTTGCAGAAATATAAAATCGATGCTGCTACTGAACGAACGACGAAAAGCATTGGTGACGAAGCCGAAACGCTTGCGGCACAGTTTCTAGAAAATGATGGACACACGGTCTTGGAACGAAATTGGAAAACGAAGTTTTGCGAAGTCGACATTATCTCCGCTAAAGGTTCGACGATATATTTCACAGAAGTGAAGTACCGAAAGGATGACACGCACGGCGACGGACTGGCTGCGGTTACGGCAAAGAAACAGCAGCAAATGCGCTTTGCTGCTGAATACTATTTGGCTGTACGTCAGTTAGGCAGCGCTTTGGCGCATATTGCCGTCGTTGCCGTTGCTGGCGCGCCAATGCGCGTGATCGCCCACCTAGAGCTTGAGTAGGGCTTCGCGCACTGCTGCGGTATCGCGCGTGACGTGAGCGATTTTGCTTTCGAGTTCGACAATACCGAGTTCGATGTTACGTTGCAGGGCAACTTGCTCGAGCAGCGGCGTAAAGAACGCTTTGTACTCTTCCAGTTGTTCCTGCGTCGTCAGGCAGATCGCAACGTACCGTGGGAATGAATCGTAGCTCTTGTCTCCGCCAAAGGTTTCTTCCATCCATGTCCAGTTGTCGCGGCCCCATTGCCATGCCTCGACACGAGCATAACGATTGCGGAGCAGCCAGACGTACCAACGCATGAAGTCTTGCGGCCGCACGATGCTCTGGTCCTTCAGAATCCCGAGCAGACGTTCAATCACAGCGGGGGAACGCGTTGCGGTGAGAGCGGATGCGATGTCTTCTTGCAGCTCGCTCGACGTCGTGGCTTTGTGCTGTCGCAAAAGGTCGTCGATGATTGCTTCGTCTGTCGCGTATCGAACGACGGAGGCCATGAGCGTTGGGCGCAAATTCGGGTCAAGCTCTTCGAGTGCTGATGATGCGTAAAGCGCATGTGCCTTTTCAACGACGTCGTCACGTTCGCTGTAGAGCATCATGCCGATGATGGTGCTGCGCAGCTTGGTATCAGTTTCCGGTTCTCCGGGGTTTTGTTCCCATCCGAGTCGTTCGTATTCTTTCTGTGCCAAAGCGCCTGCTAACTGGCGCAATTTCTTTTCCAACGTTTCGTCCGTCTCGACGAATTTCTTCAGTTCGTTCAAAGCGATCGACATAATGTCCCATACCGCTTCGACCTGTTCATTTTCGTACTTTTGCAGGAGCGGTACCAGTTCGGCACTCGACAGAATTGCTGCTTGTGCGAGCAGGACTTGTTCATTCAGGAGTTTGAGACGGTCGATATCTGAAAGCGTCGGGAGAACGTTCACGAGTTCAGCCAACAAGGCGGGAGCATAGTGCGTGATGAAATGAGCCGTACTTTCGTGATTAATGATGAGCGGTTCATTCGAGCTTCGTTCTGCGGCGAGTGATCTCGTTGACATCAGGGCTGGCAGGTTCGGTTCAGATGCGCCGAGTGGTATCGGCCACAATTTTTCCGATGGCGCGTGCGGCCCGACAAAGAATTGTTCCTGTGAAAGGTTCAACTGGTCGCCGTCTTGAGAGACGTGGAGCACAGGGTAACCTGACTGCGAGATCCAGGCGTTCATCAGCTGGCTGATGTCTTGGCCCGACGCATCGCTCAGGCAACGCCATAAGTCATCGGCTTCGGTGTTCTGGTACGCATAGGTTTTGAAATACGTTTTCAGCCCTGTTTGCAGCGCCTCGTCGCCGATGTACGTTTGCAGCATGCGCAGCAGTCGTCCGCCCTTCGCGTATACGATGGACGGGTCGAAAATCGTAGAGATTTCATCAGGATGGCGCACCTCGGTTTGAATGGCCTGGACGCCGTCGAGGCTGTCGCGACGGAGGGCTTGGACGACTTCGTAGGTCGCTTGGTCGAGCCACACGTGCCAATCAGGTTCGAGCGCATCAACGCAAACATATTCCATCATGTTTGCAAAACTTTCGTTCAGCCAAAGGTCGTTCCACCACTTCATGGTGACGAGGTTTCCGAACCATTGGTGGCTCAGTTCGTGCGTGATCGTCAATGCCGCTTGTTGGCGGGTAGCGAGCG
>Ga0265780_10006323_pt1 | contig 14717 bp, 19 predicted proteins | sample P1T30metagenome_FD_192432 | JGI IMG/M metagenome (GOLD analysis project Ga0265780, IMG submission 192432) | Plant litter microbial communities from East Loma Ridge, Irvine, California - P1 T30 | ecosystem: Environmental > Terrestrial > Plant litter > Unclassified | place: USA: California... | reverse complement strand
CCGCCGGCAACTTCGACAAGGAAGTCATCCTCATTCACTGGTGGGATGAGCCCGACCGCCGGCCGACCTTCAACGGAACCGTGTCGTGGCTGGCGATGCAGGTTTCCGGTGTCTCGATTCAGTACGTCGTCGAACATCTGCGCGTGACTCAGATGGTTCGCGAGAAAGACATGGCGTGGCACGCCGGCCACGGCGACGCGAACCGCCGAAGCATCGGCATCGAGCTCAACCCGCGGCTCTCCGAAGGCGATTACGAAACCGCGGCCGAGCTCATCGCTGATATCTGGGAGCGCCGCGGCCGGAAGCTTCCCCTCGAGCCTCACCGGAAGTACACGTCGACGAACTGCCCGGGCGCCGCGGATCTCGCGAAGCTCTACCGGATGGCCGAGGCAGTCCTCGCCCGGCGGTCCCCGGCCACCAGCACCGCCGGCGGGTCCTCGAGCCGACAGACGGTCTCTCGCCGGTTCCTCCGGACCACGCGCGAGACACCGATCCGGCACTCTGCCAGCTCGTCCGGGCCGATCGAACGTCGACTGCCGAAGGGGTCGTTCATCATGTCCGGGACCGAGCAGGTCGAGGACTTCATCCGAGTCGGGAACTACGGCTGGGTCGACCTTCGCCACACCACCGCCACCGGCTCTCCCGGTGGCCGCGCCGGGCTGCTGGCCGGGCAGTATCCCGACCGACCGATCCCGGACTATTCCGGGAACCGCACCTGGGACGACGGTGCGACTCAAGAGGCGAAATGGGCGCTGATCGAAGTGCTCGCCCAGGCCGGTTACGAACCGAGCTCGACGTCGGACTTCGGCCGGCTTCGGCAGGTCCGCACGTGGCTCGAGGAACACCACGGCTACGACGTGTCGGCCGACCACGGCAACAACACGTGGCGGGCCCTGCAGGCGTACCTCGCCGCGCTGGGACTCTACGCCGGCGGCATCGACGGGGACCCGCGCCGGCTCACCGGACAGGCGATCGTCGATTGGCTCAACAGTCCTATGGTGCGGCCGGTCTATCGCCGGTACGGCGCCCAGTTCACCGCAGCGCATGACAACAAGATCGGAGTAATGCAGTGATGTACACAGCAGAGTTTTGGAAGGCGACCGGCGAGCGCGCAGGCCGGACGTTCGTTCAGATGGTCGTCACGCTGACCATGGTGACGTTCGGCGCGGAAGTGACCGGCGTGATCAACGTGCTCGAGCTCGACTGGGCGAACATCGGGACGACCGTCGTGAACATCGTCGGCACGTCGCTGATCGGCGCCGGCCTGTCGGTGCTCATGTCGCTGGGCGCCGGCCGTAAGGATGGCAACCCGTCCGCCGGCACCCTCGAGGCCGTGGCGCCGAGCAAGGCCGACATCGGCCACTGATTCCCAGCCTCACCCCTTGGACGTCGACCCCTACCAGCTTCCCCGCTGGTGGGGGTCGAGTCGTCCCCCCTGCAGATTTGGGGCCCGCCACCCGGGCTGGCCTCGCTTATGAAAGGAATGCTCTATGAGCACCGAGAATAAGAACCGCGAGATTCGCGACAACGTTGGTCGTGAGAAGGTGCAGCGCGCGATCGACGAGGTCGCCGCGACGCTCGACGTTGAGGATGAGTATTGGTCCCTGATCGACCGTCTCTATGAGATCGGCTACCGCTGCGACATCGACGGCGGGATTGACCTGCCGACCCAGGTGTCGATCGGCGGTCTGCCTGCCGATTACATCATCGACACCAAGTCGGCGATGAGTGTCGGTCAGGCTCTCGAGCTCGGCTACCTGAGTCCCGACGAGGTTCCCGACCTCGACGCGGACGAGCGTGAGTCTGAGATCACCGGGGACGAGGACAGCGTCGGCGTCGCGCGCGCTATCAGCGCTTATGAGTGGCGCAACGTGAACGGTCTCTACATTCGAGGGTTCAGCCGTCAGACTGCTACCCACTACCCGGGGAGCACTCGAAACGTTCGTCGTCTGAACGTGAACACCTACGATTCGATGATCGCGCGGACTTACTACCAGAATCAGGGATCGTCTAGCGATCCGGATTATTTCCGGTGGCACTGGTCCCAGTGGCGTCGGGGTTACACCGTCGGCGTGTTCGCGAACAATGTCATGGCCTCGCGGGCCCAGGTTGGTTACCCGTAAGTCTCTGGCATAAGGAAACCCCCTCGATCCCTTCACCGGGGTCGAGGGGGGTCCCTTTTGTGTTTCTGGGTTACTAGTTGAGCTCGTGGCCGTTGCGCTCCCACGCGGCGACACACGGCTCGCTCATGTTCTCGACCGCGCGGTCGGCGTCGGGCCATTCGTAGTTTGCTCGTGCCTGGGACTGAGTCCACAGGATTCGGAAGGCTTCCCCGTCGGTCATGTCCGCGGTTCGCATCGTGGTACTGGTCTCCTGCCCTTCCCAGCACGCGTGATAGTCGTCGAATATGTCCCAGGCTTCGACCTCGATGAAATCAGGGTGACACTCTGGGTTCGGCATATCGCCGCGGCCGTCCCAGTCGGTCGGGGTCCCGGCCGGCTCGTGATCGGCGTTCGCTTCGATGGCTTCGGGATCGTCGCATACGGCGCGGAGTTCCTTCGCGGGATCCATGCTGTCGATGTCGGCCTGTCCGAGCGGCTGAGCGCCGGGCTTGACGTAGATCGTTGAGACGTCGACGCCGTCGGGGACGACGACGTCGTCGCGGATTGTGGCGACTTCATATCCATCGGGAGCGTTCCCGGCCGGGGCCGTCTGTTCCTCGGCCTGCGCAGCGGGCTCGACGTCAGTGGCCGAGGCGTCGGTCGTGGTGCAACCGGTGGCGAGCAGGGCGATTCCCGCCAATGACGCACCTGTGATGATTCGGTTTCGCATATGTTCCCCTCAAAATTTGTTTCGTCTAGCGTACTGGTCAGCCGTTTCCGCCGTCTATGATTCGGCGGATCGTGCGCTCGGCTACGCCCCACTTTTTCGCGATCGAGTAGATGCTTGCACCGGTTTCGTGTTCGGCGCGGACGGACTCGGCGCGCGCCGAGTGGAGCTCGTCGAGTCGGGCCCGGGTCCGCTGGATCTCGTCTCTGATCTCGTCGTCGGTCATGGTCGATCAGCTCGCTTCTGCATTCCTGCACCGCAGAAGGCGCCGCCGATGGCGAGCGCGGGGATCATTAGCGCGGCCGAGCTCGGCAGCGCTATCCACGCCAGCAGCATGAGCGCTATCAGCGCGTAGGGGTATGGGGATCGGATTATCTTCTGGTTCATGGCGTCGCCTAGCTATGATGGGTAGTTCGGGGAACCGGGATACTTTGTCTATCCCGGTTCCCCTTCTAGTTACTCTGCCTGTTCTGGTGGATCCCGCTTCTGATTCTTGTCTTTGAAGTAGACCCAGATCGTGAATCCTGCCATGAGGTAGGCAACTGCTCTATCTACCCATTCCATCCGAGGCGATCACCTCCTTTCTCTATTTCGTTGTAGTTTTAGTATACGTGACAGGCGCATGTCATGCAACCGCTGAAGCAGGTCCCCCGGTACCGCTAGACAACAAAAAACCGCCCCCTCCACGAGTTCGGGAGAGGGCGGTTTCCTATAGCTTTTAGAGTCGCGCGACCAGTTTCAAACGATCGGCATATCCAAGGTTCTGGGCCGATACGAGCAAATGTCTGGCAAAGCGCTGGGTGGGCTCGATGACTTCGAAGGTGGAAGCCGCGCGGTTCACGAAAACCTGCACGACCAACTCGTCCGCGAAGGACTGAGAGGCGGCTTCCATCTGACGGGCGTCCAAAACAACGCAATCGCCCATTGTGGTGGCGGGGAGCTGCTCGGCCAACTGGCGGGCGCTGAGCCTGCTACCCGTGAGACGGGGCATTTCAAGCGTAGCCATTACCGGTTCCTTTCAACTATCGCGTCGGCTCCCAAGGAATGGAAGCCTGCACGATGACACCATTATATGGAGTTGACAATGTTCTTGTATATGAGGCAGTCGTCACGGCGTCGTCCTCCGATGCTATCGTATGGACCGCCGACGCGCCGCCGGAAGCGATTTCGACACGTCCGCCGAACTCTGCAGCGTCGCGGACCACCTGGGCGAGACCGTATCCTCGGTTTGCATCCGAGAAGCCCGAGACATTGCGAATAACTGCCAGTTCGATTGCATTGCCATCATCGACAGGCTTGTGGTTCTCGTTGCGACTCAAGCTCTCCATTAGGCCGATTCCGCCGTCCGCGACGGCGAACACGATCTCGTTCTTGCCCGGGTACGTCTGGGCAATAGCGTAGCCATGCGTGACCTCGGCGTGAATCGCGGTGTTGGTAGCGATCTCAATGAGCGCCTCATGCATAGCCTCAGCCACCTGACCGTTCACGTGCGACATGTCCCTCAGCCGGTCGTGGACGATACCACCCAGCTCTTCACCATCAGCTTCACTAGAGAAACGTCGCAACTCGACCAGGTTCCCCTTTTGATCACGTTCGTTCACCTTGGGCAGATCGTGCATCACTCCAAGGTCGTCGAGAGCCTTCCCCAAGTGCATACGCGACAAGTAAGCGGAGACATCGGACGCCTCCGGGGCAGTGAATGAAACCTGCCGCCCCTGCGAAGTAGCACGATGGGCCTGTGCAGCCACCCCTGCGATGACCACGGGAGGGGCCCAAGTCAGACGGGCCAGATCTATATGCAGGGGGCCCGAATCCTGTCGATCCGCGTCGACAAAACCGTTCCATGTGCCACTTGTAATGCGCAACTTCGACTCCTGGGGTAGATGAATTGTTTTTACCCTACCTGTTGCCGTGGACACAGAATCGCTCTCAACGCCAACTGTGATCGCCGTGCCGCACCCCTCGGCACCAACTAGAGCACCAGCTTCACAAGCAACTCGAATTTTGACCGCAGTTTTGACCGCAGTTTTGCGAAACAACCCCGGATATAGACGGACATTAGCGGACTACCTATTTACGAACGCCCAGGTCAGAGTACGTTTGCGGACGTTCCCGGACTCCCGCGGAACCCCATTAGGCGGACTCATAATCCTTTTGTCCTGGGTTCAAGTCCCAGACGCCCTACCGATCAATATCCAGCGCGGTGAACTAGCCTGGAGTGATGCGACGTCTCTCCGCCTCGACCGCAGCACTCACCGCTACTTTCCTGCTGCTTGGCTGCGCCGGTGGTGATGCGGGAGCCGAGCAGACCGAGGATGGACCGCCATCCGCTGCACCGGAGTCCAGTGACTCAGCCTCCACTGGATCAGCCTCCGATGCCCCCGGGTCCGGCGCAGAAGGCCCCGGTGAGGAAAGCTCCACAGACCAGGCCAATGCTGAGCCCTTCAGCATCGAAGAGCAGGGCAGCTACGACTCTCCCTGGGCACTGGAATTTCTGCCCGGCACCGAGCAGCTCCTGATCACCACCCGCACCGGGGAGCTCCTGCTGCGCAGCACGGAGGACCCCAGCAACCCGGACGAGGCAGCAGAGGTCAGCGTTGCGGGAGTACCTGAGGACATCGTCGTCGACGGTCAGGGCGGCCTCGGTGACGTGGTCGCGGCCCCGGACTTCGAGGAGAGCCAGCGGGTGTACTTGAGCTGGGTCACCGCCGGTGAGTCAGGCACCGGCGCCGTGGTCGGACACGCACGCTTGGTGGACTCCAGTGATTCTGCCGAACTCGAAGACCTCACCGTCATCTGGGAACAAGACCCGAAGACCTCTGGCTCCGGGCACTTCTCCCACCGTCTGGCCTTCAGCCCCGATGGTGAGTACCTCTTCGTCACCTCCGGGGACCGGCAGGCCATGGATCCCGCGCAGGATCTGGCCAGCGGCCTGGGCAAAGTCATGCGCCTGAACCCCGAAGGAGAACCCGCACCCGGAAATCCCTTCGCCGAGCAGGGCGGGGTGAGCGAAGAGATCTGGACCTACGGTCACCGGAACCCGCTGGGCATCGATTTCACCGAGGACGGTCAGCTCTGGGTCTCTGAGATGGGGCCCGAAGGCGGAGACGAGTTGAATCTGCTCGAGGAGGGCGAGAACTACGGCTGGCCGGAAGCCTCAAACGGCTCCCAGTACGGTGGTGGTGAGATTCCGGACCACACTGAGAGTGATGACTTTGCTGCACCCTACGCCTGGTGGACCCCGTCGATCTCCCCAGGCAGCCTGTTGATCTATCAGGGCGAGATGTTTGAGGAATGGACTGGTGACGCCTTCCTCGGCGCACTCTCCGGGGAGGCCCTTGTGCGCGTCCCGCTGGAGGGTGAGGCAGCCGGAGAGGAAGAGATCTGGGACATGGGAGCGCGCATCCGCGACGTGGAAGAAGCCCCCGATGGCAGCATCTGGGTGATCGAGGACGGCGACGGCGCGAACCTGATCCGGCTCACGCCTCCACAGTGACTCAGCCAGCCACAGTGTCAGCTGCCGTGCCAACTCCCGGTGCCAGCCACAACGTCAGTGGACGTGTCAGCCGCTGATGGCGCGAACCAGTATGCCTAAGCTCGGTTTCCCTCGTATTGATTCTCTACCCAGTCGGCGCCGCGGTAGAGCGCCTCGAAGGCGTTCATCGTGGTCTGGATGCTGTGCTTGCTCGCTTCAGCGCGGCTGCGCTCCCCCATCGCGTGGCGCTCGGCATCGTCCATGCTGAAGATGCGGTCCAGGTGGGCTGCCAGTTCGGTCGAGTTTCCCGGTTCGAAAAGGTAGCCGTTCGCACCCTCCTTGACCAGATGCGGCAGCGCAAGCGCGTTGGCGAGCACCACTGGCAGGCCTGCGGACATCGCCTCCAGCGAGACCAACGACTGCAGCTCCGCGGTGCCGGGCTGAGCGAACACATCCGCTTCCAGATAGGCCCTGCGCAGGTCGGCCTCACTCACATGGCCGCGCATCCGCACTCGATCTCCGAGGTCGAGCTCCTCGATCTGCGCGGCAAGCAGGTCACGCTGTTCGCCGTCGCCCACGATGTCGAGCCCTATATTCAGCGCAGGGTTGGTCTTGCTGATCGCCTCGATGAGGACATCGACGTGTTTCTCCACCGCCAGGCGACCCACGAAAAGCACTGTGGGCCTGATGGGGCGGTCAAGCTGCTCGCCGGGCTTGCGCTCGTAGTACGCGGAATCGATCCCGTTGGAGAGTGGAAGCACCTTCTCGAACCCCGCCCGTTCCATCATGGTCCGGGCGGCCAAGGGGGTCGGCGTCGTCACGACGGCGGCCTTTCCCATGAGTCGTCCCATATCGCGCCAGGAGTTCTTGGCGACGATCCGCCGGAACCATGCCGGGAAGGGCAGGAAGGGGTCCAGGTTCTCCGGCATGAAGTGGTTCGTCGCGATTGTGCGCAAGCCGCGCTCAGCCGCGGCGTCGATGGCGGCTTTACCGATCATGTAGTGACACTGCACGTGCACGACGTCAGGCTTGATCTCATCCATGAGTCGGCCCATCGCGGGCTCCACCAAGAATGGAAGGCACAGCCGAATGTACTCATGAGTTGGGGCTTTGAAGGATCGGAAGCGATGCACCACCGCTTCTTCGGTGTGCTCGGTCATATCCGGGCCTCGCGAGGTACGGGCTGCCGCGATGTGCACTTCGTGACCGCGTGCCGCCATACTCTTTGCCAGACGGTGGCTGAAGACCGCGGCCCCGTTCACATCGGGCGGGTAGGTGTCGGCGGCAATCAGGATTCGGAGCTTCTTCTCGGGCTCACCACTGTGAGCCTCGGGGGGCACTGCGTTCACCATCAGGTGGTTGAATCCTCCTCGTTGCCCAGGCGAGCCGTCACACGACGCTGAGTTCTCGCCTTGAGCTGGGCCTTTATGAAGTAATCAGCTGAAGCAATAATATGCATTCCCGCCCCGAGCGCCAGCAGCACCTCGGAAACCGAGGGCAGGGCGGACTGGTTCATGGAAGGCGTGGTGCCGAGCAGTGCCAACGGGAGCCCCGTCAGTAGGCAAGCCGTCCGGATCTTCCCGAGCAGCGTGACCTTCAGATCCGGCGGCCCCTTGAAGAGCACATAGGTGTTGATGGAGAGCAGCACATCAGGGATGACGATGGCCAAGACCACCCAGGGCGGCACGACGTCGAAGATCGCCAGCGTGGATGTGGCAATGATCAGCGACAACCGATCCGCGAGGGGATCGAGCCACTGCCCCACCCTGCTCATCTGATCGAATCGACGGGCTATGTAGCCATCGATCCAATCGGTGCCCGAGAGCACCACCAAGACCCAGAAAGCGGCCATGTACTGGCCCTGCGCCACAAGCCAGACGAATACGGGTATGAGCAGGAACCGCACCACGGTGATGGCATTGGGCACAGTCCAGAACACCTCGTGCATGGTGTACTCGAAACCCTCTCGGGTTCCGGCACCGATCAACCGCACCTGTGCGGGTTATTTCTTCATAAGCTCGCGCAGGAATACCGCACCTGCCGCAGCGGAACCCGCGGCGACAGAGAGTGGCTTCCACCGCGCAGCGACGAACTCGCCTGCGGCATGCGCACTCGAGTCCTCGCTGGATGACCCCGCCGAGGCCGGCTTGGCAGTGTTCTCAGAAACTCCTGGCTCAGCGGGAGTGGTCCGAACCGGCCTGACCCGACGAGGCTTCTTCCGAGTCGTCTTCTCCTGCACAGTCTCAGCGATCTGCCGGGAGCCAGAGGTGATCTGGTCCTGCAGCGAGGCGAGGTGCTCGCGACGGATCGCGGTGCGGCGCAGGCGTTCGCTGTAGGTCGGCGGTGTGGGTGAGCCAGCACCGGCGACCTTGGAGTCCTTCTTCGCCTGCTCGGCGGCTTCGCGCTTGGACTCTTCCTTCTCGCGGCGACGCTCGGCGTCCTCACGGTCCAGGGTCTTGGGATCGAAGCGCGTGCCTTCCTTTGCGACACCGAGGTCAAGTCGGAACCCTCGGATGGCATCTTCAGGCAGCAGCGGCATCGTCTTCTTGAGCTTGAACAAACCGATCAGCGCGAAGATCAGGGCGATGATCAGGAAGACACCTGCCACGATCAGTGCCGCGGCCCATGCCTCGAAGACCAAAGAGAGACCGGCAACGGCGGCGATGATGAGCGCCACGGCGAGGAACGCGAGGAATACGACGCCGACCACCATGAGAGCAACGGCGATGCCTGCGGCAACACCCTTGGTCTTCATCTGGCTGATCGCCAGCTGGATCTCGTCGTTGATCTGCTTAGGACCGAGTCGAATGACGACCTTGATCACATCGAGCAACGACGTACGCGGTGCCGTGCCCTCTGTGCGGCCATTTTCTGGCTGAGACAAGACAACGCCTCCATGTAAGTGTGCGGGTGATGAGTTAGCTCCAAACTACCACCTATACGATGAGGAACATGGCTGACCAGTACGATTTCGAAGAGCTCTACGCCAACACCTACACCGCGGAAGACCAGCTGGCGTACGAGACCCAGCCGACCTCGGAGAAACGTTTCGTCCTCGCTTGGGTCCTGACACTTCTATTTGGCCCCACGGGCGCCCATCGGTGGTATCTCAACCGACCCGTCTCGGCCGGGCTCATGCTGCTCGCGAGCCTTGCCGCCGTCGTCCTGATGGCCCTGGACCAGCTCAATGTGGGTCTTTTGATCATTACCGTCGTGTTCACATGGACCCTGATCGACATGATCATGCTGCTCACCGGCTCCATGCGCGATCGCGCGGATCATCGGCTGGCAGGACATCAGGAGCGTGCGGGGCTCTGTTCGGCCATCACCATCGTGGTGCTGGCGCTTGCGCTGATGGTCGCACTGGTGCTGGGCACCAGCGCGGGAGTCGCCGGGTAGTTAGCGTAGGCAGCTCACGCCGAGGCCACTGGTCTGGCGGGAGATTTAGTCTGGATCAATCTGGCCGAGCGGGGTCTTCTTCTCCGCCTGGAACTGATCTTCGATCCGACCGTGGGCCCAATAGGCCGAGAGTGACATCCCTTTGCGTGGCAGCCCCTTGTCTTCCACGAGCACCCGACGAATCTTCTTCATCTGCGCGCGTTCTCCATGAACAAAGACCTGGACCTCCGCATCGGGGATCTCAAGCTCGGCGAGGTAGTCAGCCAGCAGAGTGGTCTCTGGGCTGAATTCAGCCTCTCGGTGCAACCACACCAGGTCAATTCCAGCGGGAAGATTCAGCGGCTGACGCTCCGAGGCATCCTGGATCTCAACGACGGCGATCCCCCGCGCCTCCTCGACCATCGACTCAAGCGCTGAAGCAATAGCTGGGAGTGCGGCCTCGTCTCCGGCCAAGAGGTGCCATCCAGTGTCTCCACGTGGCGCGTACCCGCTGCCGGGACCGAAGAAGCTGATGGCGTCACCGATCTGTGCGTTCTTCGCCCAGACTCCGGCGCGGCCTTCATCACCATGGATGACGAAGTCCACCCAGATCTGCGAGTTCTCGTGATCGACATGGCGGATCGTGTAGGTGCGGGTGACCGGCATCTGCTCGGTGGGCAGCTGCTCGCGCAGCGCCTCCATGTCATAGGGGCGGCTCAGATCGAGCGATTGGTGTGCCTGCGAATCTCGTTCAAGCGCCTCCGGCAGGAACAGCAGTTTGATGTACTGATCGGTGGCAGGGTCCTCCCCCACGGACTTGAACTCCATGTCGTGGAAGCCTGGGCCTCCGAGGATCAGCCGCAGCATATGAGGGCTCAGCTGTTTCTTCGCCTCGACGTGAAGGACGTGCTGGACGCGCGTTTTCTTTGACTTAGACACCCCGGCACTCTATGCCACTTCAGTGTCCGGGGTAGGTCTGCCTACGTTGCCGCGTCATCTATTGCACAAGGCAGGTGTGTCGAAATCGCTGCGAATCTCTGATCAAAAAGTTGAGTGCATGATGCTCAACTTTGGAATATACTGCTGGCAGGTTCCGTTGGAACTAACGCCGCAAGGCACTACACCGTCCCAAACAGCAATGAGTTGAAGGAGCTGATTGCCATGATGAACACCTCACTGACCCGCCTCGATCCATTCACGCTGATCGACGATGTCTTCCGCACTATGCGGACCCCTGCCCTTGACTCCACCCAGCGCCAGTCAGGGTTCGTACCCGCCGTGGACGCCCACCGGGAGGGCGAAGATCTGGTGCTCAGTGCCGATCTTCCAGGTATCGACCCGGACAAGGATGTCTCGGTAGAGCTGACGGGGCGCACACTGACAGTCTCGGGCGAGCGTCACAGCAAGACCGAGGCCGATGGTCTCCGCGAAGTCCGCTACGGATCCTTCTCCCGCACCATCACCTTGCCCGGAGAGGTCTCCGGTGAGGCGATCACTGCGAGCTACGAATCCGGGGTGCTGAGCGTCCGGGTGGCCGGGGTCTACGCGGCGGAACAGCCCCGCAAGATCCAGGTCACATCCAACGAGCGCCAGCAGAGCCTGGAGACCTAGTCATCCCCGTCGTTGAGGGGCGGAATATGCGGCTAGTTGAGGTCTACTTCGCACTCAACTACTCGTAGAATCCGCCCCTCAACGTGTGGGTGGCAGGATCAGAAGACGATCGTGGTGCTTCCGTTGCGGATCACGCGGTCCTCGCAGTGCCACTTCACGGCCCGGGAGAGCACGGCGCGTTCCACGTCGGCGCCGAAGCGGGTGAGCTGCGCGACGTCGTCGCTGTGTGAGACCCGGATGACGTCCTGCTCGATGATCGGGCCCTCGTCGAGATCCCGCGTCACGTAGTGCGCGGTGGCGCCGATGAGCTTCACGCCCCGCTCGGCGGCCTTCTGGTACGGGCCCGCGCCGATGAACGCGGGGAGGAAGCTGTGGTGGATGTTGATCACCGGTGCACCCACCTGATCCAGGAAGTCCTCGGAGATGATCTGCATGTACCGAGCCAGCACGATCATGTCCACGTTTCCCTGCAGCAGCTCCAGGTGCCGGGTCTCGGCCGCAGCCTTATCCCCATTGACGATGGGCACATGGAAATACGGGATGCCGAAGGGGCGAACATCCTCGGCGAGGTCTGCGTGGTTGGAGATGACCATCACGATGTCCATCGGGATCTCCCCGCGGCGGTGCCGCCACAGAAGATCCAGCAGGCAGTGATCGGTCTTGGAGGCGAAGATCGCCACCCGCTTGGGCTGATCGGCCGCGGTGAGTGAGAAGTCCATGGAGAACCGGTCCGCGAGCTTCGTCTGGATCGCCTGCTCCACGGCGGGCTTCGCGGCGGCCAGGCCCGGGAGGTGGAACACCGTGCGCTGGAAGAATCGGCCGGCTTCGACTCCGGTGGAGTACTGATCCAGGCTGATGATGTTTCCGCCGACCTCGGCGATGAGCTCTGAAACTGCAGCCACGATTCCTGGCTGGTCCGGGCAGGAGATGACCAGGCGGGCGATGTCGTGGGGCTGGGTCTCAGGGGTGCTCATCAGATCTCCGAATCAGGTTCAGCAGGTCAATGCGGCAGCTCGTCGCCACGCCATGGACACTATGACATGAAAAACGCCCCCGCCCGTGAGGGCGAGGGCGAAAGTGGCTCCCCCAGTTGGATTCGAACCAACAACCGCTCGATTAACAGTCGAGTGCTCTGCCGTTGAGCTATGGAGGATTGCGACTAAAAAAGTCTAGCAGGGGTTCCGGGCTGCTGTGAAATCATGATGCTGTGACGTCTACTTCTCATGATTCCGCTCCCACAGCTCCTGCCGATCCCGCTGGATCACCAGTACCCATTCCTGCGGGAGCCTTCAATACTCTCACGGTCTTCACCGGGTCCGCTTCTGGCGTGGATCTCGACTACACCGCCGAGGCTCGAAGATTGGGCACGGCGCTGGCAAATGCCGGGATCAGCGTGGTCTATGGTGGCGGCAAGGTCGGGCTGATGGGTCAGATCGCTGACGCCACGCTTGAAGCTCATGGCACTGTGCACGGCGTCATCCCCGAAGTCCTCATGGACAGTGAGGTCGGTCATCACGGGTTGAGTTCCCTGGAGGTCGTGGCGGATATGCACAGCCGCAAATCCCGGATGGCGGAGCTGGGCGATGGCTTCATCGCACTGCCAGGCGGAATGGGCACGCTGGAGGAGTTCTTCGAGGTATGGACCTGGCAGTACCTGGGTCTGCACAGGAAACCGGTGGGGCTCTATAACGTTAAGGGCTTCTGGGATCCGCTGCTGGTCATGGTGGATCACATGGTCGCCGAGGGGTTCATGGCGGCTTGGCGCCGGGACGCGCTGGTCATCAGCTCAGACCCGGAAGATCTCATCCAGCAGCTTCTGGCCTGGGAGCCTGCTTCCTATCACTGACGCAGGCTATTCCCGGTCTAACCAACGGCCCAGCACCACGGTGTCCTGATCCTGATATCCCAGCTCGCGGTAGAACTTCTGGACCTCGGCATTCTCCGACCGGACCATGAGCATCAGCTTGGGCACCCCGCGTTCGCGCAGCCACTCCTCGGCTGCGGCGAGCAACAGCTTGCCCAACCCGCTGCGCTGGTTCCGCTGGTCCACCGCGAGGTAATAGATCCATCCGCGGTGACCATCCTGACCGATCATCACGGTACCCAGAAGTCGGGAGTGCGGCGCCGGTCCGGCTGGATCGGACGTTCCCGAGCCCAGTGCCGCCAGCACGGTGGACTCAGACCCGGTGAGCGCACGCCGGCAGTCCTCATGGGGATCGTTCCAGGGCCGGGTCAGCCCGGTCTGGTGCCACAGCTCGACGGCGGCGTCCACCAGTTCCTCCGGCAGTGCGGTGATCTCCACCTCGCGTGAAGAGTCGCCTGTTCCGATCGCGCTCACTGAGATGCCTGGCTTATTTCTGCACCGGGCGAACGGTGATGGTCTCCACCATTGAGGCGGCTTCCATGTTCACTGCGGTCCGGGCGGCCTCCGCCAGCGCACGGGGTGAGATGTAGATGCCGCCGTCGTAGTCTTCGTTGCCCATGGACTGCTGCAGGGCCACCTGCATATCGGTGTCCACGCGGCCGGGATGGATGGAGGTGACCTTGACCTGACCGCGCTCTTCCTCCCGCAGCGCATCGGTGAGCGCACGCAGCGCGAATTTGGTGCCCGAGTACATGGAGCTTCCGGGGCCTGCGGTGAACCCGGCTCCGGAATTGATGCTCAGCACCTGCCCCGCAGATTCACGCAGCAGCGGAAGTGCGGCCCGGGTCAGCTCCGCCACAGCGAAGACGTTGACGGTGAACATCTCCGTGAACTGCGCAGGGCTGGTCTCGGCAATGGGATTCATCCACGCCAGACCTGCCGAGTGCACCAGCACATCGAGCCGGGACAGCCCCGCCGCCTCAAATGCCGGGGCGATTGCGTCGAGGTCCTTGAGATCCACCAGGAAGGGCTCCGCGCTTGGCAGACTCTGTACCACCGCGTCCACAGCCTCGGGATTCGTCCCACCAACCAGGATGTGGTGATCTTCTCCCAGCTCCTCGGCGATGGCCTTGCCGATTCCGCGCGAGGCCCCAGTGATCAGCGCAACCGGGCGGGTGCCCGCGGCAGATATGGAGGACTGGGTCGTGGCGTCTGAGGTGTGCTGTGCTGTCATGAAATCAGCTTAGAGGACATCGCCCAGCAGCCAGCGGTGCAGCGCCAGGTGGCAGGCACGCAGCGCCGCGGCGGTGACATGCTCGTCATCGCTGTGAGCCAGCAGCGGATCCCCGGGACCGAAGTTCACCGCGGGAACTCCCCGCGCGGAGAAGCGTGCCACATCGGTCCAGCCGTATTTGGGCATCGGTTCCCCGCCCACCGCCTGCACGAATGCCTCCGCCGCGGGATGATCCAGACCAGGCCGCGCCGCCGCAGAACTATCGGTGATCCGCACCTGCTCGGGAGCGATATTCGCCAAGGCCAATACCTCGTACACGTGGGCGT